>ERZ772861.243-NODE-243-length-65004-cov-14.930438_pt1 | contig 65004 bp, 69 predicted proteins | sample MGYA00512135_ERZ772861 | MGnify/ENA primary metagenome ERZ772861 (study PRJEB29015, sample SAMEA2737700) | human gut metagenome | biome: human gut; feature: human-associated habitat; material: faeces | place: China | collected 2012 ...
GAGAAGCTAAGGTTGGAGAGCCTACAGTAGCAGGAGCTTCAGTTACAGCAAGCGTTGTTGAAGAAGGAAAAGATAAGAAGGTTATCGTTTACAAATATAAGAGAAAGACTGGCTATCACAAGAAGAACGGTCACAGACAGGCTTTCACTAAAGTTAAGATTGACAAGATCAATGCTTAATGCAGGGTGATTGACATGACACATGCAGTCATCTTTGAAAAATCCGGCAGTCATGAGATTGTGGGATTTCAGACAGAAGGACATGCAGGCTACGCGGATGCCGGTTCTGACATCGTGTGTGCAGCGATTTCTGTTTTAGTAATCAATACAATTAATTCTGTAGAACAGTTTACGGACAGCGATTGTACGGTTACGCAGGACGAGGAGAATGCCGGAATTTATTTCCGTGTGAATTCTTCAAAGAATCCAAAAGAATTACAGGTGTTATTACAGTCACTGGTGCTTGGCTTAAGCGGTGTGGCAGAGGGTAATGCCGATTATTTATCGATTACATTTAAGGAGGTGTAACTAATATGTTAAATATGAACCTTCAGTTTTTCGCTCATAAAAAGGGTGTTGGTTCTACAAAGAACGGACGTGACTCTGAGTCTAAGAGATTAGGCGCTAAGAGAGCAGACGGACAATTCGTAAAAGCTGGTAATATTCTTTACAGACAGCGTGGTACAAAGATTCACCCTGGTACAAACGTTGGTATCGGTGGAGATGATACATTATATGCTAAGGTTGATGGCGTATTAAGATTTGAGAGAGTTGGAAGAGATAAGAAACAGGCTTCCGTATATCCAGTAGTGAACGAATAAGATTTAAACCCCGACTTTTACTAGCCGGGGTTTTTATGTTGTAAATTAGCAGGAATATTGATTTATTTTATTATTACTGTGTCTTATATAGATATAGCATAGTAATGATTTGTCATAAAGTATACTGAGTGTTTTATGCAGACATTCAGCATGAGGTGGAAAATTATGTTTGCAGATCGTGCAAAAATTATCATAAAATCAGGAAAAGGCGGAGATGGTCATGTATCATTCCGCCGTGAAAAATACGTGCCGAACGGTGGTCCGGACGGCGGTGACGGTGGAAAGGGCGGAGACGTTATATTCCTCGTGGATAAGGGAATCAACACCCTGACAGATTATCGTCACAGAAGAAAGTTTGCAGCAGAGCCCGGACAGGAGGGCGGCAAAAAGAACTGCCACGGAAAGAATGGTGAGGATCTTATACTTAAGGTGCCGGAGGGTACACTCATAAAGGATGCAGCAAGCGGAAAGGTCATAGCAGATATGTCCGGTGACAATACAAGGCAGGTGATACTGCGCGGAGGAAAAGGCGGTCAGGGCAACCAGCACTATGCCACATCCACTATGCAGGCTCCTAAATATGCTCAGCCGGGACAGGATGCAATAGAAATTGAGGTACAGCTTGAGCTAAAGGTGATAGCGGATGTAGGGCTTGTAGGCTTTCCAAACGTAGGAAAATCAACACTTCTGTCACGAGTTACCAATGCACAGCCAAAGATTGCCAACTATCATTTCACCACATTACAGCCGAATCTTGGTGTGGTTGATATGGATGAGGGCTTTGGTTTCGTAATCGCTGATATCCCGGGACTTATCGAGGGAGCATCAGAGGGCATAGGACTCGGTCATGAGTTTTTGCGTCATATAGAGCGTACCAAGGTCATGATACACATGGTTGATGCGGCCGGTACTGAAGGCCGTGACCCTGTTGCTGACATCAAGGCGATAAACAAGGAGCTTGAAGCATACAATCCACAGCTTCTCAAAAAGCCACAGGTCATTGCAGCCAACAAAATAGATGCCATAGCAGGAGACGAAAATGAGGTAATTTCGGCCTTAAGAGCCGAATTCGAGCCACAGGGCATAAAGGTATTCCCAATATCCGCAGTAAGCGGTAAGGGCCTCAAGGAGCTTTTGTACGAGGTGAAGAACCTGCTTGCAAATTGTCCTAAAGAGGTTACTGTATATGAGCCGGAGATTGATCCTGCACTTTCATTCTTTAAGGATGAGCCGTACGCGGTTGAGGTGGCAGCCGATGGTGCATATGAGATATCAGGTCCAAAGATTGAGAAAATGCTCGGATATACAAATATGGACTCGGAGAAGGGCTTTGCCTTCTTCCAGAGATTTTTGCGTGAGCAGGGTATCATCAAGGAGCTTGAAAATATGGGCATCGAGGATGGAGATACTGTCCGCATGTATGATTTCGAGTTTGATTATTACAAGTAAGGAGAAAGAGTATATATGAATTTATCAAGTAAACAGCGTGCATATTTAAGCAGCCTAGCAAGCACAATTAACCCTATTTTCAATATTGGAAAGGCATCGCTTACTCCGGAAATCATCGAGGCTCTTGATGTAGCACTTGAAAAGAGGGAGCTGATCAAGGTCGCAGTTCTTAAAAACTGCATAGATGATCCAAGAGAGATTGCAAGTGTAATCGGTGAGAGAACACACTCTGCAGTGGTTAAGGTAATAGGCAAAAAAATGATTTTTTATCGTCCTGCGAAGAAAAATCCAAAGATTAAGCTTCCGGAATAAGCCATGAAAACAGGAATTTTTGGTGGGGCATTTGACCCGATACACAAAGGTCATATATACATGGCACAAAAGGCGATGGAAGAGTATTCTCTTGACAGGATTCTGCTTGTTCCGTCAGGTCACTCGCCGAACAAGACTGAGAATGCAATGACAGCATTTAGCCACCGGTACAATATGTGTAAGCTGGCATCAGAAGCAGTGCCCGGTATTGAGGTGTCTGATATTGAGATAAAGGATGAGTCCACCAGTTATACGTATGTGACACTCCAAAAGCTAAAGGCGCTTTATCCGGAGGATGAACTGTATTTCATCATGGGTGGAGATTCTCTGGACTATTTTGAGTCATGGATGAAGCCTGAGATAATAGCCCAAACAGCAATAATCCTTGTTATGGTGAGGGAAAATTTTCCAAAGCTGCAGATGGAGGAAAAGATTGCTCATATCAAAAATCTGTTTCCTGCAGATATAAGACTTTTAAAGTGTGACAGGATGGATGTGTCGTCTACTCAGGTTAGAAAACTGCTACGTGCCAAGTCGCAGGCAGACGGGTATAGGAGTCCTAAAGGAGCGGAAATGTTTCTTGATGCTGCAGTTATGTCATATATACAGGCTAATAATTTATACAGGTGATAGAGTATGGAAGTAAAAGAAATAAAGAAAAAGCTAAAGAAGAGCCTTGATAAACAAAGGTATCAGCATACACTCGGAGTGATGTATACTGCCGGCTGTCTTGCTATGGCAAACGGCTATTCGATAGAAAAGGCAATGCTTGCAGGCCTGCTTCATGACTGTGCCAAGTGTCTTTCGACTGAAAAGAAAATCGGACTCTGTGTAAAGAAAAATATAGACATAACAGAGGTAGAGATATCAAACCCGGGTCTGTTACATGCAAAGGCAGGCATGGTGCTGGCTGAGGAAGAGTATGGCATTAAGGATGCGCAGATACTGCATGCCATAAGAGTGCATACTACAGGAGAAGCAGATATGGGGCTCCTTGACAAAATACTCTTTGTGGCAGATTATATTGAGCCAAACAGATGTGAAGCACCAAGGCTTGAAGAGATAAGAAAGCTTGCTTTTTGTGATCTCAACAGGACTGTTGCAGAGATATTGTATGATACAATCAATTTTCTTAACACAAAGAGTGGAGCAATAGATCCGACTACCCAGATTACTTACAATTATTATGCTAAATACAGAGACAACAGGGAGGAATAACTGCTATGCAGACAATCGATTTAGTTAAAAAGATAGTGGAAGCACTTGAAGACAAAAAGGCAGAGGATATCACAGTTCTTGACATAGGAGAGGTTTCTTCTATAGCAGACTACTTTATCATTGCAAACGGAAATAATGCAAATCAGCTTACAGCCATGGAGGATGCTGTGGATGAGGCTATGTATACAAACGGAGTGCATCAGAAGCAGGTAGAGGGAACAGGCAACTCTACATGGATTCTCATGGACTATCAGGATATTATCGTGCATCTGTTCTCTAAAGAAGACAGACAGTTCTATGATCTCGACAGAATATGGAGAGATGGAAAAGTGGTGGATGTACATTCACTGTAGTATTTATTCTATGATTAAGGAATTATAAATCGAAACCGGTAATTTAAAATATCGCACCCATATGCCAAGCTGTTTAGCTTAGCATATGGGTGCGATATTTTTGCAATAAATATTAGAAGAAACGAAATACTCCAAACACTTTGCCGAGTATTTCACAGTCCGGAACTATGATTGGATCCATTGTGTCGTTCTCCGGCTGAAGACGTATGTGACCATTCTCTTTGTAGAAAGTCTTTACAGTGGCAGAATCATCTATAAGTGCTACAACCATATCTCCGTTTGAAGCATCGCTCTGCTGCTCGACGAGGATGTTATCACCATCAAAGATACCGGCATTAATCATGCTCTCGCCCTTGACTTTAAGCATAAATGACTGCTTATTTGGCATATATTCAGCAGGAACGGGAAAATAGGTTTCGATATTTTCCACTGCGAGTATCGGCTCACCTGCAGCTACACGACCGACCAGAGGGACATTAACCATCTCGCGGCGCTGTAAACCAAAGCTGTCATCTATAATTTCTATAGCCCTGTTTTTGGCAGGATCTCTTCTTATGTAGCCCTTTCGCTCCAGTGTCTCGAGATGAGCATGGACGCTGGATGTGGACTTTAAATGTACACCTTCGCAGATATCACGCACTGATGGCGGATAGCCCCTGTTTAAAATCTCACTCTTGATAAACTCCAGTATCTCTTTCTGCTTGTCTGAAATCTTTTCTAATGCCATAGGTAAATCCTCCGTCTGAATATTAAAATAATATAATGATATGGGGCAAAAGGAATTTTGCAGCCCATGAATGATTGTAAAAATAAAAATTATATCTTAGAAAAAGTATATCATAAAACCAAAGCAAACGCAAACATATATTCCGAAATTTTGTTCGTTTTTCTATTGACAAACGATTGTTCGAGATGTATTATGTAACCACAATAACAACAAACACATGTTCGGAAATACAAGAGGTGGTTTTATGAGAGGAAATACTTTATCAGGTAGAAGAAAAATGTTTGGATGGACTGCTGTTGCATTTATAGCAGCTGTCATTATATTGTGTGGCACTATTCATATTTTTGCCAGTTCTGGTGACAGCAGGCCTTATAACAAATATTATACCAGCGTCAGGGTTGAGGAGGGCGACACTGTCTGGAGCATTGCCGATAGATATATTGCCGACAGTCAGGTGAGCAAAAGAGATTATGTAGATGAAATTTGCAGGCTCAATAGTCTTACAGATGGCAATGTCCGCAGTGGCGATTATATAGTTGTTTCATATTATTCTCAGGATATAAAGTAACGTATTCTTGCTAAAATTTCCTGTTTCTTATATAATATAGGTTAATTGCAGCGGATTTGGGTTATAGTATCTATAGCTTATCCGTTTTTGAAACAGGAGATTGGATATTTATGTTAAAACTATTTTTTGTTATATTTGCAAATTTTCATAGAGCGCCGTATATTGTTCCCAAAATGAGATACATGGCTGATCATCCGCAGAAATATTCAGAAGCGGAGAGATATGATATGATGCGGCACTGTATAGATTTAATGAATAAATCGGGAAAAATTACAACAGAAGCATATGGTCTTGAGAATCTTCCTGAAACAGGTGGCTATATCATGTATCCCAACCATCAGGGAAAGTATGATTTACTGGGGATTATTACTACACATGACAAGGTACTGTCGTTTGTTATGGATAAGCAGAAGTCGCATACAATGCTTGTCAGGGAATTTGTGGATCTGGTTCAGGCAAAGCGTTTAGAGAAAGATAATCCAAGGCAGGGGCTTACTATAATCAATGAGGTAGCTAAGGATGTGAAAAACGGCAAGAGATATGTCTTGTTTCCGGAGGGTGGCTATAAGTTCAATAATAAGAATAAAGTGCAGGATTTTAAAGCAGGAAGCTTTAAGATTGCATTGAAATCACATGTTCCTATTATTCCGATAGCTCTTATAGATTCATATAAGGTGTTCAACAGCTTTCATTTCGGCCCTGTTACAACGCAGGTTCACTATTTAAAGCCTATTGAGTATGATGAGTACAAGGACATGAAGACGAAGGATATAGCTGCACTGGTCAAGGAGCGTATAGAGGAGAAAATCAAAGAAATACTTGGTTAGAGTCAACTTTGATTATTATATAGTATTATTATGAAAGACAAAGCTTATTACGAAGACGTAAATATAAAAAATGAATTAAAGCTCAGAGACATGATACAGAAGCTTCCGAAGTTCTGTATGGATTTTTTTATCGGAATAGATGCGGATAAGTCCTCAAGAACCAAGATAGCGTATGCATATGATCTACAGACCTTTTTCGAGTACATGAAGAGTGCCAATCCATCGCTTAAGAAATATGATATAAGGGATTACCCTATATCTCTGTTAGATCAGATCAGTCCTTCAGATATTGAGGAATATCTGTTTTATCTAAAGTATTATGAGAAGGATGGCGTCGTACACACCAATGACGAGAGAGGCATTAAGCGAAAGCTTGCATCACTGCGCACTTTTTATAATTTTTATTTTAGGAAAGAGTTTATAGATACCAATCCTGCGAGCAAGGTAACCCTTCCCAAAATACATGAGAAGAATATCATCCGTCTTGATACTGATGAGGTCGCACAGCTTCTCGATGAGGTTGAGTCAGGAGACAGTCTGTCCAAGAACCAGCAGCGTTTCCATGAGAAAACAAAGGTTCGTGACCTTGCACTTATGACACTGCTTCTTGGAACAGGTATCCGTGTATCTGAGTGCGTGGGGCTGGATATGGATGATGTAGATTTCAAAAACAACGGAATCAAGGTGCACCGAAAGGGTGGTGCTGATGTGATTGTTTATTTTGGTGATGAGGTACGTGATGCACTTCTTTCGTACTGGGAGGAGAGAAGCATAATTACACCTGCCGAGGGGCATGCTAATGCGCTTTTTCTCTCTTTACAGAGGAAGCGCATATCTGTACGCTCTGTTGAGAATCTGGTAAAAAAGTATTCGAGACTCGTAACAACCGTTAAGAATATTACTCCTCATAAGCTTCGTAGTACATATGGCACCACACTTTATCAGGAAACAGGTGATATCTATCTTGTGGCGGATGTTCTAGGGCACAAGGATGTAAATACCACACGTAAGCATTATGCAGCCCAGGAGGACAGCAGGCGTCGTGCGGCAGCCAGGGTAGTACATCTGAGGGAGGATTGATTATATGTCTGATAATATAATCACAATTACAGATTTTATGGACCCCAATCTGGATGTGTATGCCAGATTGACGGAGAATCAGCTTTTAAACAGAGCTAATCCAAAAGAGGGAATGTTTATAGCTGAAAGTCCAAAGGTAATAGAGAGGGCACTTGATGCGGGATGTGAACCGGTTTCTCTTCTGATGGAGACAAAGCATGTAAATGGCGAGGCAAGAGGCATTATCGAAAGATGTCAGAATATACCTGTATATACTGCCTCATTTGATTTGCTCACAAAGCTGACTGGCTTTGCTTTGACAAGAGGCACACTCTGTGCTATGTACAGGCCGAAGCCAAGGTCCGTCGAAGAGGTGTGCAGGGGCGCAAGAAGAGTTGCGGTGCTTGAGGATGTGGTAAATCCAACCAATGTCGGAGCTATATTCAGGTCAGCGGCAGCACTGCATATGGATGCGGTGCTGCTCACTCCTGCCTGCAGCAACCCTTTGTACAGGCGTGCGATAAGGGTTAGTATGGGAACTGTGTTTCAGGTGCCATGGGCATATTTTCCCAAGTACAATGTCGGCAGTGACAACACTTTTTCAGATGCTTCATTGCATGATAAGTGTGATAGCCGTGACCAAAATTGCAGCGACCGAAATAGCAGTGTTTATAAATATAATATTGATGTGCTTCATAAGCTTGGATTTAAGACCTGTGCTATGGCGCTGACTGATGATTCCGTGAGTATAGATGACACTGTGCTTCACTCAGAGGAAAGACTTGCAATAGTGCTTGGTACTGAGGGAGATGGTCTTCATGAGCAGACTATAGACTCCTGTGACTACACTGTAAAGATACCAATGTCACATGGCGTCGATTCTCTAAATGTGGCTGCTGCCAGTGCAGTGGCATTTTGGGAGCTGGCTAAATAGGCTGATGAGAGTGCTTTATATTGTAAATTTTGACATTTTCGTCAGCACTGTTTCTAACTTCAGTTCCTTCGCATACGCATCCGAGTGGTAAATCCGCATAGTTTGTGCTATCGCAGAAGGCACTTTGGCGGCTGCAGTCAGTTTTATCATCTGATATGCCGCATATGCTGGATTTATTGGTATGATACTGTTTAAAGTTTTGCCGGCTGTAGATATTCTGGTCGGTATTATGTGTATTGGCATTATATATCCCTGTATTATTCATGAATAGTCCTCCTGATTGATGCTTGGTTATTTGTTTTTTGTTTATTTGATGTTTTAATTTAATGATATGAGGGGCAAAAGGTATTTTGCCATTCATTTATGATTAATCAGATTACTGTAATTTTTCTTTTTTCATCCTAAGTATGAGTTTAGCATGTGCTGTGAGTAATTATTTTATGTATCTTATTTTTAATTGCGATTTCGGTTAGAGACTTTTTTAATTAAAATTGTGGCAATCATAAATATAATTTACACCTTTGTACATAATAATGCTGACAGGAGGTGTCTATCAAATGATTCTAACAGAAAAAGAAACAAACGCTATTGAAGATTTAAAAACACAGGAACAGGCATGCATAGAGAAGTATACCAAATACAGCAATCAGGCTAAGGATCCGGTGCTTAAGGAGCTTTTTGAAGAAATAGCAAGGGATGAGCAAAAGCATTTTGACTCTTTGGATCAGGTGATTAAGGGAAAGGTTCCGTCAGTTGACTGCAATGATTCTAAGGGGAAGAATTATAACCCTGCTGCAACATACGATTCGCTTGGCAATTCTGAGGACAAGAAAGCTGACTGTTATCTGGCTACAGACTGTATAGGAACAGAAAAGCTAGTATCCGGCGAGTACAATTCCGATGTATTTGTATTTGGAAATTCGGATATCAGAAAGCTATTGGCAGATATACAGATAGAAGAGCAGAATCATGCTGAGATGCTATGGAAGTACAAAACTGCAAATGGTATGGCATAGATAAAATATAAAACCATAGAATTTAGTACAAAGTGTAAAACAGGACTGCCTGATTGTTGATATGATACCAGACAGTCCTGTTTTATTTGATAGATTATTGTTTTCTTATAACTTAGATTGTAACCCAGCTGTAAATTGGTTAGGAAAGTATCCTAGTTGCCGGTTGGAATAAAAGGTCTGATTGCACCTGCAAGCTGAGAAACCGGCATACTCTGGAGCCATACACGGCCAGGTCCGGTGACAACGGTGTTGAATAATCCTTCACCGCCGAATACCACATTTTTGATACCCGGAACAGTCTGAATTTCGAGCTGGCAGCTTCCTGTCATAGCGGCTAAGTATCCGGTATCAATCACCAGCTGCTGACCGGGTGCAAGCTCGTATTCCTTTATGTGGCCGTCAAATTCTAAAAATACCAATCCGTTTCCTGACAGACGCTGCATGATAAAGCCCTCACCGCCGAAGAAACCTGCTCCTATTCTTTTTTGGAAAAATACGGACAGCTCAACTCCGGAGGTTGAAGCAAGAAATGCTGATTTCTGGGCAATTATTTCCTGTCCCGGTGCAATCTGGAAGGGTCTGATGCATCCTGGAAAGCATGATGCAAATGCTATCATTCCCGGACCACCCATAGATGTGTAGCGATTTTGGAACATACTTTCACCTGAAAATGCACGGCCAAACATTTTGCCGATGCCTCCATTTGATGTAGTCTCCATCTTCATGTTTGGAGTCATCCATGACATGGCACCTTTTTCGGTAATCATAGTCTCGTTTGCCTCAAGGTTGCAGATCACAACCGGTAATGGCTCCCCCTCAATATTGTAGTTCATAAATATCCTCCTTTACTCAAAAAATGGTTCGTAAAAATTTTATATTTATAATTCTAACACAGTAATACGTCGCTTGACAATATAATTCATAAATGTACACGAAAGCTTATAAATGAATACAAATTGCCTAATAAATACACTTTAGGGATTGCGGTGTTCATATGTTTTTGACTGAAACTATGTGGGCAAAGTCACAGACAGACTTGTTTATTTTATAAATATGGTTTAAAATAATATGCAAATTGTTGGATAAAAATGGTAGTAAAACTATATGTCACATAAATTGTAACAAAATAATTATATCCAATTTATAACATGTAAATAACATATTTGAGGAGACAACATAATAATGAGATTTGTAATACAGCGTGTAAACCATGCAAAGTGCACTATAGATGGAAATATAACCGGCAGCATAGAAAAGGGACTGTGCGTTTTGATAGGCATAGCAGAGACAGACACTAAAGAGATTGCTGATAAAATGATCAAAAAGCTTATAAACATGAGAATTTTTGCCGATGAGAATGACAAGACAAATCTTTCGATAAATGATGTAGACGGAAAGCTTTTGCTCATATCGCAGTTTACGCTTTATGCAAATTGTAAGAAGGGCAATCGTCCTTCATTTGTGGAGGCAGGAAGTCCTGATATGGCAAACGAGCTTTATGAATACTGCATCAGCGAGTGTGATAAGGCAGTTCCCGGAGTACAAAGAGGGGTGTTTGGAGCCGATATGAAGATAGAGCTTGAGAATGACGGGCCATTTACGATTGTACTGGATTCGGACAAGCTGTAAAAGATATAAGTATGAAAGGCATTTTTATGGAAAAATCATTAAAAAAAGATATTATAATAAACAGGCTTCCTGTAGTTATATATTTTATCCTGATTTTTGCTGCTTTAATTGTGATAATAAGTGCAGTAGCTCCGATGAGTAATCATGAGCCAAAGACGACGGATACATATTCTGATTTTTCAACAGGATGGTTAAATTGCGAGGAGTCTGAGGCTTCACTAGACCATTTATCCGGCACTACAGTAATCCATCGTACTATAACGGCAGCTGATTGTAATAAAACATTGTTTTTCTTTGCAAAAACTTCAAATATTAAGGTGTTCATAGATGGGGTATGCCAATACAGGAACAATCATTTCTGTTCACAGTTTTTTGGAAAGACACCCGGGGCTCTTTTTGTAAATGTACTTATCCCTGCAGAAAGTGATGGCAAGCTACTGGAGATTGAAATTGAAAATCCATATAAAGATGACGACAGTGCAAAGCTTGATGAAATGTACATAGGCGATATTTCTGATATCATACAATTTCAACAACAAAAAAGATTCAATTCTTTCTGTATCAGCTTTATTATTATGGTACTGGGTGTTGTAATGCTTTTACTATTTATTCCTCTTACAAGGCAAAAGATAGTAGGCATTGAGTTTTTGAATCTTGGTGTTACAGCATTTGTATCAGGCTTATATCTTACAACAGACGGACGATATCTACAGCTTGTTTTTGGAGATGCCCATATATATCATGTGATAGCAGAAACAGCCCTGAGGCTTTCTATTCTACCGTTTTTAATATTTTTAAGTCAGGTGTATGAAAGCTATAGTAAACGTATAAGCGCGATACTATGCGTAATTGGCGAGATAGCATTTGCAGGCTGCTTTATCGGTGAAATAACCGAAATCATGGATTATCATGAGACACTTTTGCTGGTACATGTTGTATTTGCAATTTCGATGCTCTTTATTCTTGTTTCGACGATAAAGGGCATTGTAAAGGCACCAAAAGAGAATATATGTCACAATATAGGCTGTATTGTTTTAAGCTTTATGGCTATGACGGATATCATAATTCTATGGCGAGGCACTGGACGAGAAACAAGCTATTTTATCAGACTCGGCATATTGATATTCTTTTTCATGGAAATAGTCCAGATTATTAAAAAGTTCCTCGTCTCTTATCAGCGCAATATCAAAAATGAGTTGCTTAGCAGGCTTGCTTATCATGACGGATTAACTGATTTACTCAATCGTACCTCATATATGGAAAAGGTCAAGGAGCTTGAAGATGATGAAAACCCATACATGCTGATTGCGATTTATGATGTAAACAATCTGAAAAAGGTAAATGATACAATGGGACATCAGAAGGGTGATGAGATGATAAAACGCGTTGCAGATGTGATGAGTGCTTCTCTTGGAAAATACGGACAGTGTTACCGAGTCGGTGGTGATGAATTCGTATTTATCTCGACAAAACCGGATATCGAGACCGTATTCATGAATGCAAGTAAAAAAATGATGGATAATCTCGGATGTATCACTGATGGAAATAATATAGTGCCTATCACAGCTGCCATGGGATATGCTGTGAAAAACGATAACAGCACAAAGGATATTAATGAGATAATCCGTGAGGCTGATTCTAGGATGTATGAGAAAAAGCGCTCTATGAAGCATCGGAAGGCTTAGTGCATTTCACCCAATCATCGATATTGCCGTTTTGAATAGCAGAAAACAGCCTCTTCTTGACACCCGGATTTTCCATATTGAGCTGTCTGACAAGCTGCTTTACATATTCGCGCCGTGTGTGGCCGTCGTAAGGACATGGATTCTTGCACACCGGCAGATTGTATTTATTCTTAAAGCCCTTCACATCAGACTCGCCGACATACATAAGCGGACGGATGATGGCAAGCCCACTGCCGTCCAGCTGTGTAACAGGCGCGAAAGAATAAAATTGTCCCTCATATAGCAGGGAAAGAAACATAGTCTCTATAATATCATCCATATGGTGTGCGTATGCTACTTTATTGCAGCCGACAGACAGCGCAAAATCATTCAAAGCTCCCTTTCTAAGCTTTGCACACCATGAGCAGGGACTAGCCTGATTCTTAGATTTCTCAAGAGATATTCTTCCAATATCAGTTTTCACCACATAAAACTCAACAGAGAGCTCATCACACAGCGCCTTCACCGGAGACAAATCAAAATCCTCATATCCCAGGTCAACCGCTATCGCTACAAGCTCAAAGGGCACAGGATAAAAGCTTCTGATGCCGGAAAGCGCATAGAGCAGCGTAAGGGAATCCTTTCCGCCTGAGACACCGATGGCGATTTTGTCATTTTCAGTTATCATATTGTAGTCGTCAAGAGCCTGACGGACCTTGCTGTATAATTTTTGTAATTTCATGGTAGGTATTATACTACAAATCTGTGAAAAAACAAAGCTTCGAACAGTTACCATTCAGTGATCGTATGGAAAAAGGCAAAGGATTCCGTCACGATTCCTATTCGATAATAATTGACGAACATGCCCGTTGCCCATCGTTAGATAATGTGTTATACTTGTGCCATACAATGTAGACATAAGGAGAAGCGTTGAAATGAACAAAGGCAAAATTCGTACAAGGAGACTCACAATCCGCGCGAAGATCCTGATTCCGTCAATCATAATCGTTGTACTCGTCTGTGGTTTGATGGGATACAATTCCTACACGCGTTTTGAGAAAAGCATGGTGAGGATGGGCGTTGAGGAAGCAGACATGGCGGCAACGATCGTTGCGGATTCGCTGGATGCCAATCTGGTATACAAAGTGACGGTAGGATCGGAAGGTACGCAGGTCTATCAGAATCTGCAAGGAGATCTCAGAAAAAAGCAAAAAGCATGCGGAATTGCTTTTTTATACACATTGTATACGGACGGAAAGAAAGTGTATTATGGTGTGGATTCGGACGAGGATGCGGCAAAAGTCGGTGATGAATTTGCGGATTCATACGCGGAACTGGAGCCGGTGTTCGGTGGAAAGGAATACATTCAGGATTACATCGACCATACAGAAGACGGAGATCTGATTACGGTATACAAGCCGATTGAGGACAATGCAGGCAAGGTTGTTGCAATACTTGGATGCGATTATGATGCGTCATCGATTGCAGCAGAATTACAGAAGGCAGTTGTCCAGACGTTACAGATCGGAGGCATCTGCCTGATTCTGGCAATCCTGATTCTGACGATTATCGTTAGCAGGATTACAAAGGGACTGATGCAGGTAAATGCGAAGATTTATGATCTGGTACATAATGAGGGTGATCTGACTCAGAAACTGGATGTCAGAAGCGGGGACGAGCTGGAACTGATTGCGGGCAATGTGAATGAGTTGTTAGCGTATATCCGCAAGATTATGATCGGAATTTCGTCCGGATCCATGCGGCTTATGTCTTCTTCCCGCAAAATGGTGGATCATCTGAGCTCTGCGGATGAAAGCATTACCGATGTGTCGGCAACGATGCAGGAGATGAGTGCGGCGATGGAGGAAACGACTTCTTCACTCAATCAGATCACGGAGGCAATTGACGAAATCTATTCATCGGTAGAGCGTATTGCAGGCAATGCGGATGCCGGAAAAGTCTCTTCTCAGGAGATGGAGAGCCGTGCTTCCGGGGCGAATGATGCAGCAGCGGAGGGAGAGAAGAAAGCAAACATTGAGACCGAGAAGATGGCGGATTCTTTAAATGAGAAGATTGCAAAGTCCAAATCGGTGGAACAGATCGAGATTCTGACTTCCAACATTATCGAGATTACGGAACAGACCAATCTTCTTGCGCTGAATGCAAGTATTGAAGCGGCACGCGCAGGGGAAGCAGGACGCGGCTTTGCGGTGGTTGCGGATGAGATCGGAAAGCTGGCAGGTAATTCTGCGGATGCCGCAGCAAAAATCCGCCAGGTGAGTGCAGAGGTCATTCAGGCAGTGGATGAACTGGCAGAGGGATCGCAGCAGATGATCGAATTTGTCCGCAATTCCACAGAGGAAGGCTTCGGAGGTCTTGTTGCAACGAGTGAAAATTATGCGACCGATGCGAATGCAATGCGTGCAATGATGGAGCAGTTCGCGCAGACTGCGGAAGAACTTCGCAGCACGATGGATGGCATCCGTGAATCCATCTCTGCGGTCAACATTGCCGTGGAAGAGAGTGCCAAGGGCATTGCGGGAGTTTCCGAGTCTTCCGTACAGCTTACCGGTAACGTCAATGATATCCAAAGCGAGGCTTCCGACAACAATGGCATCGCAGAGGATCTGGCAACGGAAGTCGGCAAATTCAAGCTTGAGTAGAGCTTATATAAAGATGGGGAACTAAACCAATTCCCGAATAGAAAAATCGCTTAGACCGTGAGTTTGAGCGATTTTTTGTTTAAGGATTATCGATGTTTTTATAAATAAAATATGGTTACGAGAGAGGGCTTCTGGCTAGGGACTGAACAGTAATCTTCGAACAAAAATTCGAGTTACGAGGGCAGACTTTGGGACTCGTAATGTGATAAGCTAGGGTCAACACAAGCCTAGATTGAAAAATTAAACCTGTACTTTGACAACTGAAAATGGCTAAAAAAGTCTAATTTACTTTTGCAATGGCTTCTTCTGGCAGACATGATATAGTTAAGATATCGATTGCTATCTGCTAGAAAGGGGCAGATATGACTTATTACAAAAAAGAAGGACAGATGGATCTGTCTGACAGGATTGCGATAGAAACCGGAATTAGCAGTAAAGATTCCTTCAAAAAAATAGGAAAACTACTCCATCGTCATCCGTCAACAATTGCACATGAGATTAAAGAAAATCGTACATTCATTCCGGGTAACTATTTTCTAAGAAAGGACTGCAGATTTGTAAGACAGTATGTACAGCATCACGTTTGTGGAGATGAGTCCTGCGAAGAAAACTGTTGTAGATGCCGAAGTGTGGACTGCCAGAAATACTGCGGTAAATATGTATCCCGGGCATGCCATAAATTCGAAAAGCCTCCATATGTGTGTAATAACTGTTCAGAGAAAAAGCTTTGTTCAAAAGACAAATATATTTACAGTGCAAAGCATGCTGATGCAACTGTCACACGAAGACGAAGCGAAAGCAGACAGGGAGTTCGCATTTCTGATGAAAAGAAATCTGAAATGGATGAACTGATTACCAAACTTGTTAAAAAGGGACAGCCTCTTACCCACATATATGCTGAGCATGAAAATGAAATACCAGTATGTTTGCGGACTCTCTATAATTACATAGATGATGGTGAGTTGACAGTCAAAAACATAGACCTGCGTAGAAAAATCGGGTATAAGAAACGAGGAAAAGGGTATCAGCCACCTCTTGGATTTGCAAATATAGAATTCCGCCAAGGCAGAACTTACACTGATTTTGAGTATGCGATGAAAGTAAAGTATACAGAAGATGAAGTGGTAGAAATGGATACTGTAAAAGGTGTGAGAGAACAAGGGAAAAGGCTTCTTACAATGATATTTAGGAAGAACAATGTAATGCTACTTTTTCTTATGCCAGATGGGAAAGCAGAATCTGTAAAAAGAGTGTTTGACTATCTTGAGTCAGGGCTTGGAATAGAAGTATTTAGAAGATTATTTCCAGTTATATTGACTGACAATGGCAGCGAATTCAAGAAAGTTGATGAGCTGGAGCTTACAACTGATGAGGACGGCTTTCTGATTTACAGAACAAGTCTTTATTACTGTGATCCAATGGCTTCATGGCAAAAAGGATGTATCGAGAAAAACCATGAATTTATTCGTTATGCGATTCCTAAAAAGAAAAGCTTAAATTCTTATAATCAGGATGACATCACTAAGCTCATGAATCACATCAATAGCGTGAAACGACCTGGACTTGGAAATAAAAGTCCATATGAGTTGGTTGAGGAAGATGATGAAGATTTTCAAGAATTAATGAGATTTTTAAAAATGCACCTCATCCCGCCAGATGAAGTGCATTTGATGCCAGACTTATTTGTTAAAAAGTAATTAAAAGACTTAAATGCAGGTAGTAATCGATTGTCAATAGGTGTTATTAGACGGGTCGCGTTTACTTTTGCATAAGAATTAGCCAGCCGTCTGTTTGCTATGCAATTTTTGATATACCCGCTGTCTGGAATATGCTAATTATAGCACCTTTCAGAAAGAAGGCACAACAATATAAGTCGAAATTGGGGGCGAAAATCGATTTTGTGTAATCAGACGATATTTCAGTCAAGTTTTAGTTTTTCATTCAAGGGGGTCAACACAAGAAAGTAAGAAGATAAGAAAACAAACATAGCAAAAAACGAAGACCCATTGTTACTTCTTTAAGCAAAATATTTGACATCGCCATAGGAAAATAGTATATTTGAATTACAAGTAATTTCTACTTATTTGTAGATTAAAGATATCAGGTATTAAAGAAGTAACGTTAAAAAACGTTATTTTTTTACAAGGACGCTAGTTACACATTACATATCTTTATAAAAAAGGAGAGAAATATGAATAACGGAACAAATAACTTTCAGAACTTTATCGGAATTTCTTCTTTGCAGAAGACTCTTAGGAATGCTCTCATTCCAACAGAAACAACACAGCAATTTATTGTTAAAAATGGAATAATTAAAGAAGATGAACTCAGAGGAGAAAATCGTCAGATACTTAAAGATATCATGGATGATTATTACAGAGGTTTCATTTCAGAAACTTTATCGTCAATTGATGATATTGACTGGACCTCTTTATTTGAGAAAATGGAAATTCAGTTAAAAAATGGAGATAATAAAGACACTCTTATAAAAGAACAGGCTGAAAAACGTAAGGCAATCTATAAAAAATTTGCAGATGATGATAGATTTAAAAATATGTTCAGTGCAAAATTAATCTCAGATATTCTTCCTGAATTTGTTATTCATAACAATAATTATTCTGCATCAGAAAAGGAAGAAAAAACACAGGTAATTAAATTATTTTCCAGATTTGCAACGTCATTCAAGGACTATTTTAAAAACAGGGCTAATTGTTTTTCGGCTGATGATATATCTTCATCTTCTTGTCATAGAATAGTTAATGATAATGCAGAGATATTTTTTAGTAATGCATTGGTGTATAGGAGAATTGTAAAAAATCTTTCAAATGATGATATAAATAAAATATCCGGAGATATGAAGGATTCATTAAAGGAAATGTCTCTGGAGGAAATTTATTCTTATGAAAAATATGGGAAATTTATTACACAGGAAGGTATATCTTTTTATAATGATATATGCGGTAAAGTAAATTCATTTATGAATTTATATTGCCAGAAAAATAAAGAAAACAAAAATCTCTATAAGCTGCGAAAGCTTCATAAACAGATACTGTGCATAGCAGATACTTCTTATGAGGTGCCGTATAAATTTGAATCAGATAAAGAGGTTTATCAATCAGTGAATGGATTTTTGGACAATATTAGTTCAAAACATATCGTTGAAAGATTGCGTAAGATTGGAGACAACTATAACGACTACAATCTTGATAAGATTTATATTGTTAGTAAATTCTATGAATCAGTTTCACAAAAGACATATAGAGATTGGGAAACAATAAATACTGCATTAGAAATTCATTACAACAATATATTACCCGGAAAGGGTAAATCTAAAGCTGACAAGGTAAAAAAAGCGGTAAAGAATGATCTGCAAAAAAGCATTACTGAAATCAATGAGCTTGTTAGCAATTATAAATTATGTCCGGATGATAATATTAAAGCAGAGACATATATACATGAAATATCACATATTTTGAATAATTTTGAAGCACAGGAGCTTAAGTATAATCCTGAAATTCATCTGGTGGAAAGTGAATTGAAAGCATCTGAATTAAAAAATGTTCTCGATGTAATAATGAATGCTTTTCATTGGTGTTCGGTTTTCATGACAGAGGAGCTGGTAGATAAAGATAATAATTTTTATGCGGAGTTAGAAGAGATATATGACGAAATATATCCGGTAATTTCATTGTATAATCTTGTGCGTAATTATGTAACGCAGAAGCCATATAGTACAAAAAAAATTAAATTGAATTTTGGTATTCCTACACTAGCGGATGGATGGAGTAAAAGTAAAGAATATAGTAATAATGCAATTATTCTCATGCGTGATGATTTGTACTATTTAGGAATATTTAATGCAAAAAATAAGCCTGACAAAAAGATAATTGAAGGTAATACATCAGAAAATAAAGGGGATTATAAGAAGATGATTTATAATCTTCTGCCAGGACCAAATAAAATGATCCCCTGGGTATTCCTCTCTTCAAAAAAGGGAGTGGAAACATATAAGCCGTCTGCCTATATATTGGAAGGCTATAAACAAAATAAGCATCTTAAATCTTCTAAGGATTTTGATATAACGTTTTGTCATGATTTAATTGATTATTTTAAGAACTGTATAGCAATACATCCAGAATGGAAGAATTTTGGCTTTGAATTTTCTGACACCTCCACATATGAAGATATCAGCGGATTTTACAGAGAAGTCGAATTGCAAGGCTATAAAATCGACTGGACATATATCAGCGAAAAGGATATTGAATTGTTACAGGAAAAGGGACAGCTATATTTATTCCAAATATATAACAAGGATTTTTCAAAGAAAAGCACCGGAAATGATAATCTTCATACTATGTATTTGAAGAACTTGTTTAGTGAAGAAAATTTAAAGGATATTGTGCTGAAATTAAACGGTAAAGCGGAAATCTTCTTTAGAAAATCAAGCATAAAGAATCCTATAATTCATAAAAAAGGCTCTATTCTTGTTAATAGAACATATGAAGCGGAGGAAAAAGAGCAATTTGGAAATATCCGGATAGTCAGAAAAAACATACCGGAAAATATATATCAGGAGCTTTATAAATATTACAATGATAAAAGTGATAAAGAGCTTTCAGATGAAGCAGCTAAGCTTAAGGATATAGTAGGTCATCATGAGGCCACCAAAGATATAGTAAAAGATTATAGATATACATATGATAAATATTTTCTTCATATGCCAATTACAATCAATTTTAAAGCCAATAAGACAAGCTTTATTAATGATAGAATATTACAATATATTGCCACAGAAAAGGAGTTGCATGTAATAGGCATTGATCGTGGTGAAAGAAACCTGATATATGTTTCAGTAATTGATACTTGCGGGAATATTGTTGAACAAAAATCGTTTAACATCGTTAACGGATATGATTATCAGATTAAGCTCAAGCAGCAGGAGGGGGCACGACAAACCGCACGAAAGGAATGGAAAGAAATCGGCAAAATAAAAGAAATTAAAGAAGGCTATTTATCTCTTGTAATTCATGAAATTTCAAAGATGGTTATTAAATATAATGCCATAATTGCAATGGAGGATTTAAGTTACGGATTTAAAAAAGGTCGTTTTAAGGTTGAACGACAGGTTTACCAGAAGTTTGAGACAATGCTTATCAACAAACTCAACTATCTGGTATTTAAAGATATATCCATAACGGAAAACGGAGGTCTTCTAAAGGGATACCAGCTTACATATATTCCAGATAAACTGAAAAATGTCGGTCATCAGTGTGGCTGTATATTTTACGTACCTGCTGCCTATACATCAAAAATAGATCCTACAACCGGATTTGTAAATATATTCAAATTTAAAGATTTAACAGTTGATGCGAAGAGAGAATTTATAAAAAAATTTGACAGTATCAGATATGATTCAGATAAAAATCTGTTTTGTTTTACATTTGATTATAATAACTTTATTACGCAAAATACTGTTATGTCAAAGTCAAGCTGGAGTGTATATACGTACGGAGTTAGGATAAAAAGAAGATTTGTCAATGGCAGGTTCTCAAATGAATCGGATACAATTGATATAACAAAAGATATGGAAAAAACCCTCGAAATGACAGATATAAATTGGAGAGATGGTCATGATCTGAGACAGGATATTATTGATTATGAAATCGTACAACACATATTTGAGATTTTCAAATTGACTGTACAAATGAGAAACAGTTTAAGTGAATTAGAAGACAGGGATTATGACCGTTTGATTTCTCCGGTGCTCAATGAAAATAATATATTTTATGATTCAGCTAAAGCAGGAGATGCGTTACCTAAAGACGCAGATGCTAATGGTGCATATTGTATAGCTCTAAAAGGCTTGTATGAAATCAAACAAATTACAGAGAATTGGAAAGAAGACGGTAAGTTTTCAAGAGATAAACTTAAAATTTCCAATAAGGACTGGTTTGACTTTATTCAAAATAAAAGGTATTTATAATGGATGATTTGATAATTATTTCAAATTTAAATGATTTCATTTTTTGTCCGGCTTCCATATATTTCCATAAATTATATGGAAGCGAGGACACAATTATGTATCAGTCAAAAGCTCAGCTTGATGGAACCAAGGCACATGAAAAAATAGACAATGGGACATATTCAACACGAAAAAATATACTAATTGCAAATGACAAATTACGAACCAGTTTTGCTAAGTATCTGTCAAGATTTGGACATCGAATTCAATATTCAGTATTTGAGATTGACAACAGTAAAAGAATTGTTGATAATATAGTTAACGATTTGACGAACACATTTGAAAAACGATTTTCACAATCAGATAGTGTATATATTTTCAAAATGTCATCAAGCTGTGAAGTTCTAAGATATGGTTATGCCAAAAATGAAGAAAATGATTTTTTCATCATAACGTAATGCAAACCTGGACCTTAATTTTATAATAATCTATATTACTTAACATATATTGTGCAAATGTTATATAAAATAATAAAAATAAAGTTGCTTGGCTCCAAAAAATTGTGCAAATACACAAATTTGGAGTTAAGTAATATAGAATAATTTCTACTGTTGTAGATTTTAATGTCTGCCACTCTCCGGGAAGGTTAAGTAATATAGAATAATTTCTACTGTTGTAGATATTGACCGGTCTGTCTTTCTTGATAAGTTAAGTAATATAGAATAATTTCTACTGTTGTAGATATCAGTTCTGCAAAAGCAGCTATATCAGTTAAGTAATATAGAATAATTTCTACTGTTGTAGATTACAACTAAGTTCCCTAAGATTGGCAGTTAAGTAATATAGAATAATTTCTACTGTTGTAGATTACGTTAAACAAGTATTTAGTAAATAGTTGAGTAATATAGATTATTTTTTTCAATAAATTTCACTATTTTAGTAACTGAATAATTTACGTGACTGTATATAAAACCAAGACAACAAACAATATTATGTCAGTGTTTTGTTTTATCAAAACCCAAACTAGACGATTTTGATTCATTAAAGTAATATATAAGAATGCGAAGCAACTTTTCACAGTTTTTAGATTATCGACACACTGTGTCGACAATCTGTAAGCAGTATACTTATTTCATTGATGAATATTATATGAGATTACGAAATAAAAGATTTTCCACTCGCTGAGTGAAAAAATCATCTAACAACTAATTATTAACAAATATAATATTATCAATTCTAACAGAAAGGATTTATAGTATGGCAGATTTTAAATACGAAATAGTAGAACACATAGGCACACTCTCAGAAAGTGCCAAAGGATGGACAAAGGAACTCAACAGAATTTCATGGAATGGTGGAGAACCAAAGTATGATATCAGAGACTGGGCACCGGAACACGAGAAGATGGGAAAGGGTGTTACGTTGTCTGAGGATGAGATGGCAAAGCTAAAAGACTTATTGTAAATATCATTTGAATTACATGGAGGACCAAATCATGAGCAAAGTATTAGAAGAAATGAAAACCAGAAGAAGTATTCGCAAATTCAAACCGGACATGGTGCCGCAGGACATCCTTGACCGGATAATAGAGGCCGGAACCTTTGCGGCAAACGGCAGAGGTGCACAGAATACCATTATTATTCAGGTGACAAACAAGGAAATAAGGGATGAAATCGCTAAGAGAAATGCCGACATAATGGGAAGTAATACTGATCCATTTTACGGTGCGCCGGTTATTCTTATCGTTCTTGGAAAGAAGGACTGGCCTACACATGTCTATGATGGCAGTCTTGTGATGGGAAACCTGATGCTTGCAGCACATGATCTGGGTGTAGGAAGCTGCTGGATTCACCGCGCGAAGGAAGAGTTTGAGTCTGACTGGGGCAAGAAGCTTCTCAAATCACTCGGTATTGAGGATGAGTATGAGGGAATCGGACATTGTGCTCTTGGATATGTCGATGGAGATTATCCTGACGTGATTCCGAGAAAAGAGAATCGCGTATTTTACATATAGGAGATAACCACCATGAATTTTTTATTTGTAGCACTGGGTGGCGCCGTAGGTGCAATGGCCAGATATGCCATCAGCCTTATACCTTTAAAAACTGAGTTCCCTTTTTTGACTTTAATCACCAACGTAGTTTTCTACATTTTCGCTGGAATCATATAATCTGTTTGAACATAATCACTGCCTGCTTGGGGGCGGATATGTGTTGTTGAGCTGTTTAGGATGTATACTCGGTGTGATGTGTGGTGAAAAATTTGCTGCAATAATCAAGTGATGAGTATCGTGCGGTTTTGCGAATGTGCGTGTGTTTCTGAATAGTTACAATACAAATTGATGGGGAGATAAGTGTATATGAGTGAAACGGAAAACAATGAGCTGACTGCCGAGAAGCAATCTAAGGAACCCAGGAGCAATCAAAAGCTAAAGCTTTTGTATCTGGCGAAAATTCTTTTGGATAATACTGATGCTAACCATGATATTACGCTTGATGAGATTTTAAATAAGCTGCATGCATACGATGTCACGGCCGCGAGAAAAAGTCTGTATGATGATATAGCACAGCTGAATGATTTTGGTATCAAAACCCAAAAGATGCAGTATGGCAGGACTGTCCATTATAAGGTGATAGGCAGGGCATTTGAGCTGGCGGAGCTTAAGCTTTTAGTGGATTCTGTCGCGGCTGCCAAGTTCATCACTGAGGAGAAATCCAATGAGCTTATTAAGAAGCTGGAGAGTCTTACAAGCAGACAGGAGGCTGCCACTCTGCAGCGTCAGGTATATGTTGCCGGAAGAGTGAAAACCATGAACAGCGACATCATGAAAAATGTCGATGCCATACACAATGCAATTGCAAATAATTCAAGCCTTTCTTTTCAATATTGCCGGTGGAATACGAAAAAAGAGCTTGAGGTGAAGCATGACGGCGCCAGATATCATGTCAGTCCATGGGGATTGCTGTGGAATGATGGCAATTATTATCTGATTGGATATGACCATGATACACAGGTAAAGGAGATTCATCATTACCGTGTAGACAAGATGAAGAATATCCTGATTGAAAATAAAGTCCGTGAGGGCAGGGAGAAGCTTAAAAAACTTGATATTGCTTCTTATGGCAAATCGAAGTTTGGTATGTACAATGGAGAAGAGATTAAAGCTGAGATACTGTGCAAAAACAGCGCTATAGGTGTCCTGATTGACAGGTTTGGAACTGATGTGACAATCTTAAAGAAGGATGAAGCTCATTCGCGTGTTTTTGTGAAGGTAGCTGATAACAAACTTTTTATTCATTGGATTATGGCAATGGGGGATAATTTTAAGATAATTGGTCCGGAGAATCTGGTGAAAGAGGTTCATGATGAGCTTAACAGACTGGCAAAACAATATGGGCATGCAGACTAAATCTTGAAGAAAGTGCCATATTGTACAAATAAAATCTTGAAGAAAGTGCCATATTGGGGAAATAAAATCTTGAAGAGAGGTATACATGAGTATTTTAAACGTAGAGCACCTAAGCCATGGTTTTGGCGACCGTGCTATTTTTGAGGATGTTTCCTTCAGACTGTTGAAGGGAGAGCACATAGGGCTTGTCGGTGCAAACGGTGAGGGAAAATCGACTTTTATGAATATTATCACAGGCAGGCTTATGCCTGATGAGGGCAAAATAGAGTGGGCAAAGAAGGTGCGTGTGGGTTATCTAGACCAGCACACAGCGCTTGAAAAGGGTATGACTATCGGCTCAGTTCTTTCATCTGCATTTGATTTCCTTTATGATATGGAAAATGAGATGAACGACATATATGCGCGTCTTGGCGATGTGGACGAGGATGAGATGAATAAGCTGATGGAGGAAGCCGGCACGATTCAGGACATGCTTACCATGCATGATTTCTATATGATTGATGCAAAGGTTGAGGAGGTTGCAAGGGCTCTTGGACTTTTAGACCTGGGGCTTGATAAGGATGTTACCGATTTAAGCGGTGGCCAGAGAACCAAAGTGCTGATGGGAAAGCTCCTCTTGGAGAAGCCGGATATCCTGCTTTTGGATGAGCCTACAAACTATCTGGACATAGAGCATATTGAGTGGCTTAAGCGATATCTGAACGATTATGAGAATGCGTTTATTCTTATTTCTCACGACATACCGTTTCTGAACAGCGTGGTAAATCTTATCTATCACATGGACAACAAGAAGCTCGACAGGTATGTCGGTGATTATGACAAGTTTATGGAAGTCTATGAGATGAAGAAAGCCCAGCTTGAGGCTGCGTACAACAAACAGCAGCAGGAGATTAAAGAGCTGAAGGATTTTGTGGCTAGAAATAAGGCGCGTGTCGCTACAAGGAATATGGCGATGTCACGTCAGAAGAAGCTTGACAAGATGGATGTTATTGAGCTTGCTGCTGAAAAGCCAAAGCCGGAGTTTAACTTTAAGACTGCACGTACTCCGGGGCGATATATTTTCCAGACAAATGGACTGGTCATTGGCTATGATGATCCGCTTTCATCTGCTCTCGACCTTGAGATGGAAAGAGGACAAAAGATTGTTCTTACCGGTGCAAACGGCATCGGAAAGACCACCCTGCTTAAGAGTATTCTTGGGCTGATAAGGCCGCTTTCAGGAAGTGTTACACTTGGAGATTATCTGGAAATTGGGTATTTTGAGCAGGAGATGGATCAGTCGGTTACAACCACATGTATTGAGGAAATATGGAACGAGTTTCCTGCATTTTCGCAGTACGAGGTGCGAAGCGCGCTTGCCAAGTGTGGCCTGACCACAAAGCATATTGAAAGCCAGGTGCGTGTGTTAAGCGGTGGTGAGCAGGCAAAGGTACGCCTGTGCAAGCTGATAAACAGAGAGACAAATATTCTGCTTCTGGATGAGCCTACCAACCATCTGGATGTGGATGCTAAGGATGAGCTGAAGCGTGCCTTGAAGGAATATAAGGGCAGCATACTGATGGTATGCCACGAGCCTGATTTCTATGATGGGCTTGCGACGGATGTGTGGGATTGTTCAAAGTGGACTACGAGATTATAGATTTATAAATTATGAATTAGATATGCATGCCTTTTAAGACATAGATATTTAGAGCAGGAGATGATTTTTATGCATATCAGTATACTTTTAATGGAACAGATAATAGAGCTTTTTATCATGATTTTAATGGGTTTTATTATCGTGAAAGCAGGTATTGTGAAGGATGAGGACAGCAAGGTTTTATCAAAGATTGTGCTGTATCTGATTATACCGTGTGTTATTATCAATGCTTTTCAGGTGGATTACACTTCAAAAACAGTGAGAGGTCTTTTGATTGCATTTGTGGCATCAGTGATTTTGCAGTTAGTTTTGCTGTTTATCATTTCTGCTATGGGCAGGCTTTTCCATATGAATGAGGTGGAGGTCGCATCAGTTTATTATTCAAATTCAGGCAATCTGATTGTTCCGATTGTGACATTTATACTGGGGCAGGAGTGGGTGCTCTACGGCTGTGCTTTCATGAGTGTGCAGCTGGTATTTTTGTGGACACACTGCAAAAAGATTATAAGCCGTGAAAGCTCCTATGACTGGCGAAAGATTGTCCTTAATATCAATATGATTTCCATAGTAATAGGTGTGGTGCTTTTCTTTACAAGGATTCATCTGCCGCAGCTTATCAATGACACAATCGGTTCTGTCGGCAGTATGATTGGACCTGCAAGCATGATTGTGACAGGCATGCTTTTTGCAGGGATGGATTTGAAGAAGGTTTTTGCCAACAGAAGGGTGTATTTTGTTACCTTTCTCAGGATGCTTCTGGTTCCGTTGATATCGCTTATTCTTATTAAAATCAGCCATATGGCATATCTTTCTGCAGATGCGCCAAAGATTATGCTTATAGTTTTCTTAGCAGTTATTACGCCTTCGGCATCGACTGTAACACAGATGTGTCAGGTGTATGGCAATGATTCAAGGTATGCCAGCGCAATAAATGTAGTGACAACACTTTGTGCTGTAGTGACGATGCCGGTTATGGTGCTTTTATTTGAAGAATTTATATAAAAACGAAAAGTCATGAAGCATGTTTTTAAACTAGAAGGTCATCACACAGTCCCTTGTGATTTCATCAAGCGAAGATACACCACACATCTTCATGGTGTCTTCAAGCTCTGTACCGATTTTGTCTATGTATGCACGTACACCATCGGCCTTACCGCCGTATACAGCCGTTACAAATGGTCTTGCGATAAGAACTCCGTCTGCACCCAGTGCAAGGGCTTTAAAGACGTCTGTGCCGCTTCTGATGCCACCATCTACAAGAATCTTAATGCCTGAGCCTTCAAGAGCCTTTACGATGCTTTCAAGCACCTCAGCAGTGGCAGGACACTGATCCAGCACACGTCCACCGTGATTTGATACAATAATAGCGCTTGCGCCTGCTTCTTTTGCTTTAAGCGCACCCTTTACGGTCATAATCCCCTTTACAATAAATGGGGTTCCGGCCATCTGTATGATATCGCAAAGCTCTGAAACTGTTTTGCTTCCGGCTGGCGGATCAAGATTTTTGAGGAATGGAAGACCGGCTGCATCGATATCCATAGCTACTGCAAATGCGCCTGATTCATGTACCAGCTTCATTTTCTCACGTATGGTCTCAATGTTCCATGGCTTTACGGTAGGTATTCCTGCACCATCAGCATTTTTGATAGCCTTGGTGGCTGCAACCATGACATTTGGGTCAGTTCCGTCGCCTGTGAAAGCTGCGATACCATTCTTTGCACAGGCTGACACGAGGATATCGTTGTATGTTACATCATCCAGACAGTCTCCGTAGTGTAGCTGTACCGCACCGACAGGACCTGCAAATACCGGATATTTGAAAGTGCGGCCGAAGAGTGTGAGAGAGGTGTTTACAGGCTTATTTTCGGCAATAGTATCCATGTTTACACGGATTTGTTTCCATTTGTCGTAGTTGCGTATGGCTGTGTCGCCGATACCCTTTGAGCCGGGACCCGGCATCTGGTTTTTGCATGCGCGTCCGTTGCATTCAGGACAAGCCTTGCAGTATTTTCCAAGACGTGGTCTGGCATTTTCGATACATTCTGTATAGTTCATATTTTCCTCCAAGTGTAAATCTTTTTAAATTTTATTATTGAGATTATAACACGATAATTTTTTAATGTATACAAAACAGATGAAAAGCTCTTGACTTGGAGTGGACTCCAAGTGATATAGTTTCATTGTAACAATCAAAAAGGAGGCGATGTGAGTGACTATCAAGGAAGTGAGTGAGCGTTTTGGTGTGTCTACTGATACACTCAGGTATTATGAACGCATAGGCCTGATTCCACAGATTGCACGGACTGCAGGAGGTATACGCGATTATACCGAATCAGATATCAGCTGGGTGGAGCACACTATATGTATGCGCAATGCCGGAGTTCCGATTGAGGCGCTTATAGAATATATCAGGCTTTTTCAGATGGGAGATGCCACATTTGAAGCAAGGTGTCAGCTTCTCAAGGAGCAATACGAGCAGCTTGATGAGCAGAAAAAACAGATTGAAAACACGATGGAACGCTTACAGTATAAAATTTCTAAATACGAGAATGCGATAAAGACAGGTGAATTGACCTGGGACAAATAGGAGGACAAAATATAATATGTATCTTGAGAAAATTAACGGACCAGAAGATGTAAAGAAAATTAAGATAGATGAGCTGCCGGTGCTGGCGCAGGAGATAAGAGATGCCCTTTTGGTAAGAGCAAGTAAGCATGGCGGACATTTTGGACCGAATTTTGGAATGGTAGAGGCGACAATCGCTTTACATTATGTATTTGAATCACCTAAGGATAAAATTATTTATGATGTATCGCACCAGAGTTATCCTCATAAGATGCTTACGGGGCGTAAGGAAGCGTATTTGTCTGAACAGCACTATGATGATGTGTCAGGCTATACAAATCCAAACGAGAGCGAGCATGATTTTTTTACAGTCGGACATACATCAACGTCGGTCAGTCTGGCTGCAGGTCTTGCAAAGGCAAGGGACTTAAAGGGTGAAAACGGCAATGTGATTGCGGTCATCGGAGACGGCTCATTAAGCGGAGGAGAAGCACTTGAGGGACTTGATTTTGCTGCTGAGCTTCAAAGTAATTTTATTATTATAGTAAATGACAACGATATGTCGATTGCTGAAAATCATGGAGGTCTCTATCAGAATCTTGCTCTGCTTCGAAAGACTGACGGTCAGGCGGAATGCAATCTGTTTAAGGCTATGGGACTTGACTATGTGTATGTGGACAGGGGCAACGATGTTGCAGCTCTTATTAAGGCATTTAAAGAGGTCAAGGACAGCACTAAACCGGTTGTAGTGCATATAAACACACTTAAGGGCAAGGGTTATGCCCCTGCAGAAAAATGCAAGGAGCAGTGGCATTACAGCGGTCCGTTCGATATAGAAACAGGAAAGCCACTATTTGACAATGTGGAAGAGGATTATTCTTCTGTGACCTGTGAATATCTGCTAGAAAAGATGAAAAATGATTCTTCTGTTGTTGCAATTACTTCCGGTACGCCGACTGTTATGGGCTTTACAGAGGATAAGAGAAAAGAGGCTGGCAGTCAGTTTGTCGATGTAGGTATTGCGGAGGAGACTGCAGTGGCACTGGCATCAGGTATCGCAGTAAATGGTGGTAAACCATTTTATGGTGTATACAGTTCGTTTGTACAGAGAACCTTTGACCAGGTATCACAGGATGTCTGCATCAACAACAGTCCGATTACAATGGTAATATACCAGGGCTCCGTATATGGAATGAATGATGTTACACACTTAGGCTTTCAGGATATTTCGATGCTTTCAAATATTCCAAATCTGGTATATCTGGCACCGGCAACAAAGGAAGAGTATCTGGCCATGCTCGACTGGAGTATGGAGCAGACATCTTATCCGGTTGCAATAAAGCTGCCGGGTGGACCGATGATTTCAGATGGTTCAAGGGTGACAAAGGATTTTGGCAGACTCAACAGATATGAGGTGGCTCAGACAGGAGAAAAGATTGCGATTATCGGTCTGGGAACCTTCTTTGGTCTCGCAAAGGAGACTGCGAAGCTTCTTAAAGAAGAAGCCAAAATCAACGCAACTGTAATCAATCCGTATTACATCACCGGATTGGATGAGGCGCTTTTGACTAAGCTTAAGCAAAATCATGATACTGTTATTACTTTAGAGGATGGTATTTTAGATGGCGGCTTTGGTGAAAAAATCGCACGATTCTATGGTGCAAGCAATATGAAAGTGATGAATTATGGATTGAAGAAGGAATTTCTTGACAGGTATGATGTGGATGCTGTACTGAAGGAGAATCATCTGACTGCAGAGCAGATTGTGGAGGATGTGTTATCTATTTTATAATAAAATCATAAATTCTAGATATAAAAAGACGATTGATTTATCAACCGTCTTTTTATAGAAATTTCAAAGGTACTGCAAGCGGAGCGGTACTAATTTTTAGCGGTACACATTTATTCGCTAAATCTACGGCATGTTTAGCGAAAACGTTTTTCGACTGGTCTGCAAGTCGAAAATCAGGGAAGTGGTAGTTGATATCGTCCGACATTTATTCTCCCGTCGGAGGACGATTGGTTATCAACTATTTGCTAAATAGAAGGTTTGGCGAATAAATGACGATATTTTTTCCCGCGGATTTTAAACTGGTTAAATAGTCTTGGTCTAAGGACCGGGAAGGGGGCTATGTAAAGTAACTAATTTAATCCGCGGGTTTTTTAATAGGGTGATTCACATGAATGTTAATGATTTAAATATTTATTTACGTGAAGCTGTAATTAATGGCTTGATGGTAAAAGACTTAGAAGAAAAGTATGAGCGTACTGATTATTTATATTGCATTGATAATGGTCTTGTGTATGATGATGATGCACATAAATTATTAGGCTATAGATTAGAGACATATAAGAGCTTGTATATTTCAGACTTAGAAAAAATTCTCGATTTATATTGTGAAAAAGAAGATATTGATTTAGATGATTTAAAATTACATTACAGTCAGGAGATAAGAAAATGATTAAAGTATTTGAGTGTTTAGGTGTTCAGACTTTTGAGAAGGATGGGAAAAAAGGAACTAATATATATTATAGTGAGCCGTTTGATGACTTTGAAAAAAATTGTTCAGGTGTCAAGTGTAACCACTTATTTACCTACAAGAATATTACAGTTCCAAAACCGGGTGAGAGATTCAAGGCTATATATTCATTAGGCTTTGATTTTAAAAATCAACGTAACATACCGGTACTTGAGGAGTTAGACATAGTTCCGTTCAATAAATAGCGTGAATTACCTATTGGTATTTTACATAATAACATGGTTGCCGGGCTTCGGTTCGGCAGCTCCCCTTAAAAAGGAGATAGAATGAGTGAAGATAGTGTATATACTACGGAGACAGTTACGGAGACTGTTCAAGATAATCAATCGACGGATAATCAAGTTAATAGTGATTATATCGCACTTGGGTTAGTCGGTGTATTCCTTATAGGCTGTTTGGTTGGTCTTTTCGTCTTTCGTGTTTTTTCTGCGAGGTGGCATACTTGATTAATAATGAGATTTTTAATAATTTTTTTGAGGTTGGCATAATTGGGATTGCAACCGGATTTAGTATCGGCTTTATATCATGGGGCTTTGGCTTCGCGATTTATAGCATTATAAAATGGTTTAAAATGGCCTAGCAATATCAGGTCGGAAAGGAATAGGGTTAATGGATATGGAGAGTATTTCTACAGCTATGAGCACTGCATTTGGCAATGTTCAGACTAATGTAACTTCAATGATCACAACATGTGCACCTTATGCACTTGGCATCATTGGAACAGTACTTGCCGTAACAATCGGCATCAAGGTATTCAAGAAGCTTACTGCTCAGGCCTAGTAATTTTGTTTACCACTCGGAGAGTGGGCAGAGATGCCCGCTCTCTTATTTTTTAGAAAAGGGGGTTAAATCCTATGACTAAATTAAAAAAACGTGCTACAGCCTTGTTATTAGGCTCTGTAACGTTTTTTATGGCCTTGGCTATGCCTTATAACACAACTCGTGTATATGCTGCTGATGTGGCTTTTTCGTGGGTTGTTAATGAGTCATCCAATACTATATTGAATTGGATATTGTTATATCTTGGTATATCTGTAGCGCCTGAGGTTATTTCTGAAGGTAAAGTATTTGATAAAACTGGTCAATTTGCATTAGATTTCTGTAATGAATTTTTTGGGGATTCTTTTGAGCAATGGTATGTGTCTAATGGTTTTGGTGACGATATAGACACATTTAAGCGTGAATTTGATAATATTTTGACTCAAGATTTTGACGCTGCTAAATATGTCGCAGGAGATATTAAAAGTTCTGTATTGGATGTTGTTTCTAGATATTTAAATACTTTTGATTCTGTTAAATTAAATGATTTATCATCTTTTCAAAGTATTGCTGTTGGTAGTTCGGAGACATTTGATTTTTTATGTAGATATAAATTTACTGGTTCTTCTGGTTTTTTAGAGCGTTCTCTTAATTCTACAGTTAAAATATTTGATAATTCGAGTGTGTATCCGGTTGTTGTTGTTGATACTTTGACGAGTAATATTTTGAGAGTTCAAACTTATTTGATATCGGCTAATAGTTTTAATTATGAAATTTCTTATTATCCTAATCAAATTAAATCAGCTGATTTTAATGAAAAATTTTCTTTTTATTATATATTTGCGGGTGCTTTTACTGCCGGGATAACAAAATTAGAGGATATGGATATTATTTCTAATATTTCTCATGTATTTATAGATGGTCGTTATGTATCGAATTTTGATGTATTTAGTTATTTGAAAGGTTTATTAGTATCTCCTGTAGTTCCTGATGTTCCTAATGTAGCCGGGAAAGATTGGGCTTTTGACTTAGTTGGTTGGCCTAATGCTTGGGATATTGATAAACCGGATGTAAAGCCGTGGGATGATGTTGATTCTTTACCTATTCCGGGGGATATTGCAATTCCTAAAGAGATTCCGGGGGTTACTGATTTACCCGGGATTATGGACGGTGTTATTGGTGGTACAATTCCTTGGCCTGATATTATTGATATAATAAAAGATTTGCCTGTTGATCCCACTCCTGAACCTGAACCGGAACCTGATCCGGAACCTGAACCGGAGCTACCGGAGATTCCGGCTGTACTTCCTCAGGGTGTATCAGACAAGTTAAAAGATTTAAGCGGTAAATTTCCTTTTTGCATACCTTTTGATTTAGTGGAATGTTTTAAATCTTTTGGTTCTAATGAAGCTGCGGAAGCTCCTAAGTGGGATTTGACTTTTAGTATTCCCGGGACAAATAAGGATTATGAATTTAGTGTTGATTTGTCAATGTTTGATAAGTATATTCCAATTTTCCGTTCAGGAGTTTTGATTCTCTTTTTAATTGGTTTAATTCTTGGGACTCGTAAATTGATTGGTTGGCAAGTTAAGAATTAGTGAGGTGATTTTTATGTCTAAAGCTGTATATGCGTTAATTAGTCAGTTAGTTATTAATAGTTTGATTTTAATTATTCTTGCAGTTGCTTGTAATTTTCTTCCTGACAGTCCTTTTAAGTCTTATCTTAATGGTGGGGTGCTGTCTGCACTTCAACCATATATGAAGTATATTAATTGGTTTTTGCCTGTTAAAGAGGTTATATCTGTATTAGAATTGTGGGTTGCTTGTGTGCTTCAATATTTTTTATGGGAGTTCATCCAGAAGTGTATGAATTCGGTATCATCTAATAGCTCCACTAGCGGATTAACTTCTGTTGGAAAGTAAGGGGGTATTTTTTAAATGATTACATTGTATTCAGGAACTCCGGGCGCTGGAAAGTCTTTGCATCTTGCTACACGCTTATATCATTGGATGCAGTTTAAGGATGCTCCAATTATTGGCAATTTTGCAACTAATTTCAGCTCTATCAAAAAGCGCAAGGGCTTTTATATTTTCATGGATAATAGCGATTTAACTCCGGATAAGCTTATTAAATTTAGTCAATATTATAGTCAGCTTAAGGGCCGTAGAGTAAAAGAGGGTGAAATATTACTTGTCATTGATGAGTGTCAGATACTTTTTAATTCTCGTGATTGGGGACAGAAGAACCGGGCTCAGTGGTGTAGTTTCTTCACTCAACATAGAAAATTAGGCTATGAAGTGGTCTTGGTTGCTCAGTTTGACCGGATGTTAGATAGACAAATTAGAAGCCTGATTGAGTATGAGTGGGTTCATCGTAAAGTGTCAAATTTCGGTATTCAGGGTAAATTAATATCTGCATTCTGTGGTGGAAAGCTCTTTGTAGCTGTTAAAGTTTGGTATCCCATGAAGGAAAAAGTTGGCAGTGAATTTTATATGTATCGCAAGAAATATGCGGATATATATGACACATATGCGCTCTTTACTGTTCCTGACTATTAGTGCATGGGTGTTATGCGGAGAGGGGTTCGGGGGTTCCCTTGCCGCGTGACACCCACACCCTCGCACTTCGGGCTTGATAGTAGGGGGCGATATGATAGGCTTGCTGTGCCTGGACTGCTGTTTTTTAAGCCGGCCTGGTGCAGTAAGAATATCATGTTGCCGGGTTCATGCTGTCAAGGCTGTAATTGCGAGGGTGACCATTTTTTTTATGTGTTATGTAGTAGTTTTACAAGGGTTTTTTGATTCGTCTGCATGATTTTTTTACTCCCCTTTGAGGGGTTGGGGGTGACTCTAATCCGTCCTTGTCCGGAGGGGTTTAAGACATCCTCGGTGGATGTCACTGACGGATTGGTCTGGGAGCTCGGGCAGACCTGCGCTAGCTGCTAGGAATGGTCCCATAATAATTTTTAACTTAATAATCATGGTGGGAAAAATTTAAAATCCACCTATTCCAATGGGTGGATTTTGTTTCATTTTTGAACACATTAATATATTTTTTAATAGGGAGATTCTATGGAATATTATTATTGCAAAGAAGATAAGTATAATAATATTCATTCGATAGATAATGTTATTATTACTTATTTTTTAACTTGTACTTTAGATTTTGCATTAGGACATATTAAAATGATTTCTGATTGTTCATCAAATTATTGGGAAAAGTTAAACGTTTCAAGGTGTTCACGGTATTCATATTTTAATAATATAATCCATTTTGATGATGGAATATATCTTAAACTTGGTAAATATGGGATGTGGCTAGAAGATTCTAAGAAATTTGAATTGTTACCAAAATTTCAAATCGAAGTAAATCCTAATAAGCATTTTAAAAAGGATTCTTTTAAACGTATAATTGATTTTATCGAACATTACTGTTCATCAGGTAATCTTGATAAATATGATTATGCTATTGATTTTCCCGGTAAATCAGTTGATGATATACAGATTTTTTCATCAAGAAAAGAAAAAGGACTTTATAAGGGCACTAAATACCGGGGTCAGCGTAATAAGAATGGCTACTGTAAAATATACGATAAAGGAAAGGAACAGAAAACAGATGATATTATTACTCGAGTTGAGCATACGTGTTGTAGAAATTGTGCTTTGTCTTTTGAAAAGTTATATATATCTGATTCTGGTAATGCTGCCGATTTGTCTAACATTAGTGCTAGTCGGAGATTATTGGTTAAATCAATTATACGACTTCGAGAAAATGGAATAGAGTATCAGGACTTATTGGATGAGCTCGACAGAGCAACGAAGATGCGTATCATGCCTTATATCAGTAATACAAAATATACTGTCTATGAGTATGATCTAGCTTTACTTGATGATTTATTGAGTCATATGAGTGTTCTTTTTCATTTTGATTATACTGATTCTAATGGCTTGATGATGTTTGATGATACTTTGGAAGAACTTCCTTTTGATTGAAATTATATTTTATATGTGGCCGTCTGTCCGTTCTGCTCGGTTATCCCCTCATAGATTATATTTTAAGATTATCTTATAAAGGGGTAGGAGAGCAGACGTCCAACGGACAGAAAACGGCTTTTACTATCTCTATGATTCAATATCCTTTTGTATCGTTTTTAAAAGTGATACTTGTTAATATGATTCGTCTGCATCATTTTTTTATCTGTTTAAAATTCCTTTTGTACTCAAAATAAAATTATAAAGCCCTGATAAATCTATTCTGTGGTCTCGGAGCATAAGGAAAAAAATAACTATTGCAATCACTAATATGTATTTCCATAGTGGTTCTTTTTGCTTTTTCCGGTTGTCCTTTGGTTTTATGTGATATATTTTACTCATTGGTTCAGCTCCCCTTTTTTAGAATGATAATTTGTTAAACTGTAACAATTTTAGCACATGAACTCATATGTTTAAATTGGTAAATTTTAACAAACATTTATTCGTGGTATTGACAGATTCTAAAAAATGAGTATTATGATAATTGTTTAATCAATTTAATCGTACTGCAAGCGGAGCGGTACTAATTTTTTAGCGGTACACATTTATTCGCTAAATCTAAGTTTAACGAATAAATGACGAGTAAAATATAAATCGTTCTTATCGAACGACACAGTATAAATTGATTTGATGCAACCAGTAATTATTAACTTGATAAAACCTTACCACAAGAACATGTGTTTGTAAATACTATTTTGTTTTTTTGTTAAATATGCACAAATTCCAGAACAAAGGGCAGTTTAGCTCTGCCCTATAATATTCTATTTAAACTCAACTAAATTTTGAATGGGTTGACCTGTTAATTTGCTTATTACTTCAAGTGAATCAAGGCTTATTGGCTCGTTATTCCTTATTTTAGTTAGCGTTGATTCAGACAAAATTTTTTTTCTGCGAATTATAGTAGTATTATATCCGGCATCAGATAACTTATTTAAAATGTCTTTATATAAAATCATTAGAACATGCCCCCTAAAGTTTTATATGACATCCTGCAAAACCTTTGCTATCAAGTTCAGGAAGTTCCACTATGCGCGCATCAAGGTTCTCCGATGCGTATGTACTAGGATACATGTCAGAATTTATTACACCTGCAATATAATATTTATCCTTTGTGTTCTCTTCTCTTTTGATGACTATAAATGAACTCATAAAATACTCTCTTTCTCCACCGTATAGCAGATGTGGTCAGCTATGTTTGTTATCTTTATTACAGATATAATAATACACCTTATAACGTGTAATGTAAATGATATATTTTATTCTTTTTTAAAAATATTATTGATATATTTTATACTCTTACAAATGTAATTATGCAATATGCACAATAAAAGGCTCTGAACCAACGTGGATCAGAGCCAATGTAATTTATTATTTTGTGCAAGTTGTGTGTGCTGCGCGCTAGCAAGCTTGAGCGCGAAGCACACACTCAATCATTTTCGGTCACAGTAACAACACCATAATTACCATTATCAGACTCTAAAGAATCTATACGAGTACTTAAAATATGATTATAAATGAAGCATAAAACGAGCCCAACAACACAGAAAAACAGAACCCAATCTTTAAAAGTTTTCATATCACACCAACCTTTTTTGATTTTAATTTTACACTATTTCAACAGCTTTTTCAACCGCCTGCTTCTATGTATTATCTGGTCATTATCAGGATTTATTTCACCGCGCATTTGCAAAATTTCTTCTTCGCTCATCATATCACCATCATCAACCGACTTTTTAAGCTTATCAACTACCGCCAAAGTATCATAAGCATTATAATCCTTGTCTTTGATTAAAAAACCAGTACGTTTACGAGGTTTAATCAATGTCGGATTGCTGGCATACTCCACCTCATCCGCATCATATTCATTTTGCACAAGAAACCGCCATATCTTCTCACAATTAATACACTTTTGAGTCACTGAACGCATGAGAGCATCTGTAAGCTTGAATTTTTGCGAGCTGTACACAAATGAAATATGATAATGTCTTGAAGTAATCAGAGTATTCAAAAATGACGCATCTATATTTGTCTTGAAGTTCCTGCTATTAAGTTGTGCAGATGCTTCATCCAATACTACAATAACTACTGTTCGAGTGTTATTTTTAATGTCAATATCTTTATTTTTATACGCACAGCAAACGACCTGCGACAGACTTGCAAGCGGTTCATATGGAATCGACTTGAAATCCACATTACTAATCACATGTATTTTTTGTCTTACAAACTTTTTCCTGCTTCTATCCCAGACCATTTTATTATTATACCGATTAAAAATCATAGTCACATAATGCACAATAGATAATGTCTTTCCACCTCCAAAATGCGCACAGTAGCAATTTAAAAGCCCTGCTTCATAGAAGTTATAACCTTTATGTCTAATCCAGAAATAGAAATCTTTAAATGCATACATAATTGTACTTACTGGATGCAAACAGACAATTCTAAAAATTACTGATAACCACAACAAAATCAGTACACCGATAAAAAATAAAAATCCCATACTATTTCATGCCCCCTAAAAAACCGCAGGCAGTAGCAAATAATTCTAATGAAATCATTACTACAATAAGCCTAACAATAACATACACATCTAATGTCGTAGAAGTACCAACAATCAAATTAACTATTGCATCCATTATTTTCTAACCCCCTTTAAACTATGTGTGCGCCACGACTTCATGCACGACCAACAAAAGCTGAACAAAACTATAAACATGATTATATGCACATCATTAGAAATGGAATCTAAATTTAATGTATAATCTACATTCTGAACAGTAGAGCTAACTGCAGGAGTCGAATTATCAGTAACGACAATTTCCGTACTATCTTCTTTTTCATCCTGCGAAATACTTTCTTCACTTTGCACATTAATTACCTCACTATTATCAATTAATTCTGTATCTGGTACAGCTTCATATATTTCAGTAGAATCAACAACCATAAAATCACCTCAATATTTCAAATTTTTTATAAAAATAATAACAATGCCTGCGACAAGAGCATATAAAAAGACTTCACCAATAGTAGGAGAAACCGAAGCAGACCAAGGAACACGCCAATTAAATACTTCGAAAATTAAACTACAAGCAGATTTATAAACATCATAGAGCATTTTATTTCCCCCTTATAAATTTAATTACACATACAGTAATCATTAACGCAAAGCCAGTTGCAGTGACATTAAGGCACCAAGAGGGCAAAAATGAAAAAATATCTTTAATGATAATAGGTACACTAGCGATACCAGAAACAAGATTTTCCAGATTATCCCAAACTGAATTATCTGAATTATCATGTTTAGTCTGTATCTTATCATTTGCATTAGTATCTGCATCAGCATCATCTTTATCAGCTCCAGTGCCAGTAGTACCATTACCATTTATATTTACATTACCATCTGGTTTATATGTTCCATCTGAATCTAAATCACCACTAGAAACATTAAAAGGAACTTTATCACCAGAGTTTACAAATTCATTGGAATGGTGAGAGCCTTTTTCAGATACACAAAGCCAAGGACCTTTGTCAGTGCCTTTATAAACTCTAATATAAAACTTATATTTAATATTAGACGTTACAGAGCAGGCTTGCAATTTGCCATTCTTATAATCAGCAGACGATAAAGGAAATGCAGACAAATAAGCCGATTTGCAATTATTAGACTTTTCAAATAATTCTAAAAAAGAAAATTTAAGTTTACCTTTAGATGCTTTTTCAAAATCACCAAGTTCAATAAAATCAGTTGCAGAAACATTGTCGTATTCACTCTTACTATATTCCGCCTTTGCATATAGTTGGACATATGACGAGGATAAATCATAATTTGTAGACGTTTTTTTATTATTCCATTTTAAGTTATATATCATATCTGAATATATCTGATAATTAGTTGTCTCAAAAAAACTATCACCTTTTATAGGTGTAATATAAGATAGATTTAATTTGACATCCTGCAAATAACCAATACTTTCATTAGTAACAGCTGTCGGTTTAGTATCAGAACCACCAATTATCATACCATCAGATTTTTGACCAGTCGTAACATACTTAACAATTGAAGGAATACACTCAGAATAGTTTTTATCATACAGCATAAAGATATCAGACTTAGAACCTGAGAACTGATATGACTCGCTTAAGGTAACTAGACCAAAATCAAAAAAATAAACACCCTGGTCTGCGTAAGCATCATTTAAAATAGCACCACTAGTACCAAAAATACTATCAGACCAATCCATACTACACTTACCTTTAAAAGACTCCGTTGTAACAAAACCCATATACAGTCCATGAGCATATTTATCATTACTAGATGTAGAATCACGAGACTCGAGAATAAATGAATAAACTGGAGAATTAATATTATGAGACAATTTAATATGACTATCTTTAAATGTATCATTAGATGTGATTTTAATAGTAATAGTATTTTCATAAGAATAAGTATTAGCATATATAAACTGCTTTGGTATTAAAAAATTAATTGCAACAAACAAAAGAACCACAAAAATAACAACTCTACTATTAAACAAAATATTTCCATATTTTTTCATACGTCCTCACTTTCATAAATTCGCTTTTCAGATGCTTAGAACCTCTGCAAGTGTTCGAGGATCTAAGCATCTGAAAAGATTTTTCGTAATATTCATGTAACAATTCGCAACGTGTAACAAGTATCATTTTTTATATGATACGAAAAAGGGCGATGCACCGCACCGCCCACCGCCTGCATCAGACTACTATCTTGAGCGGAGCTTCTTAACTACTCCGATAGCAATTCCAACGATACCTGCGCAGAAAAATACCATGAGTGTAGCATTTCCAGTAATAGTTGTCATTACTGTACTAACTACTTCCATGAATGAACCAACAGCAGTTGTCATAGACACCGTACTTGCCTCAGCTAACATAAGACATTTCCCCTTTCTTTATTATTTTATAGTAATATCGGATATAAAGGCTTTACCAGAATATCCGCAACCATAAGCTACTACACATTCATGACCGATAACACTATCTGTTATCTTGTCGGCTAAACCCTCATACACAAAAAGCTTTTCCACCGACTTGCCATGAACACCATTTACGCTGTCATTTTCTGTAAATACAACAGCTCCTTTTGTCTTTTTCATTGGAATATATCCTACAATTTTAATCATTCTTTTTTTCCTCACTTTCAAATCTTTCAATATCTTCACTTACTCCAAAGCATCCAAGCACAGGAGCATATTTATTAAGTACATCTCTAATATCTGGTAGAACTACCGCTTCAAAGAGAAGTTTCTGTTCCATCGTGTCGAAGTGCGTGTATATTGCAACAGGCATCCCGACTAGTTTACTTTCTTCATCAACATTCTTATTTACTTTTTCCATCTTCTTTTTCCTCACTTTCATTGTTGATTTGATATATCTGATAGATAGCTTTTTTGAAGCCATCGACAACAGATTCATATTTAAATTCATAGCCATGATTTTTGGCTATGTCCTGCACCATATATTTGAGCCATTCATCATTATTGAATGTCATTTGAGCGTATCTGTCGCAGTCGTACGGAGATAGAAGTAATTCAAGCTCTAAAGGTTCATGCAGGTTTTTTGATGCTATATATCGGTGCTTTCCTTTAAGGTCTGCGCAGATATCTTTAGTCACGTATTTTGTAATATAGTTAGTAGCTTTATAAGAGTCTTTAACTTTGGTTGCAGTAGACCAACCAAACCGCCAACCGCCAAGATTGTATATAGTTGGATAGGATTTATTTTTTTTAGTTCTGGTCACAGCATTTTTGCCAATTGCCACTTTTCCAGAATCAACAAAATTCATATTTCCAACATTCGCCACAAGACCATGAAAATGGTATGCCCCATCTTTATGCTTTTCCGGAACAAAGATATAGACTAAATCCTGCGCATATCGAGAACGCTGATTATTAAGCCATTTTTGGCACTTTTTAAGACAAGCGCTATAATCAAACCTATCAGTTTTTGAAGAGTCATATGTAAGCGTTATGAAGTATTCCCACGTTTCTGACCTTGCAAGGTCATGAATTTTATTTTTAGAACGAGTGACCGAAACTCTCTGCGAGTGTGCTTTTCTCTGCGCTTCTATTTCCGCAGACTCAAACTCTTTAAGCTTTTCTATCTTTTCAGTAAAAGGATTATAAATATATTCATCCTGCGACTCTTGAAGCCTACGTTCTATTCGCTCATTTTCAATATAAGATTTAAACTCATCTGGAATATAATTAATTCCATCTGGATAGATTGAAAACTTTACTTCTCCGTTATGAAATTCTTGTATCTTGACATTGTAGCCAACCATTTTTTATTTAAAATGAGTGAGAAGTGTTGCCATTGTCAAGTAGTGGCAACACAGCCACTCTTTCGTGAATAGTTCTCATTTTCTAACCTCCTTAAGGTGTACCAGTGGGACCATTCCTAATCCCCAGCGTGTTACTTCTAAGTGCCAAAAAGCAGGCACTAAGAAGAACATTCGCGCCCCCTTCCCCGAAATCCAGGGGGGCTATATGATAAAACTTGTCTTAAAAACAACTTATCAAACGACATTGACCAATAAAAAATGATACAAACGCTTGATATATCAGCTTATCAAACAACATTGAACAATTAAAAATGACGCAGACGCTTCATATATCAGCTGTTAAACCGCATTAAACCATCATTATAGAAATAGAATTTTCTTAATTCTTCAACAACAGAACAGCACACATCAATCGGAGCATCCGGAAAGCGTCCAGCCATATAATAAAAAACGTAATTTTTACTGATATAATCCAAAGGATTTTGATAATATTCATTGATATATTCTTTAGTAATATCAAACATCTGAGCTTTTGTGTAATCGTCCATTTTTTCTTTACCTCTTTACTTTCTTCTTTTTATCTACTCTTTGATTTGTGAACAAGGGGAATCCCACCTTGTGAGATATCCCCCAAAAACAATTGTACTTAGGCTTGGCTTGTCAAGGCTAAAGTGAACTGCTGGCGCAGGCCTTGACAACTTGCAACCTTTTCTTTTGATGCACAAAAAAAAGTGCAACCCGTAAGTTAAACTTACTAGTTACACTTTTTTCTTTATTTATACCTACATTAAATTCGTGTCATTTAATTCGTCAAACAAGTATTTCACAAATAGTTGACAACCAAGCGCCCTCCGACGGGAGAATGGATGTCGGGCGCTGTCAACTACCGCTTCCCCGATTTTCTCCTTGCGAACCAGTCGAAAAACGCTTTCGTGAAACATATATCAGTTTAACGAATAAATGACCTTGTAAAAGTACTATGGTACTACAACAAAAACATATATCTGCTTATTTTTTGCATAATACCTGCAATTTCGATACGTACAACAATATTATGATTAAAGGGTCAAAAGGTATCATCGATGCATGCTTCGATGATACCTTTTATAATAATACAAGAATAAGCCACCGAAACCTCTATTTGCATCAGTTCCGATGGCTTTAAATCCATAGCTTTCTATACAACAATACAATTACTTATTATGCAATTATTTATTGTGATTTCTTATGCATTCCCTGTATTTAAGTATAAGCTCGATTGAGTCCTCAACTGATATCTGGCTTGTGTTCAGGCACAAATCATAGCTTCTTGCGTCTCCCCATTTTTTACTGGTGTAGTAATTGTAATAGCTTGAGCGCTCTTTATCTTTTTTCTTAATTATGTCTTTAGCCTTGTTCTCCGGGACATTGAGTCTTTCACTTATTCTTTTAATTCTGTCGTCCATGTTGGAACGTATGAAGATATTGAGACAATGCGGCTCGTCTGCTAAAGCATAATCTGCACAGCGGCCTACAATAACACAGGATTCATTTGCCGCAATCTTTTTAATAGCATCAAACTGTGCTAAAAATACCTTGTGATTCAGAGGCATATCAAGAAACGGTGCTGTGGAATAAGAGCCACCTGTGTAGGTGTCCATGACCAGCGAATATAAAAAGCTGTTTGTAGGCTTTTCGTCATGCGACTCAAATATTTCCTCGCAAAGTCCTGATTCCTTAGCTGCCTTCTGTAAGAGCTCTTTATCATAAAATTTAATTCCAAGTCTTTTAGCTAAATCTTGTCCGACCTGTTTTCCGAGGCTTCCAAATTCTCTTCCTATTGTGTAAATTTCGTTTGATCCCATAATTCAGACCCCCTTATATAAATAATTAATACTATATCACTATGTGATAATTCAATTTATTTGTTATTTATATTATATAACACTTCAAGCAAATTGGCAAAGTATTTTGGTAAAGGTGCATCAAATTCCATGTATTCGCCGGTTTTTGGATGAACAAACCCTATAGTTTTAGCATGCAGGCACTGTCCTTCCAGGCCTTTGAAGCGGTTTTTCGTCGGGGAATAGCTCGAATACAGCATATCTCCAAGCAAGGGATGATTAATACTTGCCATATGCACGCGTATCTGGTGTGTCCTTCCGGTCTCAAGCTTAAACTGCATATATGTGTAGTCACCAAAGCGTTCAAGCACCTTATAATGCGTAACAGCCGGTTTGCCATTCTTCTCATTGATGGCCATTTTCTTGCGGTCATTGGGATTCCTGCCTATGGCGCCCTCTATTGTGCCCTCGTCATTCTTTACATTTCCACAGACAATACCCACGTATATACGGTTGCAGCTATGGTCCTTTATCTGTTCTGATATCTTTATATGGCTTTCATCGTTCTTGCAGACAATAAGGGAGCCGGTGGTGTCCATGTCTATGCGATGCACTATACCGGGCCGTATTTCGCCGTTTATGCCACTTAAAGAGTCCTTGCAGTGGTACATTATGGCATTTACAAGAGTATCGCTGTAATGCCCTGCTGAGGGGTGTACAACCATGCCCTTTGGCTTGTTGACTACCAGTACATCATCATCCTCGTAGAGTATGTCAAGAGGAATGTCCTGTGGCAGGATAGGTGTCTGTACGGCATCAGGAATTGTGACATCTACTATGTCATCAGTCTTTAGTCTGTAATTTGCTTTCTGGGGCTTATCATTGACCAGTATTTGATTTTCTTTTAGTATCCGTTGAAAAAAGGAGCGAGAAATATCCGGATAAATGCTGCTTAAGTATTTATCCAGTCGTTCTCCCTCCTGTTCACTCTGGACCTCAAATGTATCTCTATTCATAGTGAAGCTTTCTCTTTTTTTATTTTAGTAACTATTTAAAACTACATTGCACACTTTAAAAAGCGCATACCGCATTAATTTTCATGCTTTCCATCATGCTTTTTGTCAGGGAAGATTAAGGAAAAATCCTCCTCCTTGTAGTAAAACAGCCCGAGTATGATAAACATAAATGCCGCTACAGTGACGTATATATCAGCTACATTGAATATTGGAAAATTAATCAGGCTAAAATAAAAGAAATCAACCACATAATTATTTACAATACGGTCTATCAGATTGCCGAGTGCACCTGCAACAAACAGTATTACAACAACATTCAGCAGTCTAAAACGTTTTGAGACAGGTATTTTGCGATACCATACACACAAAAGTATAACAACTGCAATGGTAATCACTGAGAAAAAAATCATTTTGGCACGCAAAAATGCCAATGGATTCTCAGACCAATATGTAAAATGAAAGATATTCTGTATTATTGAAAGCAGATCAACACCAAATGCAGCACTCTGGTTTTCCAGGTATCTGAACTCGAAAACTCCCGGAATGAGAACAAACACACCCGTGGATGATTGCTTTAGGTTTATAACAGCCAGATACTTTGTAAGCTGGTCAATTGCTACAAGAATCAATGCAATGATGCCTGCTGTACACATCTGTTTTTTTGTTTTATTTTTCTTCATAGCTGATTAGAGACTCCGCTTAATAAGATGAACCCGGGAGATCAAATGAATCCATGAGACTCTGGATATCTCCTGAGATATCTACTCCGTGTGGTGTGGCGATGAAGATAAAGTTGGATATCTTCTGCAGATTACCATGCAGGGCATATGCTGAGCCTGATGTGAAATCTATGATGCGCTGTGCCACATCGACATTAAGTCCCTCCATGTTGATGACGACTGTACGTCCGTTAAGTAATGTGTCTGTTATTTCTATTTCGTCTTCAATTGAACTTGGTTTTATTACGCAAACTTCCATGTCTGATGATACCTGCTTTCTGGATGATTTTGATATTGGTGTAATCTTGGATGTAGTCTTAACAGGCTTCTCCTTTGGTGTTGTATCACGCCTTGTGCTTTTTATGGTCGGTTCCTCTTCAGCAGCCTCTTTTTTTCTGCGGAAAGGATTTCTTGGAAGCTCTTCTTCTTCCTCATCATCGAGGTAATAATCCTCGTTATCGAACTCCTCATCGTCCTCAGAATTTAAACTCATTTTGTCAAGAATCTTATCTATGAAACTCATTTCTATATTCCTTTTCTATTTTTATTTTGTGTATAGCATATGCAAAGTATCAGTTAGCCTTGCTGTAGTCGCGCTCTCCAAATATTCCGGTACCGACACGTACCATTGTTGCGCCCTCTTCTATTGCTACTGTGTAATCTCCTGTCATACCCATTGACAGAACATTCATACTGACATTATCTATGTTTTTTTGTGCTATGTCAACTGATAATTGCTTAATATCTCTAAAGTATTGTCTGTTATCCTCAGGATCATCTACAAATGGTGCTATAGTCATAAGTCCTTTTATATGGATATGGTCCAGTTTAGCAATTTCTTCAACTAAAGAGATAGCTTCATCTCGTGATGTGCCAAACTTAGATGCCTCTCCTGCAATATTGATCTCAACCAGTATGTCGCAGCTGCAGTCATGCTTTATGGCCTGCTTTTGTATCTCCTTTGCCAGATGCAGTGAATCTACAGAGTGAATAAGTGATGTTTTTCCAACTATATACTTCACCTTGTTGGTCTGAAGATGCCCAATCATGTGCCAGTGAATATCTTTTGGCATAACCTCCATCTTTTCACACATTTCCTGTACCTTATTTTCGCCGAACTCACGGATGCCCTCATCGTATATCTCACTGAGCATCTCAACAGGTTTGGTTTTGCTGACTGCAATTAGTGTGACATCACTATAGTTTCTGTGAGCTCTGTCACATGCGGCCTTTATATTTTGTTGAACCTGATGTAAGTTGTCTTTTAACATAAAATCTGTCCCTTCTGTATATTTTATCAATATTTATTACCAATAATTATTTGGTTATGGTCTGGTTTTCCTTCACGGATTTGCCATCCAAGGCTATATGGTCATAAAGCGAAATGCCATATGGCGTTTTGGCTTCTACAATTGTGTAGTCATCGTTTGATGCAAGTACCTTTATCTGCTTAAACACAGCGTATCCTTTGTTGATATTGTAGACACCTGTGAGCTTGTCCTTATCTGTTCCCACCCTGTAGGTTGACGAAGAATCAGGCTTTACAATGATATCGCCGTCCTTAAGATATTCATCATCTACGAAATAAAAGTCATCATTCTGGCTGAATATTGTTGGACTGACTATATTAACTGAGCCACTGCTTTTATCCTTTATCATGAGTGACGAATCATCGGAATCGCCGCTTGCAGTGAAATAATCCTTAGGAATAGTGAAAAATTCCTTTTTGGTTATAGCTGAATTAGGTATTTTAAGCCCTGTGTCTGCTCCAAGCACGAGCTCTATATTGGTAAAACGCTCATTTATATAGCGGATGAGCGAGTTTTTCATATTCAGCTTCAGGAAAAAAGCATCATCCTTCTTCAAAAGGCTGAACGATACCGTGGTTGTATAGTCATCATCGCAGAATCTGATTTTTATGACTGACTTGCCATTCAGGCTCTTGGCAACATTGTCAGGAACATTTATGAGTATATTCCAGTTTTCACTTGTAATCAGCTTATAAACAGGATCCAGCTGATTGATGGTGCTGTTGTTGGTTAAATCAGTCTCTTCATAATTAGTGTTGTTGTACTGATCCAGAGTGAAGCTGTCTGTAGTGACATCCTCATAGCCGTCTATTCCGTAATAGACTATTCCGGGAGCTGTCGGCTTATATGTATAGAAGGTGTTGTTAGCCTCAGCAGTACTTATAGTATCTGCCAGGCTTGTCAGTGCATTTTGACTGAGAACCTGTGTCAGCTGTGCAGACAGATCGTTTTTGAAGGTATAAACCTTTGAAAAGTATCGTCTGTTGTAGCCGGATGAAAAGCTGTTTATGTCAGTGATAATCTTCCCGGCATCCTCGTCAGTGATGGCGGAAGCATCATTTTGAGCACCGGTAATCTGGGTTGCAATGGAGCCGTCTGTATCAACAGAGTAGACAACATCACTTGTTGCAACCTTTGAGCCGTTTGACACAAAGTAGTTGAGGTTTCCTGATTCCTCAGCATACACTACACTTTCCTCGCGGATTATCATGCCCTTATATATGTTGTTGGTCGCTATAGTACCCTGTTGTACCTCGTATTCAGATACCGGGTTTGAGGTGAAATACGTAAATATGTGAAAAATCACATAGATTATTATTACAAAAAACACTATAAAACCGATATTCAGATTGAAGCCGGTGCGATATTTCAGTACTTTTTTATTCTTTCGGGACACAATTTTACTCCTTAAAAAAGGGATGTGAAATACACATCCCCCTAATTAATCATTTATAAAGAAATGATAACCTTTGCCTTGGCACATTCAGGCAACTTGTCAATATTCCTTGAAACACTTAAGATGAACTTCACCTTAAACTTCTCGCTGATTATATCAAGCTTTTCGATTGCCTTGGTGATATCCCCCTCATCATCAAGTGATGCAATTGTAAGGAAGCTGTCTAAATACATCTCCTCCAGATCATGATCCTGCGATATGATTCCGCATATAAATCCTAAAAATTCATCACAATTGTCAATAGGATAGTCCATAACATTGATTAGTCGAACCTGGTTATTAAGCTCATACATGTGCTTCTGGCTCTTATCAAGAAAAACTATGGAACCTTCATTTCCCTTAATTGATGAATTTACCTTGTCTAACAGCTCTTTTGTCTTGCCCTTGCCCTTGTCTCCACAAATAATTTCTATCATGGCTCATTCCTCCTATGGATAAATATTGTGATTATTAATAAAAAATAATTGTATTTTTATATTATTATAGTATAAATAACCATAAAACTCAATATTTAATTAGCAAATCCACTAAGTATTTCATTCATGAAGCTATAAAGATCCTTTTTACCATCTGCCTTGTAAACTATGCTTATGATGCGCTCATTTTTAGCATTCTGGCTTAGCAGTACGAGGCAATGACCGGCTTCTCCCGTAGTGCCTGTCTTTCCTCCTGTCACTGTGACGTTTTCAGGGGCTGTATATGCTCCGGTCAGATAGCCGCAGGTATTCTTAAAGGTCTTTGAAACAGCCGCGCCCTGGGCATTTGTATATGCCACATCATGGGTCTGTGAACTGATGATTGCAACAAAGCTCTCTAAGGATATGGCATTGGAAAAAATGAGGTACATGTCATATATGGTAGTGTAATGATTTTCATCAGGAAGACCGCTTGGGTTGACAAAATTGCTGTTTGTGGCACCAAAACTTTTTGCAGTGCTGTTCATCAGCTTGGCAAATTCTTCTACAGAACCACTGCAGTACTCTGCCAGTGCTATTGCCGCATCATTGCCACTCTCAAGTAAGAGCCCATACAATAAGTCCTGCACTGTAATGACATCGCCCTCCTTGAGGCCGCATACAGATGATGAATGGCCAGGGTTTGCAGCGTCATGGCTTACTGTGACTGTCGCATTTAAATCACAGTTTTTAAGAATTATGTATGCAGTTAAAATCTTTGTAGTGCTTGCAGGATAGAGCTTTTCAAACAGATTCTGGCTATACAGCACCTGATGAGTGTCTATATTAAAGGCTCCGGCTCCCTCTGCGGTTTTTGCAAACTGCATATTGTCCTGACCAAAATTGACATCATTTGTGACGCAAAGGTTGGACGCAAAATAATTACTTCCGTTGTATCCATTTATATAATCGGTGGAATAAGTATCATATGCATTCTCAATCTTTGTACCACAGCCTGTCATAAAAACCGCTGCTATGCATGTCAGACATAGCAGTCGTTTAATTCTTTGTTTACTTGTACATCTCACGCCAGTCAAGATCTCCTCTGTCCAATGATAAAATGAGCAGCTCTGCTGTAGCCAGATTGGTGGCAAGTGGTATATTATGCTCATCACAAATACGGAAAATACTGTTTACCTCAGGCTCGTGTGGCTTAGGCTTTAATGGATCACGCAGAAAAATGACAAGGTCTATGTCATTGTGCTCAATCTGTGCTCCAAGCTGCTGGATGCCTCCTAAGTGTCCTGCAAGATATTTGTGTACTGAGAGGTTTGCAACCTCCTCTATCAGACGTCCTGTGGTGCCTGTGGCGTACAAATTATTTTTGCTTAAGATACCTCTGTATGCTATGCAGAAGTTCTGCATCAGTTTTTTCTTTGAATCATGTGCAACTAATCCTATGTTCATTGCTAACCTCCCTATGAATATTTCCTCGGCTGTAATCCTACATTCAGGACAATTCCCATTCCCATGTACAGTGAAACAAGTGATGTAAGTCCATAACTGACAAATGGAAGAGTCATGCCGGTATTGGGCATAAGACCTGTGGCTACGCACAAATTGATAAAGGCCTGAAAGCCTATAAGTGCTCCCATGCCACAGCATATGAGCTTTCCGCTTGTGTCCTTTGCCTTCCTTGCTATAAGTATACACTCAATTACGATAAGAAGCAAAAGAATTATTATACTGATTGTACCAATAAAGCCAAGCTCCTCTCCGGCAACAGCAAATATAAAATCTGTTTGAGGCTCTATGATGTAGTTGGTGTTCTTCATAGAGGTTACAACAGAGTTGTTAAGTCCCTTGCCAAACAACTGTCCTGAGCCTATAGCCCAGATAGAGTTCCTTTGCTGTGCTGCTGTATCAGCGTAATTTGTCGGGTCAAGCCACGACATTATACGTGTAGCAGGGTAAAAGCCTTTTTTGATGAGTGCATCGGCATGTGTATATATGTAGCTTATCACTATCAAAACTATCGGTACTGAAACTCCAAGTACCGGCATTATTATTTTATAACTTAATCCGCTAATAAACAAGAGGGTAGCGAAAATTAATGCAGTAAGAATTGTTGTTGAGTTGTCCGGCTGTTTTAAGATAAGAAATAAAGGTATACCGGCAAAAATTACAGATAATGCAAGAGTTCTTACTGTATTTATACTATCCTCAAACCTGGAAAAGAAATAAGCAAAAAACAAAATAAGTATAATTTTCGCAATCTCTGACGGCTGGAATCTGATACCTGCGATCTCAAACCAGCGCTGTGCACCCTTTGCATCATCACCTGCAAATAGAACAAGCAACAGCAGCACAATCATTCCGGCATAGTATATCCACACGAATTTGAGCAGAAATGTGTAATCTATAAGGGAAAGCACTATCATAATAGTCAGTCCCATTACAAAGCCTATTATCTGCTTGCTCTGTACGGAGTGCTTGGCACTGCCTATCAGCAGGATGCCTATAATCGACAAAGCTATTATGTATACTACTAATTGAAAGTGATAATTCTTTAGTCTGTACTGTTTGAGCATTTTGTTACTTCCTATCTGTTATCTCTGTAATCTTAATTCTAATACTAATGATATGATGGTCAAAAGGTATTTATTAAAGGTTATTAATTGATTTTTTGTCGCGCATGATAATCCGGACCTCGTAAGCATCATCGTTTATATTCATATGTCTTTGTATCACGCTTTTTATTTCTTTTTTAATCTGTGCCATATTGTCAGAAGCAGATATTGTGCTCCTATCTTCTGCAAGTGCTATTTTAAGCCTTTTCTTGGCGTATTCTCCTGTTTTGGAAAATTTATGCATCATACAGCGGCACCTCTCATATCGTCAGAGGAATGGATTATCTGACCGGATATTCGGGCAAATACAGGACCAAGCCTGCTTTTGGCCTCACGGACAGGTATTCCTCTGTTCTGGCAAATGATAACACTTTTGTCATATGGAATAGTGCCAATAATCCTGGTTGAAAGAAGTGCTGTAATATCATTATCGGATATCATCTGATGCCTTCTTACCATATGCTTGTCATATGCATTAACAATGACTGATATATCGTCAAGATGTGCGCTGTCGAGCAGGCTTATGCATCGTCTTGCATCGTGTATTGCAGATACATGCGGTGTGGTAACTACTATCGCACGGTCTGCAGGTGAGACTGAAAACCAAAAGCCGCTGTCGATACCCGCCGGAGAATCTATCAGACAATAATCAAAGCTTGCTTTAAGCTCCTCTATAAGTATCTTGAAGCGTGCCTCATAGCTGCATAGCGTATCCATGGAAGGTGCTGCAGGAATTACATATAGATTGGGATACTTTTTATTGCGTATGATTGCCTGTCTGATACGGCATGAGCGGTTTAAGATGTCGAGGATATTGTAATTGACCTTGTCCTCTATTCCCATTACCAGGTCCAGATTGCGAAGTCCCATGTCTGTATCGAGCATGATGACTTTTTTATCTAACTGTGAAAGTTCAACTCCGATGTTGGAAATAACCGTAGTTTTTCCAACACCGCCTTTTCCTGAAGTGAAAACTATTGCTTCACTCACAAAAATAAACCTCCTAGTCTGTTATGGCACTTGAGCCTGATGAGTTTACACCCTCAGCCTTGACTGCGAGTAAATCGTCAAGTGACTCCAGATTATAATAATATGAAATTATATTTCTGGATGCAGCTGCAGCATTGTGTGAGCTGTATCCATATGATATACGTGTAGCTATTGTAATTTCAGGATTGCTTGATGGAGCGTATCCTACAAACAGTGCATGGTTTGGTCTTGTCTCAACCTGCTGTGCTGTTCCTGTCTTACCAGACACCTCAACGCCTGTAAAGCCGCCAAATACATCGTGCAGGTCTTCGACCACCATACGCATTCCCTGATGGATGGCATCCCACTGGCTTTGAGTGAGTGTGCCTGATATATCGGTTGATTTTGAATCATACTGTTTGACTGTTTTGCCGTCTGCATTCACAATTTTGTTCATCAGCTTATAGTCATAAAGCTTTCCGGAAGCAACTGCTGTCACATATCTTGAAAGAGAAATAGTCGTAAAGTTGTTATTACTCTGTCCGATGGCTGCCATAACAGGATACTGTGTGGCAATGGACGGCGTCTTTTCTACTATCTCAACACCTGATTTCTGGTCTAGTCCGTATATAGATGCATATTTTTGTATGTATTTCATACCGTTTTCATCGTCATATGAACCGGTGTCCTTGCTTGCAAGCCTGAAGCCTGTTGTGTAGAAGAATACGTTACATGAATCCCTTAAAGCTTCAGATACATTGTCCATACCATGCGCTCCAGGATAAATCCAGCATTTTGGCTGATTGCTGATTTCTGTAAATATTCCGGTACAATTAATCTTTGACGAAGTATCAATGACTCCCTCGGCAAGACCTGCGGTGCTTGATACCATCTTGAAGGTAGATCCCGGTGCAGTCTGCTCCTGGGTTGCATAATTCCATAGCGGATTAGACTTGTCCTCTCTTAGAGACTGGTAGTAATCAGCATCTACAGTGTTTGCAAGCTTGTTGTTGTCATAGCCCGGATAGCTGACTAAAGCCTTTAGCTGTCCTGTCTTTACATCAGTTATGACACAGGAGCCTGTACATGGGTCAAGGGCAAGCTGTGCAGGTGTTATCTCTATGTTGTTTATTTTGTCCATAAGAAATGCATATGGACTGATGGAGCCATTGGCAATGTTGCTTACTGTTGCATCGTCATAATCGAGTACACCCTGGTCAAAAAGCAGAAGGCACAGCTGCTGTCCAGTGACCGCCCCAGAATTTACCATATATTTGTATATAATTTTGGCAAAGTCTTTATTGTCAGTCATGGCATCTCTGATATACGAGCAGAGTGCTGTGTAAATCTCGCTTGAATCAGCATACTTCTGGTCCACATCAAGCTTTGTTATGTCTATCCACTGCTTTGAAATGCAGTATTTGAGATAATCACGCGGTGAGAGTGTGCCAGCCTTCCATGAGGCATATGTGGAATCAGAGGTATCTATCTGTTTGCTCAACAGCAGTCCATCATCGTTTAGCACTGACATAACACATGTAAAATAATCAAGTGTCTGCTCCGACATGGAAGCAGTGCCTGAAGTACCACTTTCAAGCTCGCTGTCAATAGTGGATAATGCATTCTGCAGCTGACCGCTGAAGGAATTGTATATAGCCTGCTCAGTTGCTGATGCATCTGATGCATTGAAATGTGTCAGGTCAACTACATTGTTGTTGATCAGTGCAAAGTAAACATCAGTTATAGGTATTTCACCGGATTTTATTTTGGAGTAAACAATTCCGGCTATCTCCTGCTCTAACAGCTTGTATGTGGCTTCCTGCAGCTTGATGTCAATACTTAAGTAGACATCATTTCCGGAAACAGGATTCTCCTGACTTATTACCTCGTTTATCTTACCGACATTGTTTACATAGACCTGTTTTTCACCGTTTTTGCCTCGCAGATAGCTCTCATAGTACTGCTCTAAGCCTGACTTACCTACCATATCATTTTGTGTATATGAGTCATCATCCTTTGACAGCTCATTATACTCGTCGGTAGATATCTTGCCTGTGTATCCTATGAGCGATGAAATATATTCAGGATAGTTGTACTTGCGGATGGTATCCTCTTCAACTGATATGCCGGTAAGAGTATCTGAATGCTCATTGACATATGCTACTATCGAATCATTTACATCCTTTGCTATAGTAGTGGTTTTGTATTTAGTGAATCGGTTCTGTTTTATGGCATATCTCATCACTACAATATCATAAGTGGCCTGTGTATCATACTTGCTGCTTATATCAAAGCATTCATTCTGGTCAGAGCTTAGAAAATCAATAATATTCTGGGCGCTGGCATTTGCCTCGTCAAATCCAAGTGCTTTATTGTATTCGAGCTTATCATATTTCTTTCCGAACACATCTGACAGAAATCTCTTTTTTGAGGTTTCAGATGTCAATGTAAAGCTGTATGTACCATCATCGTTTAAAACAACCGGAAAATCATTATATATGGAGCCGCCATTGTTTTTTATCACATTGATAATTTCATTAAGTTCTTTGTTTAAAAGACGATTGTGCTCCTTCGTAGATGAATAGCTGCCGTTGTCTGAGATGACTACAGAGTATGCAAGCTGATTGTAAGCAAGCAGCTCACCATTTACATCGTATATATTGCCTCTTGATGCCTCTATGGACAGCGGCTTTTTAATCAGCATTATGAAGTTTTTCTGATAATCTGCACCTTTAATAATCTGAAGGGTAAAGACTCTTTCGGCAAGCAGGGCAAACATGAAAATAATTACTGCTGCCAATACAAAAAGTCTTGAGCTGAAAAATTTCTTCAGAAAATCTTTTATATCATAAATCAAATTTCTTTGCTCTCCTTTTCTCGTGTGCTTCCAGCTTCTGGTTTAACTTAAGAAATACCAGATACAAAAGTATACTGATAACCATTGTGTATACAAATTCAGGTATGATAATTGACTTCAGATAGTACAAAAAGCTAAATCTGCCACGCAGTAAAAACATGAAAAAGTATACTACCAGATTGTAAAACAAATCGCTGCCTCCTATAAGAAGCATAGGAAGCTTTATATCGTCAGGATAGAATCTTTTCTGGAATAATCCATTGATAAAACCGATATACATATATATTAAAGCATACAGTCCTATATAATTTCCGCAAAATATGTCAATAAGCAGGCCGCAAAAGAAGCCTACCCACAGTCCTTCCTTTTTGCCACGCATAAAGCCAAAGGATGATACGGGTATAATCAACAGGTTTGGTGAGATATTGGCAAAGGAAAGAGTCTTAAACAGCGTGGTCTGCAATAAAAAGCATAAAGTTATTATTATAAATAAAACAATTCTACGTCTCATGCTGCTCCTTACTTATTTTCAGTTGAATTTTCAGTTTGGCTGTCGCCGGCTGTTTCTGTACTTTCGGGGTCGTCAGCTGTCTTAGTGTCACCGGTCTGCTTAAGCTGTGTTATGACCATGACATTTTCGATATGCTCAAAATCTACAACCGGTGTGATAGTGCCGGATTTTGTCAGATTGTTGGAATTATTTTCGATTTTTGTCACATAGCCAATCAGTATGCCCTGCTGGTAACGGTCTGACACGTATGAGGTAACAACAGGATCGCCCTCTTTTACCTTGTTATCGTCATCCTTTAACTCCGTAAAGGTAATTACTTTGTCATCGTTCATGGTTTTTATATTGCCACTGACGGTGAGGTTGTCCTCCGTGGTGGAAACCATGCCACTGACCTTGCTGGCATCATCTATGATACAGCGTACCTTGGCAAAATTATCGCCAGCATCGGTAACAATACCTACAAGTCCGCTTCCCGCAAGCACATTCATGCCTACGTCCACTCCATCCTTTTTTCCTTTGTCAATAGTAAAGGTAGAAAACCAGTTTCCGCTGTCCTTTGCTATGACACTGGCAGCGACCTTGGGATATGATGGATATTTGGCATCCAAATCAAGAAGCTGTCTGTAATTGTCAAGCTCATACTGTTCAAGTTTGGTGGTTGTGAGCTGTGTTGTAAGCTCTTCTACCTCGGCCTTGAGCTTTTTATTCTCAGCCTTGACATTTTTTAATGTGCGTATTTCTGTAATCTTATCTGAAATGTGGATTCCAAAGCTGTTTATACCCTTCTGCATTGGGATAAATACATATCCGGCAGCAGTCTTTAAAGGACCACCGGAGATATTTAAGGTAAGGCTTAACAGCATGGTCACAAAGCAGACTGCTGTCATAATCAACAGTGTGTATCTTGCAGGCAGCTTTTTATTGTGCTTTCTCTTTCGATTGCGAAAATTCTTACTCATGTTAACCTCGGTTATTATTTTTTGATGCTGAACGGAAGTCTCTTATATTTTGAATCAGAAACTATTTGTACGAGCCCGCGTACTGCACTCTCCTCAGGACATTCTGAGCAGATGACCTTTATACCTGTAATCTGTTCAAAGAGCTGGTCAAGTCCTGCAAGCTGTGAGCCGCCTCCTGTGATATAAATGCCTGAATGGATGATATCCTTTGCAAGCTCAGGCGGAGTCTTCTCAAGAATCATTTTTATTGATGTGCATATAGACTCAAGGTTTGACTTCATAGCCTCGTAAACGACCTTTGAACCAATTTCCATCTCAATAGGCAGGCCGCTTACCACATCACGTCCCACTATGACCATATTGTCCTCTCTTCCCGGAAGTGCAGAACCTATGGTCTCCTTCAACAGCTTTGCAGTCTTTTGTCCGATTACAAGATTGAACTCCTTTCGCACAAAGGAGATAATTGATTCGTCAAGTCTGTTGCCACCGAAATGAAGCAGGTCACTAAGCACCAGGCCACCGAGTGAAATAACGGATGTCTCTGTTGTGTCAGCGCCCATATCTACTATCATGACACCGGTTGGCTCGTTTACATCTATTCCAAGACCTACAGCATCAGCGATAGGCTTCTCACAGAGCATGACCTTTTTAGGCTTTGATTTGCTCTTATAGAAGAGCTCGTAGAATGCTCTTTTCTCTACATCTGTGATATCTGTCGGCACAGCGATGATGAACTCGGCATTTTTGATACGTGCCTTTGTCTTGTGCTCCAAAAAGTCAAAAATCATAGTCTGAAGCAGATTATAGTCAGCAATAACTCCCTCTACAACAGGAAATATGACGTTGATTGTCTCAGGCGCCTTTTCATACATGGCATATGCGCTGTCTCCATATGCATATATCTGATTTTTGTCTATTACGGCTATTGTGTTTTTCTCAAGCATTGTCTTGCCTGTAGCCTTTGAGTATACCTTGAAATTGTTTGTTCCCAGATCAATTCCGTAAACGTTGTTGCTCATAATAATTCTACCTCGTCTTCTGTTTATATAAGTTTATTTTCATAGAAGCTATAATATTCGTTATCTCCGATTATGATATGGTCACAAAGCTCTATGGAAAAAATCCCTGAGCCCTCAATTAATCTGTCTGTGACAGCAATATCATTTCTGCTGGGAGTACAATCTCCGCTTGGATGATTGTGCAATAAAACAAGCTTTGATGCATTTTTATCCAGGGCGGTCCTGATGATGGAGCCTATGTCCACTACAGATGAGCTTAGTGAACCCTTGGATATGAACTTGTCTCCTAAGAATCTGCTTTTTACATCAAAATAGGCACAAATGACGACTTCATTTGCGAGATGCCTCATCTGCTCCATATAGTAGTCAGCTATTGTCTGAGGATTATTCATTCTGATGCTTTGAACCTTTTTGGTCTTTGCTATGCGAAGCGACAGCTCTGCTATCGCCTTAAGCTGTATAGCTTTTATCTGCCCTATCCCGGGAATACTAAGAAGCTCCTCATAGGACATCTCATAGAGATTGAGCAGATTACCATGCCTGCCGGAAAGTATGTCCTGCGCAATATCAATCACAGTCTTGTCCCTTGTGCCGGTCTTTATAATGATGGCAAGTAAATCAGCGTCTGACAGGCCTGATGCTCCAAGCGATAAAAATTTCTCATATGGTCGCTCTGAAGCCGGCAGATTTTTAATTGTTTTGTTATTATGCATTAATCCCTTTCGCTTCTCCCAGGCGATTGACAACGGATTTAAGCAAAGTTTTCAGTTAATTGTAGCACACCTAATCCAGCTTAACAAGATTTCTCTCATAAAGTTTTTGTAAAGACATCAAAATTCCAAGCTTTGCATGGTACCATGTGAGTCCTCCCTGGAAATAAACCGCATATGGCGGCTTCACAGGGCCATCGGCAGAAAGCTCAATGGATGAGCCCTGCACAAATGCGCCTGCTGCCATGATGACATCACTGTCATAGCCCGGCATAGCCCATGGCTCAGGGGTCACATAGCTGTCTACAGGTGCTGCTGCCTGAATGCCCTCGCAGAAGGCTATCATGGCATCTCGGTTATTGAACTCTACAGCCTGTATGATATCGTGGCGGCTTTCAGTACCGTCAGGGACTACCTTAAAACCAAGCTTTTCATAGATTTTTGCGGCAAAGATTGCTCCCTTTAATGCTCCGCTTACGACAGTCGGTGCAAGGAAAAAGCCCTGATAAAATGACTGGATGACTCCGAGTGAGGCTCCAACCTCCTTGCCAAGTCCCGGAGATGTGAGACGGTATGCGGCATTTTCAACACATTCCTTTTTGCCGACAATATAGCCTCCGATTGGTGCAAGTCCGCCTCCCGGATTTTTGATCAGTGAGCCAACCATCATGTCCGCTCCAACCTGGATAGGCTCTGTATCCTCGACAAATTCACCGTAGCAGTTATCGACCATACAGATCACATCAGACTTTATGCTCTTTACAAAGGCAATGAGTTCGCCTATTCTTTTGACCGAAAGTGTAGGTCTTGTAGCATAGCCCTTAGAGCGCTGGATTGTGACAAGCTTTGTTTTTTCATTGATGGCTTTCTTAATTCCGTCATAGTCAAACTCACCGTCAGGCAGTAAGTCAACCTGCGCATATGTGATGCCGTACTCAGCAAGCGAGCCCTTTGAAGGGCGTATGCCTATTACCTCTTCAAGTGTATCGTAAGGCTTTCCGACAGGGCTTAAAAGCTCATCGCCCGGACGCAGGTTTGACATGAGTGCAAGTGCAAGTGCATGTGTACCACAGGTAATCTGAGGCCTTACAAGTGCATCTTCTGCGCCAAAACAGTCTGCGTACACTCTCTCAAGTGTATCCCTTCCGAGGTCATTGTAGCCGTAGCCGCTTGATGCCTGGAAGCACTCTGCACTCACCTTGTTTTTCTGCATGGCGGCTATGACCTTAAGCTGATTATACTCAGCATTGGTGTCTATTTTTTCAAAACGCTCCTTAAGCTCCTTTTCTACAGAGGTTCCGAAATCCAAAACCTCCTTTGATATTCCAAGTGTCTCATACTGCCTGTAAATGGCTTCATTGGTATCTAACAAATTATAATCCTCTTTTCTGCTAAAATTTCTTGTATTTTATTTAATATTTTATTATCATCATATGAATATTCATTTTTTTCTATCCATATGGTATCTTTTTCTCTCCTAAACCAGGTTAGCTGTCTCTTTGCAAAACGCCTTGACTCAAGCTTTACCTTGTCCACAGCCTCATCAAGTGAATATTCTCCATCAAGATATGCAAGGATTTCCTTATATCCTATGCCCTTCATGGATACCATATCGCCTGTACAGCCCATTGCCTTTAGCTTTTTCACCTCATTGACAAGTCCATTTGAAACCATGATATCAACTCTCTTATCTATCCTCTCATAGAGTCTTTGTCTTATATCATCCAGTACAAAATAGGCAAAGCGGTATGGAGACTGCTTTGCTCTTTCAGTCTCATTGTGCTTTGAAATCGGCTCATGACAGGTGTGATAGTATTCAATTGCCCTGATGACGCGCTTTACGTTATTCTCATGGATGTTCTCGTAGGATACTGGGTCGATATTCTTAAGCTTTTCATGCAGTGCATGGTTTCCGTGCTCGTTAGCAAAGTCGTAAAGGCTCTTTCTGTATGCCTCATCCACATCCTGCTTTGTGAAATCAATGTCATACAAAAGTGCCTGTATATAAAAGCCGGTGCCGCCGACAACTATCGGTATCTTTCCTGCTTCGTATATCTCATTAAGTGCTTTTTTTGCCATATCCTTGAAGATAAATACATTGAACTCGTCAGAGGGCTCAAGCTCATCTATCAGATAGTGCTTTATGCCGTCCATCTCATCGACTGTAACCTTCGCAGAGCCTATATCCATGTATTTGTATACCTGCATGGAATCCGCGGATATTATAGCACCATTTATTTTTTTTGCAAGCTCAATCGATAGAGCTGTCTTTCCTACTGCTGTCGGTCCTGTCAGGACAATCATCGGTTTTTGTGTCATATTGCACCTCAGTCCAAATGTGTATGTTGTCATACGATACGTTTGAATTTCTTTTCTATCTCATATTTGCTCATAGAGATGATGGTTGGTCTGCCGTGTGGGCAGTTGTAAGGATTGTCGAGTGACAAAAGCTCATCTATCAGCTTATTTATCTCAGGAAGAGTAAGCTTGTCATTGCCCTTGACTGCTGCCTTGCACGACATGGATGCGACCTTTTCCGTGATGATATCAGGAGTCTGCCTGCCTGTCGCATTGGAAAAATCATCGAGCATCTCTATAAACAGATCCTTCATATCTATGTTAAACAAATTATCTGGAATTGCACTGATCATGTATTCCTTGCCGCCAAAATGCTCCACCTCATAGCCAAACTGCTCTATCTGCGGCCGGTATTTCTCAAGCATTTCACATTCCCTGGCATCAAGTGTCATAACAATCGGAGGGCTTATGCGCTGTGATGTGAAATCCTTATTGGCAAGTCTTGCCATTGTTTTTTCATACAGTACCTTTTCATGGGCTGCATGCTGGTCTATGATATAAAGCTTGTCTTCAAACTCTATGAGCCAGTAGGTCTTAAAGAGCTGGCCTATGATGGAAAACTGCTTCTTTGAGCTTTCTGTAAGAAAAACCTTGTCGTAATCCCCAAGAGTCTGCTGGGTGCCGGTGACAACCTGTGCAGGTTCATACGCGGTGGAAGTCTCAGGCTTTGGTTCCACTGAATTGCCGGTATGTACAACAGGCGTCGATGCAGATGTTTTAGCTTTCTGTTGGTTTAAAGTATTTTCTGTGAGAGGCTCATTAACAGCAGGTCCTTTTACAGTGGAGCTTTTTACAGTAGCTGTCACGCTCTGTCCGTACACGCTCCTTGATTCCGCTGCCCTCACCTCATTGATACGCCTCTTCTCAAACGGCTCCGGTATTGGCTCTTTATACTCATGCACTATCTTTTTAGGCGCCGGCGTACTGTCTACAGGCACTTCGGGAATCATCTCCTTATGAGATAGAATTGCATATATTGTGTCACACAATTCAACATATATCTCGTTGTTGTTGTCGAACCTAAGCTCCATCTTGGTCGGATGTACGTTGACATCCAGCTCACTGAAAAATGTAAAGTAAAGCACTGTAAACGGATACTGATGCTGCATTAGAAAGCTCTTGTAGGCCTCCTCTATTGCACGTGACAATATATTGCTCTTTACATATCTGCCATTTATGAAATAATTCTCATAATTTCTGTTGCCCCTCGTGATGACAGGCTTTCCTATAAAGCCCTCCACCTTAAAGTATTCGCATTCATGCTTCACCTCAAGCAGTGATGACGATATCTCGCGGCCGAATATATGGTATATGATATCCTTTCTGTTGCCGTTTCCTGAGGTGTGAAGCTTTGTCTGGTTATTGTTTATGAACTTAAACGATATATCAGGATGCGAAAGCGCAAGCTTTTCAACCATATCGCTTATGTAGCTGCCCTCTGTCTGTGCTGTCTTTAAAAACTTACGTCTTGCCGGAACATTATAAAACAAATCCTTTACTATGAAGGTAGTACCGTCCGGAGCACCGATTTCCTCGTTGGAAAGCTCCTTCGAGCCCTCAATCACATATCTGGTGCCGGTGAGCTCATCGTATGTCTTTGTGATAAGCTCAACGCGGGCAACTGCCGAGATGCTTGACAGCGCCTCACCTCTGAAGCCGAGAGACTTTACAGTAAGTAAATCCTCTGCCGAGCGGATTTTGCTCGTGCTGTGACGGTAAAATGCAACCGCAACCTGGTCTCTTTCAATTCCGCAGCCGTTGTCGGTGATACGGATAAATGAAATTCCGCCCTCCTTTATCTCCACAGTGATGGCTGTGGAGCCTGCATCTATGGCATTTTCCACCAGCTCCTTTACCACGGAGCACGGACGCTCAACAACCTCTCCTGCAGCTATTTTATCTATTGTTTCCTGATTTAATATGGCAATATTTGGCATTTTAATCCTTTCTACCAGCGGTTTTTAACCTTGTTCTGGAGCTGATACAGCTTGTTTAACGCATCAAGTGGTGTCATGTTGCCTATGTCTATGCTTCGAAGCTCGTCAATTATGTCATCATCCTTCACTGTGTCGAAAAGTGAAATCTGTGTCATATCAACCTCGTCAAGATGCTCCTTTTTATGCTTGTGACCAGTGTCAACGGATATGCTTTTTACAGTATCTGTGATATCATTTGCAACAAGCTGCTCTGCGATTTCCTTGGCACGCTCTATGACTGAATCCGGCAGACCTGCAAGCTTTGCAACCTGTATACCATAGCTTCTGTCAGCTCCGCCCTTTACGATTTTTCTTAGGAATACTATATCATCGCCCTTTTCCTTTACAGCGATGCAATAGTTATTTACACTGTCAAGCTTGCCCTCAAGCTCGGTGAGCTCGTGATAATGGGTTGCAAAAAGCGTCTTTGCTCCGAGGAGCTTTGGATTACTTATATGCTCTACAACTGCCCAGGCGATGCTTAGTCCGTCAAATGTACTCGTGCCTCGTCCAATCTCATCGAGAATGAGCAGGGATTTGGCGGTCGCATTTCTTAGTATATTTGCAACCTCGTTCATCTCAACCATAAATGTACTCTGGCCGCTTGCAAGGTCGTCAGATGCACCGACTCGTGTGAAGATACGGTCTACAATACCGATATTTGCAGTTTGTGCAGGTACAAAGCTTCCAATCTGTGCCATGAGAACGATAAGTGCTGTCTGTCTCATGTAGGTGGATTTACCGGCCATGTTTGGTCCAGTGATGATTGAGATTCTGTTTTTGTGCTGATCCAGATATGTATCGTTTTCTATAAACATGTCATTTGTAATCATTTTTTCAACTACAGGATGACGTCCGTTTTTTATGTCTATTATTCCGCTTTCATTTATCTTTGGCTTGCAGTAATTATTCTGGCTGGCAACAAGCGCAAGCGAAGCAAAAACATCAATCTGTGCTATAGCTCTGGCTGTTTTCTGAATCCTTGAAACATTGCAGGAAATCTGTTTTCTTACATCACGAAACAGCTCATACTCAAGTGATGTGAGCCTGTCTTCAGCTCCAAGAATGGTATCCTCAAGCTCCTTAAGCTCCGGTGTGATGTAGCGCTCGGCATTGGTGAGTGTCTGCTTTCTCACGTAATAATCCGGAACCATATCCTTGAAGGAGTTTGTGACCTCAAGGTAATATCCAAATACCTTGTTATACTTGATTCTTAAGTTTTTGATGCCGGTTTTTTCACGCTCACCGGCTTCAAGCTCAGCAAGCCATGTCTTTCCCTTGGTTTTTGCGTCTCGAAGACGGTCAACCTCCTCGTTGTAGCCAGCTTTTATGATATCTCCGTCACGCTGTGAGATAGGCGGCTCATCCTCAATGGATGAAAGTAAAAGCTCATATATATCCTTAAGCTCGTCGAACTCTTCATTAATCTCATCGGTAAGCTCACACGGTATGTCTGAAAGCTGCTGCTTTATTGGTGGAAGCATTTTTAAAGAATCCCTGAAGGCAATAAGGTCGCGCGGATTGGCTGACTGGTAGGTGATTCTTGTGATGAGACGCTCAAGGTCATAAATAGGATTAAGGTATTCCCTGATTTCATCTCTTGTGATTTCGTTTGCATTAAGTGCTTCGATAAGCTTCTGGCGCTTTATTATCTCTGCCTTTTCGATAAGAGGCTGCTCGACATAGGTGCGAAGCAGTCTTGCTCCCATAGCCGTACGTGTCTTATCGAGTACCCAAAGCAGTGAGCCTCTCTTTTGCTTTTCACGAAGGGTATCTACAAGCTCCAAATTACGTCTTGATGAGCTGTCTATTATCATATATTTGCCTA
>ERZ772861.255-NODE-255-length-62766-cov-23.165059_pt1 | contig 62766 bp, 45 predicted proteins | sample MGYA00512135_ERZ772861 | MGnify/ENA primary metagenome ERZ772861 (study PRJEB29015, sample SAMEA2737700) | human gut metagenome | biome: human gut; feature: human-associated habitat; material: faeces | place: China | collected 2012 ...
GGCTTGAACCTGGGACCTCCAGATTATGAGTCTGTTGCTCTAACCAACTGAGCTAAAAGCCCTACTCAGACCGTTGTCCGGTCATTGTGGGTGCAAAGGTACGGAAGTTTGGGCAAACCGCCAAATTTTTTCGGGAAAATATGATGCTGAAATGTTAAAAAAGTTGTTTGGCGGGGTTTGCGGGCGAGGCTTTTTCAGGTAGCCAATATAGGCGCTGAAAAATATGGGCGATGTAATGTATTGATAGCCAACGAGTTGTAAAAGGCGGCAAATCGCATTGCAAAAGATGGCCTTTTAGCGTGCGAAAGGTGGTCTTTTGCACGCTAAAAGGTGGCATATTGGAATCTGCACGTTTGTTTGCCGTTTTCCACCTGCTGCAGTGCTGACTTGCGCGTGGCGGCAGCCTGTTGGCAGTGGGGCGGCTGGCGTGCCCGGCGGGTGTTATTTTATTGACGCACCGTAAAATATGTTACAAAGGTGTTTCATTGCATGGCGCTTTCATGCCGGCGCATGCTTCAGTGGTGCATGAAAATGGAAAGATACGTTAAAAAATGCGTGATATAGTGTGTTTAAGATGGCTAAATTCGGCTATTTGTGTTAATTTTGCAGGCACGTATTAACTTAACAATTTCTTATTATTTTCTGGTAAATGAGCAACGAGATTAATCCGTTATTCAGTAATCCGCGCGGATTGACGGATAACGAAGTAGTTAAGAGCCGCCAGCAGCATGGCGAGAACACGCTTACTCCTCCCAAGAGGACTCCCCTTTGGAAACTCTATCTTGAGAAATACAAGGACCCTATCATTAAAATCTTGCTTGTAGCAGCTGTCGTTTCGCTCGCGCTGGCAGCCATCCACGGTGATTTTGTCGAGACTATCGGCATCATCCTTGCCATCGTGCTTGCCACAACGATAGGCTTCTGGTTCGAGATGGACGCCGCAAAGAAGTTCAACGTGCTTACGGCGCTGGGCGAGGAGTCGCCCGTCAAGGTGCGCCGCGACGGCAAGGTGGTCGAGGTGGCGCGTAAGGACATCGTTGTCGGCGACGTCGTTATTATCGAGGTCGGCGACGAAATTCCGGCCGACGGTACCCTGATAGAGTCTACCGACCTTCAGATTGACGAGTCGTCGCTCACCGGCGAGCCCATCATCACCAAGCACGCCGACCCCGACAAGAACGACAAGGAGGCCACTTACCCGTCGTCCAAGGTGCTGCGCAGCACGATGGTGATGAACGGACGCGGCACATATCAGGTGACCGAGGTTGGCGATGCCACAGAGATAGGCAAGGTGGCGCGCTCGAGCACCGAGATAACTTCCGTGAAGACTCCGCTCAACATACAGCTCGACAAGCTGGCCAAGCTTATAAGCAAGTTCGGCATAGGCATATCGATAGCCGCCTTCGTCATCTTCCTTACGCGCGACATCGTTGTCGACGCGCACGGCATCTGGGCCTCTACCGACTACCTCCGCATGGCAGAGACGGTGCTCCAGTATTTCATGATGGCCGTAACGCTTATCGTCATGGCCGTGCCCGAGGGCATGCCTATGGCCGTTACGCTGAGTCTTGCGCTCAACATGCGCCGCATGCTGAAGAACAACAACCTTGTGCGCAAGCTCCATGCCTGCGAGACAATGGGCGCCGTTACGGTAATCTGCACCGACAAGACCGGCACGCTGACGCAGAACAAGATGCAGGTGGCAGACATGAAGGCGTACGATGCCGACGCAGAACTGTTCAACTCGGCCATCGCCCTCAACACTACCGCACACCTCGACGCCGAGGGCGGCAAGGGCATCGGTAATCCGACGGAGATAGCTCTGCTGCTGTGGCTCGAGAAGAACGGCATCGACTATAAGGCACTTAGGAAAGAAGAACACATCGAGGCGCAGCTTCCGTTCTCTACGGAGCGCAAGTATATGGCTACCGTCGGCAACGTTGGCGGCCGCCGTGTGCTCTTCGTCAAGGGCGCGCCTGAGATAATAGCATCGTTCTGCGACATCGCGCCTGACGCACGCAAGGAGATAGCCGACCGCCTGCATGGCTACCAGAACCAGGCCATGCGCACCCTGGCATTCGCCTACCGTGTGCTTGCCGACGGCGAACAGCCCGAAATGGGCGCCATAGCCGGCGGCGCCAAGCTGACGTTCCAGGCCGTAGCGGCCATCAGCGACCCGATACGTGCAGACGTGCCCGATGCCGTTAAGCAGTGTATCGACGCCGGAATACAGGTCAAGATAGTAACGGGCGACACGTCGGCCACGGCCATCGAGATAGCCCGCCAGATTGGAATATGGGACAAGGACACGCCTGCCGAGGCACAGATAACCGGCCCCGACTTCGCCGCATTGAGCGACGATGAGGCTTTCAAGCGCGTTGTCAAGCTGCGCGTGATGAGCCGCGCAAGGCCTACCGACAAGCAGCGCCTTGTCAACCTGCTGCAGAAGCACAACGCCGTAGTGGCCGTGACGGGCGACGGAACCAACGACGCACCGGCGCTCCACCATGCCCACGTAGGCCTTTCGCTCGGTTCGGGCACGTCGGTTGCCAAGGAGGCGAGCGACATGACGCTTATCGACGACTCGTTCCGCAGCATCGTCAACGCCGTAATGTGGGGCCGCTCGCTCTACAAGAACATACAGCGCTTCCTCTTCTTCCAGCTCGTGGTCAACGTCACCGCTTTGCTGCTCGTGCTCGGCGGCTCGGTCATCGGCACCGAACTTCCGCTCACCGTCACCCAGATACTTTGGGTCAACCTCATCATGGACACCTTCGCCGCACTGGCGCTGGCTTCGCTTCCGCCGTCGCGCGAGGTGATGAAGGACAAGCCCCGCAAGCAGACCGACTTCATAATAACCAAGGGCATGGCCAAGGGAATAGTCTTCATAGGCGTCGCCTTCTTTGCCGTGCTGTTCGCGTTCCTCATCCATTGCAACCAAAGTTCAGGCAACCTGCACGTGCATGAGCTGTCGCTCTTCTTCACAACGTTCGTCATGCTCCAGTTCTGGAACCTGTTCAACGCCAAGGCGTTCGGCTCCAACCATTCGGCCTTCCACGCCTTCACCCACGACAACGGGCTGCTGCTCGTGCTGCTGATAATACTCGGCGGCCAGTGGATAATCGTCACCTTCGGCGGCAAGATGTTCCGTACCGACCCCTTGTCGCTGACAGAGTGGGCTACGATCATAGCCTCTACGTCGCTCGTTCTTTGGATTGGTGAGATATGGCGTGCCGTAAAACGTCTTAAATGCAAACAATAAAGAACATAATATTCGATTTCGGCGGTGTCCTCGTCGACCTTGACCGCAGGAAGTGTATCGACGCTTTCGTGCGGATAGGGGCCGGGGCCATCGCCGGTTACGTTGACGAGTGCCGCCAGGAAGACCTGTTCCATGACCTCGAGGTCGGCGACACCGATGTTGCCGGATTCTGCCGTGAGGTGCGCAAGGCGTGTCCCGGCTGCACCGCGACAGACGCCGACATCTGCGCCGCATGGAACGCCCTGCTTGCCGGCATACCGCGCCACAGGCTCGAACGGCTTGCCGCCCTGCGCTCAGAATACCGCCTGGTGCTGCTCAGCAACACCAACCCGATACACTGGCACAAGGCCGCCAGCGACTATTTCACGCAGTGCGGGCTTACCGTAGGCGACTATTTCGAGAAGACCTACCTGTCTTACGAGATGCACATGCTAAAGCCCGACGCCTGCATCTTCCGCAAGGTGCTTGAAGACTCGGGCATGAAGGCCGGCGAAACACTGTTCATCGACGACTCGGCGGCAAACTGCGAGGGCGCACGGAGCCTCGGCATAAACGTCATGCACATAGACCTCGGCCGCAAGGATGGCTGCACCTGCCTGCCGGCAGATGGTGCAACCGGCGGCGCATGCGCTCCGGTATGGCAGCTTTAGGCGGCCACGTCCGGCATGGTTGCATGCAGGTTTGCGCCCGCTGTGGCATTCCCGGGCAGTTCGGAATTTACTAAAAACATTACAATCAGTCATGATACCAGCCACAACCGACATGGACACACCGCATAGCGCAGCCCCGTGCGTAGCCACGATAGGCTTTTTCGACGGTGTACACCGTGGGCACAAGTTCCTCATAAAGAGCGTAATCGACCGTGCCGCGGAGCTTGGACTGCAGTCGGCGGTAGTCACCTTCGACACGCATCCGCGCCTTGTGCTGAACAAGGAGTTCCAGCCGCGCCTGCTCACCACCAGCGAAGAGAAGCGCCGGCTGATAGCCGCCACGGGCGTTAACCGCTGCGAGATGCTCCACTTCGACGGGCAGATGGCTTCGCTCTCGGCATACGACTTCATGAAGGACGTGCTGCGCGGCCGCCTTAACGTGCGCCGCCTGATAACGGGTTACGACAACCGCTTCGGCCACAACCGTGCCGAAGGCTTCGACGACTACGTGCGATACGGCCGCGAACTCGGCATCGAGGTCGAGCGCGCTGAAGCGTTCGTGCTCAACGGGGTCAACGTAAGCTCGTCGGTCGTGCGTTCGTTCCTGTCGGCGGGCGAGGTAGACATGGCCGCGATGTGCCTCGGCTACCACTACCGTCTCGGCGGAACGGTCGTCGGCGGATACCATGAAGGCCGCAAGCTGGGCTTCCCCACCGCCAACATCGACGTGGCCGACAAGCTCAAGCTGGTGCCCGAGGCGGGCGTTTACGCCGTGAAGGTGAGCATCGGAGACTCGCACGAGCTGCACGACGGCATGATGAACATAGGCACGCGCCCCACCTTCGACGGTACGGAAACAACGCTCGAGGTCAACATATTCAACTTCAGCGGCGACCTTTACGGGCGCGACGTGTGCGTAACGTTCTACCGCCGCCTGCGCGAGGAGCGCAAGTTCAGCTCGGTCAACAAGCTTGTAGACCAGCTCTGCCGCGACAGGGCCGAGGCCGAAAGGATATTGGCCGGATGACCTGCAGCTGCCGTGCCGGCGACAAAATGATAACTCTTTAAAAAACAACATACGATGAAAAAAGCATTATTATATTTCTTCTGGTTCGTGCTTGTCCAGTTTTTCCTGTCTTGGATAGTATATGCCGTGTGGATGTTTGCCACCGGCAGCACGGCCGACGACGTGTTGCGTGCATTCGGCGGAGGCGATGCCGCCGCCGTCACGGCGCCAATGCTTGTCACGGCTTCAGCCCTTTCGGGTGCGGCGGTGATAGCCCTGTTCGTTTGGCGCAAGTTCTCCGTCGTGTCGCCCACATACCTGCGCACCCGTCCCTGGGGCGTGTTCTTCTGGTGTGCGGTAGTAGCTTTGGGCATGCTCGTACCCTCGTTGTGGATACAGGAGCTGCTGCCTGACATGGCAGACCGCAGCGGCGACACCCTGAAGATGGTGCTGTCAAACGAGTACGGCTACTTCGTGCTGTGCCTGCTCACACCGTTCGTAGAGGAGCTGGTGTTCCGCGGAGCCGTGTTGCGCGTGCTGCTCGGAGCCTTCAGCCGTCACTGGGTGGCCATAGCCATATCCGCCGCCATCTTCGCCCTTGTACACGCCAACCCCGCTCAGATGCCCCATGCGTTCCTCGTGGGCCTGTTGCTCGGCTGGATGTACTACCGCACGGGCAGCATCCTGCCCGGCGTTGTCGTCCACTGGGTCAACAATACCGTGGCATACGCCATCTACGTGCTTATGCCACAGACTGCCGACATGGGCCTTGTCGAGATATTTGGCGGCAGCCGCAACAACATAATACTCTCGATAGTGTTCTCGCTGTTCATACTCCTGCCCGGCATTTACCAGCTCAACAGGAGCATGAAGCCGGCCGGCAAGGAGTAGCATGATGCTGCGCCGATAGCATGCGCCGCGTGCGTGCACGATGTTCGTTTTGTACTATTAACGCCTGACGGCCTTCGCCGGTTAAGGCTCCGTGAGGGCGGTGCTTGCGCGCCGAAAGGCGTCTGGCCGTAAAAAACGGTAAATTTGCACGCTGTTGTAACTCTCTGATAATCAATATTATATAAATATAGGCGGTCTTCCGCATGGCAAACAATGGTCTTTTGCCGTGCAGAAGGCCGCCTTTTACATCCCGAAAGGCCAGCTTTTGCATCATGAAAAGCCGTCTTTCAGGTACAAAATTAAGCGGTTTTGCGTGCCGTTACGTCATCTGTGTCTTAACGGATGTTAAATACTTAACCGCATGGCGACACCTGCGTTAACGCCGGATAACATTCGTTTTCTGTTTCGCCGGAAAACTTTGTCCTGAATTTTTACTTCGCCCCGGCCGCAGAATGTCCTTTTTGTACTGTCGGCGCAGCTCCCGTCCCCCGTGCGCCTTGTGCGGTGCGTAGCACCGGCAGGCATCGCGTAGCATTTTGTTTAAAAAAACATAAACGGATAAACCTTGAGCCGATAACTGCATCATATTATAGATATGGTTTGCGGCCGGGCGTGCATGCACGGCCCATGGAAACTTAAAGTAACTGGAACAACTATGAAAATGAATATCAAGACAATTGCGGCAGCGCTGGCTTTTGCCATTGCCATGCCTTTCACGGCTGTGGCGCAGGGCAAGAATAAGGCGGCCAAGGTGAAGAAGAAGGCCAAGTGGACGAGCATGGCGCCAAGGTTTGACGACGGCTTTTTCGCCACGTCAGAGGCGGCGCGCATAGGCGACAACCTGCTGTTCTACCAGCACCCGTCGGGCGGCTGGCCCAAGAACATGCAGCTGCAGGACGAACTTACCGACGAGCGGCGCGTACGGGTAGAGGGCATGAAGCGTGGCAGACGCTACGCCACGATAGACAACGGCGCCACTACAACCGAGATGGTCTACCTGGCACGGCTGTACAACGCCACGAAGGACATGAAATATTATGACGCCGTGGTGCGCGGTTTCAACTACCTGTTCGAGGCGCAGTACGACAACGGAGGCTGGCCGCAGTTCTATCCCCTGTCGAAGGGCTATTACACGCACGTAACCTATAACGACGACGCCATGGTCAACGTGCTCAAGCTGATGCGCGACGCCGTTAAGGGCAAGGCGCCGTTCGGCTTCCTGCCCGACAGCGTCAAGGCAGCCGCGCAGGCGTCCCTAGACAAGGGCGTTGACTGCATACTGAAGACCCAGGTGGTGCAGGACGGCCGTCCCACGGTGTGGTGCGCACAGTATGACGAGAACACCCTGCAGCCCGCCAATGCGCGGGCATACGAGCTGGTGTCGCTCAGCGGGCAGGAGTCTGACAACATAGTGCTCTTCCTAATGTCGCTCTCAAAGCCGTCGCCCGAGGTGCGCCGTTGCGTAGAAGACGCCGTGGCGTGGTTTAAGAAGAGCATGATTAAGGGCATGCGCATGGAGAAGTTCACCAACGCAGATGGCAAGAGCGACGTACACCTCGTGCCATGTCCGCAGGGCGACACGCCATGCCCGCCGCTGTGGGCGCGCTTCTATACCATCGACGGCAACCGCCCGTTCTTCTGCGACCGCGACGGTGTGATGAGGTTCGACCTCTCAGAGATAGGCTACGAGCGCCGCAACGGCTACAGGTGGTACAACTCCGACGGCATGAGGGTGCTTAAGCGCTACGAGTCGTGGGCGCGCAAGTACGGCCTTGATGCCGCCAAGTAGCGTGCGCGTGTTCAGTTTTATTATTACAGGATTAAAATGACAGCTATGGACTTTTTCATATATAAGGATAACAGGCAGCAGGGCCCGTACAGCCTCGGGCAGCTCGCCGGCATGGGTATATCGTCTGAAACGCTGGTATGGCGCGAGGGCATGGAGCAGTGGATGCCTGCATGGAGGGTGGACGAGCTTAAGGATGTGCTCGCCGGGACTTACAAGCCGGAGGCGGCGCCGCCTCCCGTTCCGCCGCAGGAGGGGCTGCACGACGAGGCCGCGGCAAGTCAGCCGGTGGACGAAGAATCGCATGAAGAACCTGTTGGCGAGTCTGTTGACGACGCCGTCGACGCTCGTCAGCCTGCCGGCAGGCGCCGCAGCCGCGCCGTGGTGTGGCTGGCGGCAGCCGCGTTGGCGTTTTTCGTGCTGTTCATGACATGTCCCGGAAAAGACAAGCACTGCGACGCCGTGTCGCACGAGCTGACATCCGCAATATCAGACGGCATCTCCGAAAATGCCGGCGACGGCGACTTTGCCGGCATGCTCGGCGGAATGTTCGGCAACATGATAGCCGCACGCATAGTTGACGCAGTCGTGGGGCAGTTCATGACGGTCGACAATTATTTCATTTTCTCGGTCGGCAAGATTGGCTATGACGGCAAGGAGAAGACCGTGTCGTTCGGCATACTGGGCCATGTGTTCACCTTCGGCGCCGACGACCTGCGCGAGATGATGGACGAAAAGTCGCCCGTGCCCGACACGATGGCGCTCTGAAAAACGGCCGCCGCTGTTGCCACGGCGCATAAAATGGGCGGCAGGGCGTAAGTCTTTGGCCGCTGCCGGCCGCTTAACTGCCGGAAAAGTAGTAACTTTGCACCCGTGGACAAATATTCATCATCACCGATCCAGTATCTCAGGCAGCTGCGTGTGCTGCTCGAGATGGAATATAGTTGCGAGAAGGAGGAGTTCCGCCGCCAGACCGAAGCCTTGGGTCTTCAGCGCAAGGTGAAGCGCGGCGACGCGTGGTTGCCCGTAAGCGTGGGCAAGAGCTACTACAACTCGCTCAACCAGTTGGCCGTCGAGGTGTACCGCACGCAGGACAACGAGATAGAACACAACTTCGAGTTCGGCCGTCCCGTGGTGTTCTTCACCTGTCCGGCAGTCGACGATACGGCGCACGGCACGGCCACGGGCAAGCCCTCGTTCCTGTTTACGGGTACGGTGAGCTATGTCGACGGCGACCGCATGGTGGTGGTCGTGCCCGACGGGGCGCCATTGTCCAAGCTGCAGACCACCGAACGTCTCGGCGTGCAGCTTTTCTTCGACGAAACCACATACAAGCTTATGTTCGAGGCTTTGGACCGTGTCATCGGCGCCAAAGGCAACCGCCTGGCCTACCTGCGCGACCTGTTCGCGTCAACGCAGAAGGCCGGCTGGCTCTCGTTCGACTCCATACGCTTCCCCTGGCTCAACAGTGTGCAGGAGCAGGCCGTCAACAAGGTGCTGCGCGCCAAGGACGTGGCTATAGTACACGGGCCTCCGGGCACGGGCAAGACGACCACGCTGGTCGAGGCCATATACGAGACGCTGCGCCGAGAGAACCAGGTGCTCGTTTGCGCGCAGAGCAACATGGCTGTCGACTGGATTAGCGAACAGCTCGTCGACCGCGGCGTCAACGTGCTGCGCATAGGCAACCCCACCAAGGTTAACGACAAGATGCTGTCGTTCACTTACGAGCGCCGCTTTGCCGACCATCCTGACTATCCGCAGCTGTGGAGCATACGCGAGACCATAAGGAAGCTGCGTCAAAACCGCAACAGGCGGCGCGACGAGGGCTTCCACCAGAAGGTGGAGCGGCTGAAGAGCCGTGCCACGGAGCTTGAAATACGCATCAACGCCCAGCTCTTCGGCGAGGCGCGCGTCATAGCTTCCACCCTTACGGGCAGCGCCAACCGCCTGCTGTCAGGGCAGAAGTTCGGCACGCTGTTCATAGACGAGGCCGCGCAGGCGCTCGAGCCTGCCTGCTGGATAGCCATAAGGAAGGCTTCGAGGGTGATACTCGCCGGCGACCACTGCCAGCTTCCGCCCACGGTGAAGAGCATTGCTGCGCTGCGCGGCGGTTTGGGCACCACCCTGATGGAGCGCATCGTGAAGCAGAAGCCCGAAACAGTGACGCTGCTCAAGACGCAATACCGCATGAACGAACAGATAATGCGCTTCTCGAGCGACTGGTTCTACGGCGGAATGATAGAGGCTGCGCCGCAGGTAAGGTTCCGCGGAATACTCGACCTGGACAATCCGATGACATGGATCGACACGTCGGCCGTGGCGGGCAAGGAGGAGTTTGTCGGCGAGAGCTTCGGCCGCATCAACCGTGCCGAGGCCGACATGACGCTCGACGTGCTACAGGAATATTTCACCAGGATAGGCAAGGCGCGCGTCCTCGAAGAGCGCATCGACGTCGGCGTCATCTCGCCTTACAGGGCGCAGGTGCAGCTGTTGCGCCGTCTGATACGCAAAAAGGAGTTTTTCAAGCCTTACCGCGGACTCATCTCGGTCAACACGGTGGACGGTTTCCAGGGGCAGGAGCGCGACGTTATCGTAATATCACTCGTGCGTGCCAACGCCGACGGGCAGATAGGCTTCCTGTCGGACTTGCGCCGCATGAACGTGGCAATTACCAGGGCGCGCATGAAACTCATGATAATGGGCGACGTTCCGACAATGACGCGCCACCCGTTTTACAGGAAACTGTACGAGTTTATAATGGAAAACCAGACGCACGGGCAGGTTCCGCCGCTGTGTGACTGTCCTTAATTATACTGCAACCATGCTGCAACGTGACTACATACAGAGACTTATAAGGGAGTTCATGGCAGCCCTGCAAAGGCTGCTGGAGAAGAAAGAGGCAAAGGTGAGGCAGGAAGAGGTGCGCCGCATGTTCGCACAATATTTCGGCGACTACGCCTTTTACCACACCGCTTCGCTCGACGACATAATGCACTCCATGGAGAAATATCCTGAGGAAGAGCGCCTGAGCCGCATCGAAATGCTGGCCGAGTTGTACAACGCCGAGGCCGACGACATGAGTGAACCCATGCGCACGGAAGTGCTCGAACGGGCGTTCATGCTGTTCGACTTTGTCGACCGCCACGGCAGGGTGTTCTCGATAGACAGGGTAGGCAAGATGGATGCGATACGCAAGCGGCTCGACGGGGGTGTAAAACCTGAAGAATAACAGACTGTAATGTTTGTGTCTGTTTCTTGTTGTAATTCATCATATTTCGTGTCTTTTTATTGTTGCTTTGTAAGTATAAGTCGCATACTTGTATGTTTTTGTACCTGTTTTTGTTTGTTTGCAGTCAAAATGTTGTAAATTTGCAGGCGAATAAAGGCAAAAAGAAAGGTTTAACGATAAACAGGAGGAAAAATGGCATCGACAGTTGTCAAGTTTACGAAGATGCACGGTGCGGGCAACGACTATATTTACGTCAACACCTTATTGTATGAAATACCTGACCCTGCCGCTGCGGCGGTGGAGTGGAGCGACCGTCACAAGGGCATAGGTGGCGACGGTCTCGTGCTGATAGGCCGTCCGGCCGACAGCGCCGCCGACTTCTCCATGCGCATATTCAACGCCGACGGCTCTGAAGCCATGATGTGCGGCAATGCCTCGCGCTGCATAGGCAAGTACCTTTATGATAAAGGTCTGACCGACAAAACCACCATAAGGCTCGACACCCTTTCGGGCGTCAAGACCTTGGGGCTGCGTGTGGCGCAGGGAAAGGTGGAGAGTGTTACGGTCGACATGCTCGAGCCGGTTTTCGACCTGCCGTCACAATACCTGCCCGGCAAGTGCGATGATGGTGCCGGCCGTCTTCTTGCAGGCGGCGAGGTGTTCGAGGGCACGTTCGTCTCCATGGGTAATCCGCATTTCGTCATATTCGTGGACGATGTTTCTCGCATCGATGTCGGGCGTCTCGGCAGCGGGCTTGAGCGCCACAAGGCCTTTCCTGCAAGGTGCAACATCGAGTTCGCCCAAATGGTGGCCGATGGACATATACGCGCCAGGGTGTGGGAGCGGGGCAGCGGGATAACGCAGGCCTGCGGCACCGGTGCCTGCGCAACGGCGGTGGCAGCCGCGCTTACCGGCCGCGCAGGGCGCAACAGCAGTATAATAATGGACGGCGGCACGCTCAACGTCAGGTGGGACAAGGACGACAACCACGTCTACATGACGGGCGGAGCCGAGTTCGTATTCGAAGGAGAGATTAGTCTTAGAGTTTGAGAGTCAATACATCATGCGTGGCCGCATACTTGCGGCCGCGCATTCTGCCTTTAATAGGCAGGCTGGTTTATGGCTTTCTATTTTCAATAAACAGAATGATATGGCACTGATAAACGAACATTACCTGAAACTTACAAAGAATTATCTCTTTGCCGACATTGCAAAGAAAGTCAACGCCTTCAAGGTGTCGCATCCCGGGGCCGACGTGGTAAGCCTCGGTATAGGCGACGTAACCCGTCCGCTCTGTCCGGCCGTAATCGAGGCCATGCACAAGGCGGTCGACGACATGGCGGCCAGGGAAACGTTCCACGGCTACGGCCCGGAGCAGGGCTACATGTTCCTTAGGGAGGCCATTGTGAAGAACGACTTCCTGCCCCGTGGAGTGCATATAGACCCGAGCGAGGTGTTTGTCAACGACGGGGCGAAGAGCGACACGGGCAACATCGGCGAGCTGGTACGCTGGGACAACAACTTCGGAGTGACCGACCCGATTTACCCTGTGTACATCGACAGCAACGTGATGTGCGGCCGCGCCGGCACGTTGGTGGACGGTAAGTGGAGCAACGTGACCTATATGCCCTGCCTCGAGGAGAACAACTTCGTGCCGCAGATACCCGACCACCGCGTCGACATAATATACCTGTGCTACCCGAACAACCCTACGGGTACGGTAATCAGCCGCGACGAACTGCGCAAATGGGTTAATTACGCACTGAAAAACGACACTCTGATACTTTATGACGCAGCTTACGAGGCCTATATACAAGACCCCGACATACCTCATTCCATTTATGAAATAAAAGGCGCGCGCAAGGTGGCGATAGAGTTCCGCAGCTACTCCAAGACGGCCGGATTTACCGGCGTGAGGTGCGGATACACCGTCGTTCCGCACGAGTTGTCCGCCGTAAGCATGGACGGCACCGAGCGTTATCCGCTCAACGAGATGTGGAACCGCCGCCAGTGCACCAAGTTCAACGGCGCAAGCTATATCAGCCAGCGTGCCGCCGAGGCCATTTACACTCCCGAAGGAAAGGAGCAGGTGAAGGCAGTAATCGACTATTACATGGAAAACGCACGGCTCATGCGCGAACGCCTCGCCGGTCTCGGACTTAAGGTCTACGGCGGAGAAAACGCCCCTTACCTGTGGGTCAAGACACCTGGCGACATGCCTTCGTGGAAGTTCTTCGAGCAGATGCTGTACGGCGCCCAGGTGGTTTGCACGCCGGGCGTAGGCTTCGGTCCGAGCGGCGAGGGCTTCGTGCGCCTCACTTCGTTCGGCGACAGGGACGATTGCGTTAAGGCGCTCGACCGCATCGGCGAATGGATGAGCAAATGACCGTTTGTGTGTACTCCGTGCGTTGTTTTGCATAAAACACGTAACAAAATGTATATTTTTTACGATAAAACGTGTATAAAAATAAAATTATAGAGTATCTTTGCAGCGGAAGATAAACAGCAGTCAAGTTGCCGGTGGCGTGAAGACAAGGTGATAGCGGTTTTGCCGTTTGGCAAGACAAGTTGCCATGAGTACCGCCACTTGCCATAAAACAATAAAGATGATGACAAACTTAAGATTCCAAGTTGTTGAAGAGGCTTTCAAGAAAAAGCCGTTGGAAGTTATTGCGCCGGTAGAGCGTCCGTCGGAGTATTTCGGCAAGTATGTGTTCAACCGTGCCAAGATGTACAAGTATCTGCCCTCGTCGGTCTATGACGCACTTATTGACGTCATAGACAACGGCTCGCGCCTCGACCGTTCGATAGCCGACGCCGTTGCCGCAGGCATGAAGCGGTGGGCCGAGGAGAACGGTGTGACACACTACACGCACTGGTTCCAGCCGCTGACGGAAGGCACTGCCGAGAAGCACGACGCCTTCATAGAGCACGACGGCAAGGGAGGCATGATAGAGGAGTTCTCGGGCAAGCTGCTCGTACAGCAGGAGCCTGACGCCAGCTCGTTCCCCAACGGCGGAATACGCAACACCTTCGAGGCGCGCGGATATTCGGCATGGGACCCCACTTCGCCTGTGTTCATCATGGACGACACGCTCTGTATCCCCACAATCTTCATCTCATACACTGGCGAGGCGCTCGACTATAAGGCACCGTTGCTGCGTGCGCTACACGCCGTCAACGTCGCCGCCACCGACGTATGCCACTATTTCGACCCGAAAGTGAAGAAGGTAACCTGCAACCTCGGATGGGAGCAGGAGTACTTCCTCGTTGACGAGGGACTGTACAGCGCACGTCCCGACCTCATGCTTACAGGCCGCACGCTCATGGGTCACGACTCGGCCAAGAACCAGCAGATGGACGACCACTACTTCGGAACAATCCCAGACCGCGTCCAGGCCTTCATGAAAGACCTTGAGATACAGGCCCTCGAGCTGGCGATACCCTGCAAGACGCGCCACAACGAGGTGGCACCCAACCAGTTCGAGATAGCTCCTATATTCGAGGAGACCAACATAGCCAACGACCACAACATGCTCCTGATGTCGCTCATGAAGAAGGTTGCACGCAAGCACGGCTTCCGCGTGCTGCTTCACGAGAAGCCTTTCGCCGGCATCAACGGTTCGGGCAAGCACAACAACTGGAGCCTTTCAACCGATACGGGCGTGCTGCTCCATGCTCCCGGCAAGACTCCGGAGGACAACCTGCGCTTCGTTACGTTCATAGTTGAGACCCTGATGGGCGTCTACCGCCACAACGGACTTATTAAGGCGAGCATAATGAGCGCCACTAATGCACACCGTCTGGGCGCCAACGAAGCTCCTCCTGCCATCATTTCGTCGTTCCTGGGCAAGCAGTTGTCAGAGTTGCTCGACCATATCGAGAAGTCAGACAAGGACGACCTGTTCAACATGGCAGGCAAGCAGGGCATGAAGCTCGACATTCCCGAGATACCCGAGCTGCTCATCGACAACACCGACCGCAACCGTACAAGCCCCTTCGCATTTACCGGCAACCGCTTCGAGTTCCGTGCCGTGGGCAGCGAGGCCAACTGCGCGTCGGCCATGATAGCGCTCAACACGGCAGTGGCTGAGGCCCTTACGAGCTTCAAGCAGCGCGTTGACGCGCTCATCAGCCAGGGACACGACCAGACAGACGCCATCATTGACATACTGCGCGAAGACATTAAGACATGCAAGCCGATACGCTTTGACGGCAACGGATACTCTGACGAGTGGGTCGAGGAGGCACGCCGCCGCGGTCTCGACTGCGAGACGAGCTGTCCGGTCATCTTTGACAACTACCTTACTGACGACACCGTGGGCATGTTCGAGTCGATGAACGTCATGAACCGCAAGGAGCTTGAGGCCCGCAACGAGGTTAAATGGGACACTTACACCAAGCGCATACAGATTGAAGCGCGCGTCATGGGCGACATCACGATGAACCACATCGTGCCCGTTGCCACACACTACCAGAGCCAGTTGGCAAAGAACGTGCAGAACATGCGCCAGATATTCCCGACCGAAAAGGCTGACAAGCTCTGCGCGCGCAACATGAAGCTCATCGAGGAGATAGCCGAACGCACGCAGGCCATAGAGACGGGCGTTGAGGAACTGACCAATGCGCGCAAGGTGGCTAACAAGATTGAGAGCGAGCGCGAGAAGGCGATAGCATACCACGACACCGTAGCTCCGAAGATGGAGGAGATACGTTACCAGATTGACAAGCTCGAACTTGTCGTTGCCGACGAGTTGTGGACGCTGCCGAAGTACCGCGAACTGCTCTTCATCAGATAATCACGACGTCAGCCGCACACGGCTGTGTGCGGCGGGCGTATTAGTGTCAGCGCTGATGCTGACGGATATTTTTTGAATTTATTGGTTGTTTAAGTTTTTTAGGCGTAGGGCTGCTGAGAAGTTATCCCTGCGCCATTTTTATTGCTACACCCCGTGTCTTTTCTGCCGTGCGGCAGTCAGCCGTGGCGTAGCTGCCTGCCATTTTTACCATGCCGAGACATGATTGGCCGGACATGTTGCAAGTGCTTGTAAATCAATATGATACGTATCCGTCTGCAAAAGGTGGCATATCGCGCTGCAAAAGGCCGTCTTTTACCATGTGAAAGGTTACCTCTTGCAACACGAAAGGTTACCTTTTGCATTCCGCCCGTTTTACGGCCGCCGTGTGTCCGGTTTCCGCAGGCGTTCAGGCCGTTTATTCGTGCCTGCCCGGTAAGCATTGTGACGCATCCGGCCGCGGTGGTTGCCAAAATGTAAAATAGGTATAATTATCGGTAAATCGGGTATCGCGTTGAGTCGTGATAATGGCTACCTTTGCAAAAAACAAATAACAATCATGATGTCAATATGTAAAACCCTGGCTGCTGCGGCATCCGTCGTGCTCGCATTCAGCCCGATTAAAGCACAGACAAATATGGAAAACGTACTTAACGAAAGGCAACAGTGCATGGTTGCCATTTCATGCCTTGAAGCCAAAGGCGACCTCAAGGCTCTGGCAGGAGCCATAAACAGCGGTCTCGATGCCGGCCTGACGGTAAGTCAGGTAAAGGAGGCGTTGTCTCAACTCTACGCCTACACCGGCTTTCCGCGCAGCCTTAACGCGCTTGGTACGCTGCAGGGCGTGCTCGACGAGCGCAAGGCCCGCGGCATAAACGACCCCGAGGGGAAGGACACATCCCCGCTGCCCGAAGGCTACGACGCCCTCAAGCAGGGCACCGCGGTGCAGACGCAGCTGTCCGGACAGCCGTTCAACTACGCCTTCGCGCCTGCCACCGATTATTATCTTAAGGCCCATCTCTTCGGCGACATCTTCGCACGCGACAACCTCACCCACGCCCAGCGCGAGCTGGTTACGGTCAGCGCGCTGGCCGGTCTCGAAGGATGCGAACCGCAGCTGAAGTCGCACGTCAGCGGCGCGCGCAACATGGGACTCTCCGACGCAGAGATACACTCTATCCCGGCCGTGCTTGCCGCAATGGTGGGCGACGTCGAGGCATGGCGCGCACGTAAAGCCATAGCCGAGGTTTACGGCGAAAAGTTCAGTGAAGGTCGCCCTGTAAGCGACCCCATGTTCCCCAAGGGCGAGCCAAATACGGCATACGCAAAATACTTCATCGGCGAGAGCTTCCTCGCTCCGCTAAGTTCAGGCAAGGTGCCCGTGTCCAACGTTACGTTCGAGCCGGGTTGCCGCAACAACTGGCACATACACCACCAAGGCATACAGGTGCTTGTCTGCGTAGGCGGCACCGGCTGGTACCAGGAGTGGGGCAAACCCGCGCGCAGGCTCGCTCCGGGCGACGTGGTAGAGATACCCGAGGGTGTGAAGCACTGGCACGGAGCCACTAAGGACAGCTGGTTCCAGCACGTAACGTTCACCGTCGCCGAGCCGGGAGCCTCCAACGAATGGCTCGAGCCTGTTACCGACGAGGAATACGGAAAACTGGATTAACCCTTACGCCGCGGTTGGCAGACACAGTTCAGCCACCGCGGCCTTTTTGTTCTTGTCCGCATCGTCTGTTCCAACGTCCCCGTGTTGCCTGTTGCCGTGCCCTTTGTCGTGGCTTTGCACTGCACGTGGACACCGCTCCGTGCCTGCCAGACCGCCTTGTCAGGTCTTTTTTACGCCGCAGTTGTAGCCCGTCTTGATACACTTGTCCGTTTTCATTCTCCTTTTGTTAAAAAAACGGCAAAGATTATTAACTATATAAAATATTTGCTTAACTTTGCGCACGATTGGGAAATGGCGGTCTCCGCCGTTTGCCTTTGGTTGTGAAGATTCAATGGTTTTAGTTGGTTTTAAGTTTTACCGGCAATGATAAATAACTGGACTCACGTTAAATCAAGTATTATTAAATAGTTTTTGTAGTCGTAATACGATTATTCATTTGTCATGAAAAGAATTCTGATCTTTGTCGTCGCCTTATTGACAACAACCGTCACCTTCGCACAGGAAGGCGGTGATAAGGCTGCGAAGTATGAAGTCGAGATGCCTTCGTTCTGGACAAACTGGTACGTGCAGGTAGGTCTCGACATGTCGTTGCAGAACCCTTACGGGCGCGATTTCTCCGACGTGTTCCCCAACGGCAAGACGTTCGGCATTAACGCTGCGCTGGGACGCTGGTTCACTCCGGCGCTGGGCTTGAGGGCGAAGGTGAACTGGGAGAACGGCATAGGCCTCTTCGAGAACGGCCATGCCAACTGGCTTGCACCGTTTTACGAGCCGGGCAAGAACATGGACCGTGGCGGATACATGACCGTAACGGGCGACATCCAGGTAAACATACACAACCTTTTCTGGGGTTATGAAGAGGAAAGGCTGTGGAACCTCATCGTATATCCGCGCGCCGGCATCGACTATAACTTCGGTGTTTCAAAAGGTTCGCCGCTGCTGGGCCTCGGCATACAGAACACGTTCAGGCTTGACAGCCGTTACCTGCTCTATCTCGACATAGCCTACAACGGCGTGTCAAGCGGCCACACAGGCGTGGAGAAAGGTACCGGCATAGGTTCCAATTCCAACGGATTCTTTGTCATAGAGTGCGGTGTTCAGTTTAATTTGGGTAATCAAGGATTTAAAAAGGTCAATCAATAATGAAAAAGATAGTTCTTGGACTTATCATGCTTGTATCCTTCGGCGCTGCCTACGCGCAGCAGGAGAAGCCCGTCGTGATAGGCACATCGTTTTGGTCAAACTGGTACGTGCAGGCAGGTCTCGACATGACCCTGCAGAATCCTTACGGCAAGGACTTCTCGAAGACGTTCCCGAAGGGCAAGACCTTCGGACTCAACGGAGCCGTAGGCAAGCGTTTCTCGCCGGAGATAGGACTGCGCTTCAGGCTTAACTGGGAGAATGGTTTCCCCTTGTTTAAGAACAACCACCTCGAGTGGGTGGGCAGCGGCGACTACGACAACAACATGGACGGCGGCGGATACCTTGTGGCTTCGATTGACGTGCAGCTCAGTCCGGTCAACATCATTGCCGGCTACGACAGCAACAGGAAGTGGGACATAGTAGTGTTCCCGCGCGCCGGACTCACCTCAAACCTTGCCACAGGCTCGGGTTCGCCCATGGTCGGCGCAGGTTTCGGCGGCACATACCGCATAGACGACCGCTGGAGCATATACGCCGACATGGCTTACCAGGTGACTACGAGCGAGTTTTTCGACGGTGTCGGTTCCGGCACAGGCATGAGCGTAAGCACCGGCTGCAACGGTTTCTTCGACTTCCAGGTGGGCGTTCAGTTCAACCTGGGCAAGAGGACTTATTGAATTGCCAGGTGATACGTGCCTTAAAACGTTGGTTACGGCGTATTGAGGCACGGTATTCTGGAATATGATGTTATCCGTATTGAATGGCGGAAACGGCAAGGGCGTGGATTAACGAATCCACGCCCTTATCGTTTCCATGCGTCTGCGCAATGACAGCATCAGCCTTTAAGTCTTATTTCAGCCGTTTCAACATCCACTCCATCTGGCCGCGTTCGGTGTCGTCAGACGTCCAGTGCTCGTTTATCGGGGTTATCAGAGCCTCCTTGGGGCATGCCAGCGTGTTCCATACGGCGTAGCTCGTTGTGGGCGGACAAGTGTTGTCGTTGTATCCCCAGGTCATGTAAGTGTCGGCCTTGACGTGCCGGGCGAAGTTCACCACGTCGTAGTATGCCAGGGTGTTGATGTTGTTTCCGGTCAGTATGCCAGCCGTCTTGTTGAAGTGTGGGTAGCCGCCCGTGTGCCCTTCGGCGTATGCCGCCATGTCGGCCAGCGCCGGATGGTTTACTATGCAGTGCGTTACGCGGTTGTCGAGTGCCGCCGCCACTATGGCCAACGCCCCTCCCTGGCTGCCGCCCTGCACCACCAGGTTGCGCCCGTCCCACTCGGGCAGGCCTGCCAGAAGGTCGAGGCAGCGCACCAGCGCCAGGTAGACGCGCTTCATGTAGTAGCGGTCACGGCTGTCTATGCCGTTGGCTAGATAGCCGTTCTCCTTGCCGTTGAACGCCCTCGATATGTCGTTGAACATGCTGGCGGGCAGGCGCGGGTCGAGTCCGTGTATCTCCATTTCCATCCTTATGCAGCCGTTCTCGGCGTAATACTTGTGGCGCAGTGGGTCTTTTATCGTCTTGATGCCCGCTCCGGGAGGGCATAGCACTGCGGGACAGCTGCCCTTGGCTGCGTTTTTCGGGTAGAAAAGATAGGCATATACGGTCTGTTTCTGCCTGTTAAGGTTTACCTTCACGAGGTAACAGTCTATCTTGTCGGTGCAGTATTCAGGGGCTTTCTCCTTTGTGTATGTAAGCGGAGTCTGCCTCATCTCCTCTATGTTCTTGCGCCAGAACTCGGTGAAGTCGGCCGGTTCCTTGACACACGGGCGTATCTCGTCTACCGAGAAGCCCACCTTTATGTGGTGCGAGTACGTCTTGCCGTCAACCTTGGCCGTCAGTCTTAGGTCGCGGAAGCCGGGCGTCTTCCTCGTTCCCATGTCCAGCAGGGCGCGTCCGTCTTTCAGCCTGACAGTCCCTTGGCCGTCGGCATCCATCATGTCGTCAGCCGTCTCGTATTCCACCTCGGCGTCGCGCGGTATGCCGTATTTGTAGAATTGTATTTCGACGAGTGCCCTCTCGCCCTTTTTGTAGAGCCAGTCGGCATGGTCGGGCACGGTCACCCACAGGTAGTCGGAACGGTAAGGATAGTTTTCGGCTGCGGCATTGAGCCATACGGCGCATGCCATCAGCAGCGTAAATATAAGTTTTGTCATAGGTTTTAGTGTATCAGTTTTTGTGCAAAGTTAATGCAAACGGTCTTTACCGCAAAATAAATCGGTGTGAAATATCAGGGTGCGCCATTATAATGGCGGCGTCACCACGTGCCGGCTGCAAAGTTTATTAATACCGGCAACAAGGCGGTGTGCCGCTGCGTGTTTTCCGATATGCCGCCTTTTGCCTTCTGATATGCCGTGTTTTGCAACGCAAAAGGCTACCTTTCACGTGCTGAAAGGTAGCCTTTTGTAACGCATTGGATGCCAGATAGTTACATAAGCGGTGTTGTGAGATGTAAAAAACGGCTGTCAGCCGTTGCGGTATTCGTCGGGCGTGCATCCCGTAATTCTCTTGAACACCGTGGCGAACAGCCTTTCGGTGGCGAATCCCAGCAGTGCGGCTATCTCGCTTACGGTTCTGTCGTGCGCCATGAGCATCTGCTTGGCCAGCGCCATGCGGCGCAGCTGTACGTACTGGCTGACGGTTTTTCCCGTCTCGTTTTTCAGCATGTCGTCCAGGTAAGCAGCCGACATGCCGAGCCGCTGGGCCATCGTTACGGCCGTGGGCATGCCCTCTGCGGCAGCCGTCCCCGACTCGAAACAGCGGTCTATTATGCTGTCGAGCGTTTTTATCGCGTCTACGTTTGCGTTGTGGCGTGTTATGAACTGGCGGTTGTAGAACCTGCGGCAGTAGGTCAGCAGCAGGTCGATTATGCTGCTTATTATGGTCTTGCTGTATTCGTCGACACCGCGGCACAGCTCGTTGCCTATGCTTTCGAGGCAGCGGCTGACGCATTTCTCCTCGCAGCACGATATGTGGAGCGACTCGTCAGGGCGGTACCTGAAGAACGAGTATTCCTTAAGCCGGATGCCCAGCGGCGTGCATCTTATGAGTTCGGGGTGGAATATGAGCAGCGTGCCGTCGTTGGTGCACAAGTCTATTTCCTTGTGCGGGGCGGTGAACAGCAGCGTAGCGTCTGAGTAGTCGTAATACCGGCGGCCGTATCTGGCGCAGTCGCAGGCGTGGCGCTTTAACACCACGGCGTAGCAGTCGGTCTTGACGTGGCTGCCTGCGCACGGGGCCGACATGTCGATAAGACTGACTAAGGGGTGTAGGGTCTCTGCGCCGAAGGTACGGTTACACTTGCATACGTAGTTTGTAGTGTCGCTTGTTGGGTGCATCTGTCGCTGTCTTTTTGCCTTGTGCCGCTGCTGCGGTTACGCGTTGACCTTCCTGTATTCGTTTGGCGTCATGCCGGTGCTGCGCTTGAAGTAGCGGTTGAAGTGCTGCGAATACTGGAAACCGAGGCCGTAGCTTATCTCGTTTACTGTCTTCGTAGTGCCGAGCAATTCCTCTTTTGCCATGTTGATAATCTTTGCCTGTATGTATTCTTGCGGCGTGCGCCCTGTCTCTTTCTTGATAAGGTCACCGAAGTAGTTGGGCGACAGGAAGCATCTCTCGGCGAAATACTTTACCGAGGGCAGCCCGTTGGCAGCCGCCGTGTTGCCGAAGAAATAGTTGTCGAGCTCTTCCTCGAACTTGGTCAGCACGTCGCGGTTGGCAGCCTTGCGTGTGATGAACTGCCTGTCGTAGAAGCGCATGCAGTAGTCGAGCAGCAGTTCGATGTTGCGGCAAATCAGCTTCTTGCTGTGTCCGTCGATGGGGCGTTCGGTCTCTATCCTTATCTTGTCGAGGCAGTCCCTGAATATGGCTTTCTCCTGTTCAGACAGGTGCAGGGCTTCGCGCGACGAGTATGAGAAGAACGAGTACTGCTTGATGTCCTGTCCGAGCGACGTTCCGCGTATCAGGTCGGGGTGGAACAGCAGTCCAGTGGCGCTAGGCTTGAAGTCAGGCTTCAGCTTTACATGCACCACCTGGCCCGGTGCGAAGCATGTCACCGTGCCCTCCTGGTAGTCGTAAGGCATGCGCCCGTAGGTTATGTCGCCGCAGTAGGTCTGCTTCAGGAACAGGGCGTAAACGCCGTAGCTGTATGTCACCTCGCCTTGGAAAGGGAAGCCGTCCATCTTCGATTGGTCGACGACGGTCACCAATGGGTGCCTCGTCTCGATGCCCATCATCCGGTTGTAGTCGTCTACCGAGTCTACCTTGAATATATTGTCCATGTGTCCTCCTGCTTTTTCTTTTTGCAAAAGTAGCGATAATCGGCGTAAAACGTTGTACACGTTTTACTGATTTTGCTATCATTATTACATTTTAGGACTGCGCCGCACGCCGTGGGGAACGCAGAAAGCGGTCTTCCAGGTTGCAAAAGACCGTATTTTACAAGCTAAAAGGCCGCCTTTTGTTAATATGTTGATTACCAATGCATTACCGCATGCTGACGACATGCGTCATAACCCCGCCGTCCCGACGCTTCAACAACAGCCGAACGGGGTGTGCGGAAATTATCACCGATGACTCCGTGCTTGCTTGTTTTCATTCTTTCGACGCTGATATTTCAAGGGTGTATATCTCCCCCTCTATGCTCACTTTAGGATGGAGGTAAACGAGTTTGCCGCTGCCGTCTACGCTGATAGTGGCCGACGGTATGCCGTTGAGCGTCAGGCTGTAACCTTGTCCAAAGTCTTTCTTTATGCCGTACGTGTCAGCACGGCCGAAGAAAGGCTCGCCGTTTCCGTCAACAACGTTCACCGCCACGGTGTTCCTGCCTGTCCTTTCAAGCGTTACGGTCATGCCGGTGTAGCTCTCTATCACGTTGTCCCCTTGCCTGAGTTTGCCCGTTCCGCGGTACGTTCCGGCAACGGCTTTGCCGTAATCGCCAAGCGTCCTTACGGATTTCGACGTCCTCGGCCTTGCCATTGAGTACGGTTCCGCTCCCATGGACGCCGCCGCGCCGACAGTGCGCCTTTCGCCGGTGTTGTCGTATGCCGTGAAGGCGAATTTGTCGTTGGTCTTTTGGGTGTCAAGGTATTTGAAATTGTTTTCGACTGTCAGTTTTCCTAAGTCGCTAAAAAACATCGGATAGCCAACAACCATAATCATCAAACAAAAAGTTGAATTCCTACGTGGTGAATAATTTTTGTATTGATAGTTTATTGCGAACGGAACATATTGCTCGGTTCCGGGATTGTGCGAAAGCAGGAATGGGCAATAATAGTTTTTTGTTTTGAGCTTAAGCTGCAGTTGTCCGCTGCTTGGTATGTCGCCTATTTTAGTGTAGTCATGTTTCAGTATTTCAGTACCCGGAGTGCCTACAATCGTAATTTTCTGCGTAGAAGAGCACGAGGCTACGGCAAGGCAGACCGCCAAAAGGAATGAAATTCGTATAAAAGTCTTCATCTTTGCTTGTTTTAGTTATTGGTAATCGTAGATTATTCCGCGCGAAAAGTCGCTTGTCCCATAATCTATATTGTAATTGAAGTTTATCATGTACCACGGTGCGTTCAGGCAGTCGGTCTTCGTTTGGTAGAGCTTTTGCAGTGCTTCGTTCACGTTTCCGTGGTTGGTGACGGGTATTATCACCATCGAGTCGGCATAAAAATCGGTGACAAGCCGCTCGAACGTAGCCCCGTTGTCAACCGAATAAGTTATGCAGACGCTGAACTTGCAGTAAGATTCGTTCTCCTTAAGGCACGTCGCAACAATGTTTTTGCCTTTCAAAACCTGCTTCCCGATGCCGGTCACTTTGAACACTTTCGACATCGCTCCGTTGCCGTGAGGGGCGATGGATACGCGCGGCTGGTCGGCAATGTAGGTGGCGTTGGTGACTGATGTGCCCGAAGTGCCCGAGCCTCCGACGTTGACGCCGCGGGCTATGTCGCCTACAACGCCGCCGATGTTCAACGCACCGGCTATCGCACCGAGGTTGATGCCGGCGCCCTTGGTCTTTGAACTGAGGTCGGTAGTGGACGTAGTCCTTACCGTCGGGTCGTAATAAGAAGTAGATTTGCCGTCGGAATTTACGAAGAACGACATCGTCTGGTCGATGGTCATTATTTCCGATGTGCGGTTGTAGACTATCGCCGTGAGTTCACCTTCGCTTGAAATGGTGTAGGCCACGGCGATTTTGGCGTCGTCGGGTATGGGCGACGATTGCGTTGGTTGTGCGTAACGTGTCCTTACCGACTGGTAAGCTACGCTGGAAGTCTCTAACTTCATTGTTTTGCATGATGCCAAAAGCAGGGGCATCAGTGCTCCGAGTAATAAATAACTGTGTTTCACTTTAGGTAGTAAAAAAGGCGTGCAACCATTCTTTGCTTGTATTGCTTTAGGTTACCGCCAAGTGACCTCATCTCGAACAAGCACGGAACAGCCCACGCCTTAGAGGCGTGAACCTTCAGTCGCTTGTCCTCTCGAGATGAATTTTTGGCGGTATTCAAAGCAATGAGAACAAGAGCTAAAAGCTCAGATATGATATGTTATGTATGTTCTATTCCAAGTATGAAAGAACGGAAACGCCGGATTGAAAACTTGAGGCCGTGCCTCGGTTGTCTGCTTTCTGTGGCGTCGGCGGCCGTAAAGGCTGCGCCCACCGTCTGCGTTTCAGTCTTTTTTGTGTCTGTTTCTTATATTCTCCGTTTTAGTTATACACTTGTATCCTGTCGTTGTCTTATATCAAAAAGGTGCAGGGAATGGATACGTGTTCCCCCGGTTTTAACGTATGCAGAGCCAAACCGTCACCCTGCGCACGGCGCCGCTTGTCCGTTGCAGGCCCGGCACCATAATTCATGCTACAAAGATAACAATATTTTTGCTCTTTTTACGCAAAAAACCACATTTTTAGGGATAATATATTGAAAAACATCCGGCGGTGTAAACCTTTTGTTTTCAGAGCCTTCCGTCCGCAGGCGTTTTGTCGTATTCAATCATGTAAACTGCAGACGGACCGCAAAAGGTTGTCTTTCGGTGTGCAGAAGGTTGCCTTTCGGCTTGCAAAAGGCTGTCTTTTGCAAGCCGAAAGGCGGTCTTTTGCAACGTGTTGGCTGACAATGCGTTACGCACGTATGACACTACGAAAAGGGATGCGGCGGCGTTTTTACGCCGGAAACGTTGCCGAAGGACGGGAAAATTTATTACTTTTGCATTATCTCTAATTAAAAGCAAATGGAAATAAACTATAAGATACAGTTTCCCGAAATAATGAAGGGCAAGACTATCCTTTACGTCCACGGCTTCGCTTCGTCGGGGCAGTCGGGCACGGTCGTGAAGCTGCGCGAGATGCTGCCCGGCGCCACAGTCGTGGCGCCTGACCTGCCCTTGCACCCCGAGGAGGCAATGGCGCTGCTGCGTGACGTTTGTTCAAAAGAGAACCCCGACCTGATTATTGGAACGTCGATGGGCGGCATGTACGCCGAGATGCTTTACGGACATGACAGGATATTGGTTAACCCTGCTTTCGAGATGGGCGAGACGATGTACAAGCACGGGCATGTAGGCAAGAACACATACCACAGCCGGAGGCTCGACGGCGTGCAGGACTTCATACTGACGAAGGCAATGGTCGAGGAATACAAGGCCGTGACGGAGCAGTGCTTCGCTGGCGCTGACGGCGAGGACGCCGGCGTGCAGGTGTACGGACTCTTCGGCGACGAGGACCCGATAGTACACACCCGCGACATGTTTGCCGCCCATTACCACAATGCTATCAGCTTCCACGGCGAGCACTACATGAACGACAAGGTGCTGCTGCATTCGCTCATCCCCGTAGTTCAGTGGATTGACGACAGGCAGGACGGCCGCGTGCGCCCGATAGTCTACATCAGCATAGACGCCCTGCGCGACGCACGCGGGGCACAGCACTCAAGTGCGATGAAGGCATACCGCTTCCTGTTGGAGAACTACACTGTGTACGTCGTGGCCCCGTCGCCGACCAACGAGCCTGAATACGTCGCCGGCGTGACAGCATGGGTGAACGACATTGTTAACGTGCCGGCGTGGAACCACATAGTGTTCACCAACCGCAAGGACCTGCTATACGGCGACTATCTTGTCGACCCGTCGGCAGACTTGGGTGCGGCTGACTTCGTAGGCACGAGGATCGTGTTCGGCGACGACACGTTCAAGACGTGGGAGGAGATAATAGAATTCTTCGGAAGGCTTGGCGGACAATGACTTCCCGCCCGTTATACCTTTAATAATATAAGTATAGACAATGAATTACCTGTATTCACGCATCCTTGAGATTATCGGCATGCGTACCGCCGTCAAGCCGGCAACGCTTAACAAGATGGCGCACGAGACGCTTGTACTCGCGTGCCATGAAGGGCTGCGCGGAACAGGACAGGCATACGGCAACCTGTTTTCACAGGTGGACTACCTTTGTCGCAGGCATTACGTAAGGCTTGCCGACAGGGTGCAGATACAGGCAATGCGCCGCCACACCAACGGCTCGGAGGAGCTTGGCGACGAAGATTTCCTTTACGACATGCGCGCCCTTAGCCGCTTCGTGTCAGCCGTTACGGGCGAAGCCGTGCCCGGCGAGCTGCTCCGCGTGCTGCCTGCCAACGACCGTCCTTACGACCGTGTTGAAGGTGTCGACGTGCGTTATGTGCGTTGCATTGTCCGCGAATGGGACGACAGTTACATCTACGTGTCGGCCGAGAGGGGGCTTGCAGCGCAGTTGCTTGCCGTCGATGTTTCAGGCGACTTTGCTTATTTGCGCAAGATGATGCGTGAAGGCATGCAGCTTAATCTTCTTGATTGCAAGATGAGTGCACCTGACGGCGCCGTCTGCCGGACGCTGCCCGAGGGCGTTGCCTGCGTCGTCGTGCCGGGACTTGTCGTTGTCGAGCCCGACTATCTTATAGACATAAGCTCGATAGCTGCCTGCTTCAAGGACTACGGCCACCATCCGCTGACGTACACGATAGAGAGGATGAGCCCGAAAGCTAACGGCTCGCCCATACTGCTCGGTAATCTTGCCGGGGCTGTGCTCGACGGTGTGGTGAATGAAGGCGACGGCTTCGACCTCGCACGGACAATCCGTTCAAACTTTGCCGAGAAGGCTCTTGAGTATTCAGCGTGTGCCGGTTTCGATGCCGCAGGCTTCAAGCGTGACATAATTGCGCAGGCAGGCAATATAAGGCAGGCGGTTGACGTGATGTTCGGAGAATACGACCGGCGGCGCGTTGTGCTCGAGCCGTCGTTCATCTGTGAGAAACTCGGCCTTCAGGGGCGTGTTGACATGATGACGACAGACTTCAGCCTGCTCGTCGAGCAGAAGTCTGGCAAGAACTGGAACATTGAGTCCGGGCGCAACGGTAGCCACGGCAGCCGCCAGCTCGAGCCGCATTACGTGCAGTTGTTGCTTTATTACGGAGTCCTTAGGTATAACTTCAACCTCGGTTTTGACAGGACAGACATACGCCTTCTTTATTCCAAATACCCTCCTGCCAACGGACTCCTGGCCGTTGCATTCTACCGTAACTTGTTCCGCGAGGCAGTCAAGCTGCGCAACCAGATTGTCGCCACCGACTACATGATAGCCGGGTCGGGCTTTGACAAGGTGTTGCCGCTGCTCACGCCTGATACGGTGAACACGGCAGGACTTGACTCGGAGTTTTACCAGAGGTGGCTTTTGCCGAGGATAACGGCCGTTACCGAACCGCTGAAAGGTCTCACTCCGCTCGAACGGGAATACTTCTGCAGCATGGTGACGTTTGTTTACCGTGAGCAGCTTGCAGCCAAAGTTGGTTCGCAAGAGGGTGTAAGCCGCAGTATGGCAGACTTGTGGAACATGCCTTTGACCGAGAAAATAGAGACCGGCAACATTTATGTAGGACTGACTATAAAGGCTAAGGAGTGTAGCGGTGACGGCGGCGTGCCCGACATTATCACGCTGTCCGTGCCCGGTCAGGGCGAAGGCTTCCTGCCGAACTTCCGCCGTGGCGACATGGTTTACCTTTACCAATATAATAAGGACGGGGAACCCGACGTAAGGAACAGTCTCTTGTATAAAGGCGGAATTGTTTCGATACGCACTACGGAGATAACAGTGGCGCTTGTGAACGGGCAGAAAAATCCGGAAATATTCAAGGTACACGAAGACGGCGACAGTGCCGTCTACGCAATAGAACACGCCGGTGGCGACTCTGCCGGCGGCGGGGCTGTCAGGGGATTGCACGAGTTTATTACTGCTCCGGCCGACCGCCGTGACCTGCTGCTGTGCCGCCGCGAGCCGCGCCGTGATGCTTCGGTCAAGCTGGCGCGTGCCTACAACGAGGCCTACGACGACATATTGGAACGCGTCAGGCAGTCGCTTGACTACTTCTTGCTCGTAGGTCCGCCGGGTACGGGCAAGACCTCGATGGCGATAAGGTTCATTGTGGAAGAAGAATTGGCGCGCGCCGGTACGTCGGTGTTGCTCATGGCGTATACCAACCGTGCTGTGGACGAGTTGTGTGCCATGCTCGATGATGCCGGTATAGACTACTTGCGCATCGGCAACGAGTACAGCGCCGATCCGCGGTGCAAGCCGCATCTGTTGGGCGAAGCCGTCAAGGCGTGCCCCCGTCTCGACGCCATGAAGGAAAGGATAAGGTCGGTAAGGGTGATAACCGGAACCACGTCGATGCTCGTTTCGCGTCCGTTCATCTTTGACATAAAGCACTTCACGCTCGCCGTAGTCGACGAAGCGTCGCAGATACTCGAGCCTAACATTGTTGGCCTGCTTGCCGCCCACAGTACAGATGGCAGCGGACGGCAGGCGTGTTGCATAGACAAGTTCGTGCTTACGGGCGACCACAAGCAGCTGCCGGCTGTTGTACAGCAGGATGCCGGAGAATCGGAGGTAAGCAGCCGGCAGCTGCGCGACATCTGTCTTGACGACTGCCGCGACTCTCTTTTCGAGCGTTTGCTGCGTGTGGAGCGCAATGCCGGCCGCACTGCGTTTGTCGGCGTGCTGCGCCGACACGGTCGCATGCACCCCGAAGTAGCCGATTTCCCTTGCCGCGAGTTCTATCACGACGAGCATTTGCAGCCCGTGCCGCTTCCGCACCAGTCTGAGATAGCGCTCGACTATGCAGACATCGGCCAGCACGACGCCCTCGACTCGTTGCTGCGCACGCACCGCATGATATTCCTGCCATCGCGCCTTTGCCGCCGTCCCGACGTGTCGGACAAGGTTAACACCGACGAGGCGGCCATTGTTGCCGAAGTGTTGAGGCGCGTGCGGCTTATGATGGGAAGCGCGTTCACTCCGGAGAAGAGTGTCGGCGTAATCGTGCCCTACCGCAACCAGATAGCCGTCATACGCAAGGAAGTAGAACGTTTCGGCATGCCCGAACTCGAGTCTGTATCGATTGACACGGTGGAGCGTTACCAGGGCAGCCAGCGCGACGTCATCATATATTCGTTTACCTTACAGAATGCATGGCAGCTTGAATTTCTTGCAGCAAGCTGCTTTACCGATGCCGGCCGTGTCATAGACCGCAAGCTGAACGTAGCCCTGACACGTGCGCGCCGCCAGATGATAATGACGGGTAATGTCGGCGTACTTTCGTCCAATACTGTTTTCAGCAGACTCATAGCATACGTAAGTGGTAACGGAGGCATGCTAGCCATACATGAAAAGTGATTTTTAAGACTGTTTTTGAACCGTTTTTAAGGTTATAAACGCTATAAAAACAAAAATGGGACTCCGCCGAGTCCCTCATTCCATTGTTAACCTTAAATCTAATACTATGAAAAACACATTGCAAAGATAATAATATTTTTCGTGTTTTTGATTATTTTGTTTCATATTTTTGATAAAAAGTAATGATTTATTGATTTAAATCAAAAATATTAATCGTTTTGATAGGTGTTTTTTACTTATAACGACTTATTGGGCATCATGCAAACAAAAACGGGCGGACATGTGTCCACCCGTTTTTACGTATTTTGGTCAGTTGTTACTTCTTGTAGTTTTTCAGACCCTTGTCGAGGAATTCCGTATACTTGCTTATGTCCTCGTCGTAGCTGTAAGAGCCTGCCAGCGGCTTGCCGTTGTTGTCTATGATGACATAGAAGGGCTGTGCGTTGGCTCCGAACTTGTTACGCTGCAGGTAACTCCACTTGTCGCCAACGGTGCGCAGTGTGCGCTTCTTGCCGTTCTCCATTACTTCCATCGGCTGCTCGAGCGGCTGCTTGTCGTCAACGTAGAGCGATACAAGTACGAACTCGTTGTTCAGCTTGTCTGCCACCTGCGGGTCGGTCCATACTGAAGCCTCCATCTTGCGGCAGTTGACGCATCCAAAGCCGGTGAAGTCAATCATGACTGGCTTGCCTTCAGCCTTAGCTGCGGCCATTGCCTGCTCGTAGTTGGTGAAGCGGGGCTTAACCTCGTTGTGGTAGAGGTTGAAGTCTTGTGTGTTCATAGGCGGAGCGAAAGCGCTGACAGCCTTGCACGGTGCGCCCCAGAGTCCGGGTATCATGTAGACGGTGAACGCCAGCGAGATGAGTCCGAGCATCATGCAGGGCACGGGCATTGCCTCGTTTGAGTCGCCGTCGCTGCGGAACTTGATCTTACCGAGCAGGTAGAGTCCGAGCAGGCCGAAGATTACTATCCAGAGCGAGAGGAACACTTCGCGGTCGAGCAGTCCCCAGCCGTATGCCAGGTCGGCAACCGAGAAGAACTTCAAGGCGAATGCCAGTTCGATGAATCCGAGTACAATCTTTATCGTGTTCATCCAGCCGCCTGACTTCGGTGCCTGCTTGAGCCAAGTGGGGAAGAGGGCGAAGAGCGTGAACGGCAGGGCGAGTGCTACGGCGAAGCCGAGCATTCCGATGGCCGGGCCGATGATGTTGCCTGATGTGCTGACCTCTACCAGCAGGAAGCCGATGATAGGACCTGTGCAAGAGAACGACACGAGCGTAAGCGTGAACGCCATGAGGAATATGCTGAGCAGTCCGCTTGTCGACGATGCCTTGTTGTCAACCTTGTTGGTCCATGACGACGGCAGCGTAAGCTCGAACCAACCGAAGAACGACAGGGCGAACACTACCAGCAACAGGCAGAAGAATATGTTGAACACGGCGTTGGTTGACAGGGCGTTGAGTGCGCTTGCACCGAGCAGGCCGGTGATGGCGAGACCGAGTGCGAGATAGATAACTACTATCGAAATACCGTAGGTAACGGCGTCGCGTATACCCTTCTTCTTGTCTTTAGAACGTTTGAGGAAGAAGCTTACGGTCATAGGTATGATTGGCCATACGCATGGCGTGAACAGTGCTACGAAACCGCCTACGAGTCCCATCAGGAAGATGTAGATGAGCGAGCGGTCGCCTGAACCCTGTTCGCCGTTCATTGCCTGCAGCTCGTCTATCACTGGCGTCCACAGTCCCGTGGTGTCGGTTACGGCCGTGGCTGCGGCCATGGTGGTGTCGGTAGCGGCCGTGTCAGCCTTTACGGTGTCTTCGGCGGCAGCTTCCTCTACGGCCTCAGGTGCGTCTTCGGGGCCCTTGCCCTTATAGTCGAACTCTACCTGTGTGGGCGGCATGCACATCTCGTCGTTGCATGCACCGTATTCCAGGTAGCCTTTCACGTGGTATGTTTTGGCCGTGATTTCGTATTTCTGCACGAAGCTGACGCTCTTTTCAAAGTAGCGAAGGTTCATGCCGAACATGTTGTCATACTGGCTTATTTCCTTGCCTCTGTGTTTCAGTCCGCCTACGGCCTTCACGCCTTCGGCTTTGTCAGTGTGCAGTGTGGCCGAAGTCGGGCCGTCTGACGGCATTCCGGTAGAATAGACATGCCATCCGGCGTCTATCTTGGCAGAGAAAATAACCTCTATTTCAGTGGGCGACACCTTCTTCTGTGTCACACTGAAGTGTACGGGGTCTTGCATCTGTGCTGCGGCCGTCATGGCGAAGACGGTAAGCAGCAGCGTAATGAATGTAGCCTTTAGTTGTTTCATATCTTTGTTTTGATTTGATTTTTTCGGGTAAGTAAAGGGTGTTTGCGCCGCTGTTTGTCACGCTTTCTGTGGTTTTGTCTTGTGCGTCATGATGTTGAGCACGAACTTGTCGGTCTCGTCCATGCCGCGGCGTCCTATCTCGGTCAGGTTGCGTATGCTCTGGTCCACGTCGTCGTCGATAATGCCTTCGACCGAGGTTACGTGCTTGTTCTGTATTGCCAGCATGGCGCTCAGCACGGCCGTGCTTACGCCTGATGTCAGCTTGAGCGCGCAGCTCGGCTTGGCTCCGTCGCATATCATACCGGTAAGGTTGGCTATCATGTTCTTTACGGCGAATGCCATCTGGTCGTAGTTGCCTCCCATGAGGTAGGTGATGCCGCAGCTGCTGCCCGTGCTTGCCACGACGCATCCGCACAGCGCCGACAGTGCGCCCAGGTGCTGCTTGATGTAGATTGCCGTAAGGTTGCTTATTATGAGTGCGCGTATGGTCTCCTCGTCGGTGTTATGGTTCTCCTCGGCGAATACTACCACCGGCATCGTGGCGCAGATGCCCTGGTTGCCGCTGCCGCTGTTGCTCATTACGGGTATCATGGCGCCGGCCATGCGCGCGTCGCAGGCGCAGCTTGTTGCCGACAGCACTTTGGAGAAGATGCCCTCGCCCATGATGCCACGGCCCAGCGGGCTGCACAGTGTCTTGCCCAGCTGGTGGCCGAAGTTCTCGTGCAGGCCGTCGGCTGCCGCCGCCTCGTTCATCTTCTTTGCCTCGAGTATGAAGCTCAGCTCCTCTACGTCGGTCTCCGTCGCAAAGTCATACACCTTCCTCAGCGTAAGCTCGACTTCCTCCTCGTGGTTCTCTTCAGATGCGTGCACGGGCTTGTCGAGCGTCACCTCGCCGTCCTTGCGCAGGTATACGAAGTTGGTGTGGGCGGTCGCTATGCGTGCTTCGGCCTCGTGTCCGCCGGCATGGCACACTACCGCGATGTAGAGCTTGTCGGGCGCGTCTTCGTCCAGCTTTATGCGTATGCGCTCGCCGGCGATATACTTCTTGCCTTCCTCCACGGCGGCACGATTGCAGTCCTGCAGCACCTCAAGCTCAAGCTCGGGGCGGCCTATCAGCGCGCCCAGCGCTATGGCGATGGGCAGGCCCGTCATGCCGGTGCCCGGAATGCCTACGCCCATGGCGTTTTTCAGGATGTTTGCGCTAAGGCTTACTTCTATTTTCTCGGGCAACTGGCCGAGAATCTCCTTTGCCTTGGCCACGCAGAGGGCCACGGCTATCGGTTCGGTGCATCCTATCGCAGGCACTACTTGCCTATGGATAAGTGCAATTATGGCTTTTTTCTCTTCAGATGTAAGCATTTTGAATATTGTTTTTCAGCTGCGAAATTACGAAAATATGAGCAAATGTTATCTTTATTTATGTAAAAAAATGCTTATTACCGGCAATTATCTTATACTTTCCTTCCATGTCCGTCTGTGCCGTTGCCGCCCCGTACAGGGCAATCATAATTTTTCAATGCACTTTTTCGCCTATATTTCCATGTGTCGGCCGTGAATACAGCCGTGAGTGTAAGTAAAAACATTAATTCGGTTTCAGATTGTAATTCTGGCAGTTGCGGCGCGTTGCTTCTCCTCTCCGAGCCTGTTTTCTTGACTGTCCTGTCAGTTTCGCACTCCTTCCTTTTTTGCGGTTCGGGCACATTTTACCCGATGCTCTTTGTGCCTGTTCGTGTTTTGTGCCGGCTGTGTGCGCGGTCATGGTTCTACATTGGTGTTAATGTGTAACTTGTGTCTCGTTCCGTGCGGCTTGTTACGGGCTTGTAGCCTGCATTGCGCGGTGTTGCAGGCCTTGGGTTATGCCGTTTGCTTACAGATTAAAACAAGGTCTGTGTGTCATGGCGTCGTATTGCTGCGGAATGTCTGCTGTCGGCCACGCTTCAGCTTTGTGTGCACATGTGCCCGCCGTCTTAATGTTCTGGCAACCAGTGTGTTGGCCTTGTGCCGTGCAGGGTTGTGCGGCTTCGGGTGGGCATGTGTCAGATTGTAGCCTGTTGGCTTGTCTGCCAAAGACGGCCTTTTGGTGTTTAAAAGGTTGCCTTTTGCATTGTAATATGCCGCCTTTCAGGATGCAAAAGGTTACCTTTTGCCTGGTGGCTTGTCCAGGCGCCCGTCATGACACATTATTTAATGTAGCCGGCATGCACGGCTTACGGTTTTATAGCGGTACGCCATTATGGCGTTAGCTCCCGGCCTGTTGTGCCCGGCTGCCTGTGTATGCATGCCTGTTTTATTTATAAGCCGGTTCTTTAAATTATTTTAACCGACGGCAATGGCTTGTTTTAAGAAAACATATTAAATTTGCAATCATGATAATAAGAATAGGGCTTGTCTCGCACACGCCTTTGATTTAAACATTTTAGTATATATTTATATGCATTGCTTTGGCATGGCCAAAGCTTTGCCATGTGACTTTGGAACCATGCAAAAACTGATGCCGTATTGTTGTCTCTTTGCAAACGATGATATCGTATGGCTTGCAGTGGCTGAAACATTAAATTGATACATTATGATAAGGAAGGCATTGCTTGGCGTGTGTCTTGTGCTGTCATCGCTTGTAGCTTCGGCACAGCAGGTGGCTGTCAAGACCAACGCCCTTTACTGGGCTACCGCTACGCCCAACATCGGGCTTGAGGCGTCGGTGGGCAAGCAGCATACCGTACAGCTGTTTTACGGGCTTAACCCCTGGAAACAGTCTGACGGCAAGGCTGAACTGCGCCATTGGCTCGTCATGCCCGAATACCGTTACTGGTTCTGCCAGAGCTTCAACGGATGGTTTGTCGGTGCCCATCTGATGGGCGGACAGTTCAACGTGTCTGACATAGACATGCCGTTCGGCATGTTCAACTCGCTCGACGGCCGTCGTCATGAGGGCTGGTATGTCGGTGGCGGCATAACAGCCGGCTACCAGTGGCCCCTGTCGCGCCACTGGAACGTCGAGGCTTCGCTAGGCGTGGGGTATGATTACTTGGAGTACGACAAGTTCAAGTGCGGCAAGTGCGGCGAGAGGCTGAAGTCAGGCCATACCAATTATATAGGTCCTACAAAGCTGGCTATCAGCGTAATGTACATATTTTAATATAGGCGGCAGACCGCCGGGGCTGTCGCACGGCCCACGGTTGGAATGACCGCGAACATAAAAACGGAACGAAATGAAACATCTTAGATATGTTACAGCATTGCTGGCCGCCGCGTTTACGGTGGTTGCGGCGTCCGCGCAGGACGCCAGGCTCGACCGCGGCGCGAGGATGGCCGGCAGGGGCATAGGCGTCGACAAGGCCGTGGTGACGCGCCACGGCGGCTATGTCGGGCTCGACATGGTGCTGAATCTCGACTCGCTCGAGCTGCCTGCCAACACGCGGCTGGTGTACCGGCCGTGTGTCAAGGCCGCCGGGACGACGCTCGCCATGCCCGGTATTGTTGTTAACGGCCGCCGCCAGCAGATTATGTACGAGCGTGGCGACACGGCCGGCATAGGCGGTGGGGCTACCGTGGTGCGCCGCCGCAACGGCGAGCCGCAGACTGTAAGTTATAAGGCCTCGGTGCCGCTGGCCGCAAACGTGTACGACTATGACATCGTAATACGCGAAGACCTCTGCGGATGCGGCGATATTTATGACGGCAACGAGTACCTGCTGCGCCGCCGTCGCAAGCCCGCCGTGGCTTTCCTCCGCCCTGCGGCTGAGGCCCGCAAGCTGCGCCACATCGACAAGACGGCATATATAGACTTCCCCGTGAACAGCACGGAACTGTATTCGGACTACCGCCGCAATCCTTCCGAGCTTGACAGCATAATAAGGACAATCAATCTCGTTAAGGCCGACAAGAACCTGCACATACGCCGTATAGGGATACACGGCTACGCTTCGCCCGAAGGAAGCCATGCCGCCAACGAGCGCCTGGCACGCGGCAGGGCCGTCACCCTTAAAGATTACGTGCGCCGGCTCGTCGCCCTCGACGACACCGTCTTTGCAGTAAGCCATACCGCCGAAGACTGGGACGGACTGGCGGACAGCATCAACGGCGGCGGCATAGCCAACAGGCAGGCGGTGCTCGACATCATCGCCGACAAGACTCTCGGCTACGACGAGCGCGAGTGGAAGATAAAAAACGCCTTCCCTGACGATTACAGGTACATGCTCGACAATTGGTACCCGGCACTCCGCCGGTCTGACTACCGCATCTCTTACGTGGTGCGTCCGTTCAGCGTCGACGAGGCAAGGCGCATAATACGCGTAAAACCGCAGCAGCTTTCGCTTGAGGAGATGTTCCTCGTGGCGCAGACTTACAGTCCCGGTTCCGACGAGTTCAACGAGGTTATGGACATAGCCGTGCGCATGTTCCCCGACGACCCTACGGCCAACCTCAATGCTGCGTGCGCGCACCTCGACGCCGGCGACGCCGACGGTGCCAAGCCTTACCTCGACAAGGCGGGGTCGGGCGTGCAGGCAAAGAATGCCCTCGCGGCATACTATTACCTCAAAGGCTGCGACGACAAGGCGGCATCGCTGTTCAGGCAGGCCGCCGGCGAGGGGCTGCCCGAGGCTGCCGCAAACCTCGGCAACATGTAAGCCGCCGCATCCCTGCGGCCGGATATGCCGCTGTTAAAACTTCAATGAACATTAAGATAAAACAAAAACAATAAGATATGAAGCGTCTGATAATGAACTGGTGCTCAATGTTGCTCCTGCTGTCGGCAGGCTGCCTGGCAGGCTCGTGCAGCATGATTACCGACGACCTCGACGATTGTCCTGACGGGTTGTACGTCACTTTCAAGTACGACTACAACCTGCAGCGCACCGACTTGTTCGCAAACCAGGTAGGCGAGGTCACCCTGTACGTCTTCGATGCTGACGGCAAGCTCGTCACGACGCGTGAAGAGGGCGCCGCTCCAGCCGTCGCCCGGTTTGCCGCGCCGTCCTCCACCATCCACATAACTGACCTTGCTCCCGGCAAGTACCGCCTGGTGGCGTTGGCAGGGCAGCGTCCTTATGCCGACATGGCAGGCACGGGGCGTGCCGCGTTCATACGTCCTGACATGCAGCCCGGCAGCGACATAAGCTCGCTCGGAGTGCGTTTGGAGGGCGAAATGCAGTCCGACGGCCTTTACCATATTACCAACAACGGCCTGCCGCTCGACACCTTGTGGCACGGAATGACCGACGGAACGGTGGAGGTTTACGACGATTATTCCAACCGTGCGTCATACGTTACGGTGTCGCTCGTGCGCGATACCAAGAAAATAAAGGTCTCGCTGCGCGAGCTTGACGACCCTACGGCGATGGACATTGCCGACTACGACATACGCATAACCGACGCCAATTCGCATCTTCGGTGGGACAATACGCCCGACATGGCCGTCCGTGCGGTCTACACTCCTTACGAGACGTGGAACTCTTACGACATGTTGCCATCTGAAGGGGAAGGCGACGACGGGCTCGAGCTTGTCAGCTACATCGCCAACGCCGGCTTCATGACCTCGCGCCTGGTGCTCCACGGCGGCGACGGCCAGTCTGACGGCCGCCTGCAGGTTTATGAAAAGCAGACTGGGAATACGGTTGCCGACATGAATTTGCCTGCCCTTCTTTCGCGTCTGCGTGTCCGTGCAGAAGGCAGCGGATATTCGGAACAGGAGTTTCTCGACCGCGCTTGCGACTATGAGGTCGAAGTATGGTTGCGTGGCGGCAGGCCTGAATACGTTGATTTGGGCATCAGCGACTTCGGATGGAGTGTCCGTATAAACTACGACGAACTGTAAAAAGTTTCATAATACATAAAATTTAGGTGTGGAGAAGGTCGCATTCCATAAGGTTGCACCTTCTCCTTTGTTTTTTTGTTAGATGCCTGCCGGTAGCACCGGGGACAACCGTCCGCGCCTGTTCCCGTTGGTTTGCAGCGGCATTTGTTTTGCTCCTGCCGTTGCGCAGGTGCTTGTTTACGCCGCCTTTGCTTGTTGTATATGCAGTCTTTGCTTACCTAATAATAATTAGGGACAGTCATACCTACAAGTAAGTATTGTTTTTGTGGCAGACATGCCCTTATCTTAATTTCTTATGGAAATCAGCAGTCTTTTTCCTTAAATAGTCTGTTAAGTCCGCATTTTTACGTTCCCCGATCGCTATTTGTCGGTATTCCATGTGCTTGTTGTTATCAAATGTTTTTACCGATTTTTAAGTATTGCTAACATTTTTGACGTATTGTACCTTTGCATCGGACAATCAAGAAAATGCAATATGATGAACAGACTTACAACATTCCTGTCAGTTTGCGGCGTGGCATTTTGCCTTACGGCCGCAGACTTGCATGCGCAGACGTCGGCCGCCGACAGTGTTTACCAGCACAAGGGCGGCAACCGCCTCAGCATCGGCGGTTATGCCGACATTGCGCTGACGCGTAATTTCTACAGCGACAACGTGTACCGTTACTCCAATCCGTCACAGCACAAGGACGACCCGGGGCACGGACGCTTCGACATTCCCCACGCCGTAATCTATCTTAGCTATGATTTCGGCAAGGGTTGGACCATGTCCAGCGAGATAGAGTTTGAGCACGGAGGCGCCGGCGGAGCCGTTGAGCAGGAGTTCGAGGAGGCCGGCGAGTGGGAGCAGGAGACCGAGAAAGGCGGCGAAGTGGAGCTTGAGCAACTGTGGATACAGAAGTCATTTGCCCCGTGGGCAAACGTCCGTGTGGGCCATTTCGTTGTTCCTGTCGGCTTGACCAACGCCCACCACGAGCCGTTAAACTACTTCACGGTCTACCGTCCCGAAGGAGAAGGCACCATCCTGCCCTGTACCTGGCACGACACGGGTATCAGTTTCTGGGGTCGTGCAGGCAAGTTCCGCTACGAGGCGCAGCTCGTTGCCGGTCTCGACGCCTTCCTCTTCGACCGCGACACCTGGATACAGGGCGGCGCAGGCACGCCGTTCGAGTTCAAGGTAGCCAACAAATACGGCTTCGCAGGCCGTCTCGACTATTACGCCATGCAGGGTCTGCGCTTCGGGCTGAGCGGATATTACGGCCGTTCGATGCACAACACCTATCCCAACGACAAGGAAGGCGAGGGCAAGCCGTACGATAAGGTAAAGGGCGAGGTCGTCGTAGGCGCGTTCGACTTTACCCTCGACCGTGGCGGATGGATAGTGCGCGGCAACGCGGACTATGGTTATCTGGGCGACGCTGCCAAGATAAGCGAGGCCAAGATAAACGCGACGGCGAGCGGTTCGCCGGCGAAGAAGTCGCGCGTGGGCAAGAACGCCGTAGCCCTGGGCATCGAGGCGGGCTACGACTTGTTCTCGCTGTCGACCAAATTGAGGAACGACAACCAGAAGTTCTATATTTTCGGGCGTTACGAATATTATGATTCTTATATTCCCGAGAAGAACCAACCCGAGTATGCCTATACCGACAAACAGCGCATAGCGGCAGGTTTCAACTATTATCCCTTACCACAGATAGCCGTAAAGGCCGAATACTCGCACCGCTTCCTGAAGTCGGCTTACAACGACGAACCTTCCATTTCAATCGGCATTGCCTACCAGGGCTTCTTCATGTAGGCACGTTACGGCAGACCGACAATGATGACAAACAACTTAATCGATAACATTTAAAGTATAGATTTATGAAAAAGTACCTTAAATTTCCCATGCTCCTTGTGACAGGAGCCATGCTCGTAACAGGTTTCACGTCGTGTAGCGACGACGAAGGCGGCGACAATGCAGGCACCGGCACGGAGCTGACCGAGAAGGAAACGTTCTTGAAGGACGCCGCAACCGATTACGTAAACCAAGTGATCTACCCAACTTACGGCAACCTTGCCGAGTACACCGGGCGTCTGTACGACCAGCTGAACGCCGCCAAGGAGAAGTTCAAGGCCGACCCTAACAGCGTCACCCAGGCCGAAATAGACCAGATATGCGCCACCTTCCTTGAAGCCCGAAGCTATTGGGAGGAGACGGAAGCCTTCCTCTACGGCGCAGCCACCGACTTCGGTATCGACCCGCACATCGACACCTGGCCGCTCGACCTTGACGGACTTGTCACCGAACTGAAGAACAGCGACAAGATAGCGCAGCTCGACAACGGCGACGACGGCATTGCATACGCCGCCAACAAGCTCGGCCAGGAGCTGCTCGGCTTCCACGGCATTGAGTTCATCATCTTCCGAAACGGCGAGAACCGCGACGTGGCGACGCTGCTCGGCGACGACCCCGACCTCGTTTCAGGTTACGGCGCGCACATTACCGGGCGCGAGGAGCTTATCTACGCCACTGCCGTTGCCGGCGACCTGCGCGACCGCTGCTACCAGCTCAACGTGGCATGGAACCCCGACGCACCGCAGGAACAGAAGACAAGGGTGATTGACGAGTGCGAACTCCAGTACACGGTGGGCAGCGGCGAGCTGACCTACGGCGAGAACATGCTTAAGGCCGGACAGCCCGGCAGTACGTACGCAACGTGGCGCCAGGTGGCAAGCACCATCCTTACGAGCGGCTGCCAGAACATTTCCAACGAGGTTTACTCGCAGAAGATGGGCAACGCCTACAACGGTTCAGACCCCAACTACATTGAGTCGCCTTACAGCCACCGTTCGTTCTATGATTTCAAGGATAACATTCTGAGCATACAGCACTCGCTTTACGGCAACGTGGACAGCGACCTTACGAAGGAGAACTCGCTCATGGGCTACCTCAAGAAGTACAACCCGACGCTCGCCGCCGAGCTTGAAGCCAGCCTTAACGGTGCCTTCAGCGCACTCGACGCGTGCATAGCCACGGGCGTTGAGTTCGGCGAAAATCCTACCGCTCCTTACGTAAAGACGGCCATCGACGCCATACAGGAGCTTGACGCCGACCTGACGCTGGCGTCGCAGTGGGTTGCCAACAATTAAGCGCAGACAAGTATCTCGTGTAATTGAGGTTGTGCCGCGAGGGGCGTTGCGCCCCTTCTGCGGCGCAGCTTCATAAGCGTTTCCGAAAAACAATTTAAATAAAGATATTATGAAAACCAAGAGTTATCATCTGTTCATGCTTTCCGCATGCATGTGCCTGCCGTTCGCCGCCTGTACCGACGACGGCGTAGACCCGGCTCCGCCATCCGAAAGCATGGGCGACATAGAGTATGTAGGCAAGGCCGTAGGCAACTTCTCTGCCGACGAGTGGTATCCCGGCGGACGCCTCGGCACCACCGACAACGTTACCGCAGGCTGCTACGAGGACGAGACACAGGCTGTTACCGACCTCGGGTTGATGGACGAGTTCAACCTCGGCGAAACCTTCTTCGAGCGCAACTACAACATCAACACGCCGCCGTTCAACGGACTCGGCCCCGCCTCGGTGCGCAGCTCGTGCATAGACTGCCACCCCGGCTACGGCCACGGCAAGCGGCAGGACACCTACCGCGCCAATACCTACGGCAACGGTTACCTGCTCGTAATCTACCATCCAGACTCCCCGGGCAGCAACGACGGCCCTTACATCAGCGAGGTTACGGGCATGCCGCAGACGCAGGCCGTGTCGCCGTTCCTGCCGCCTGTCGACGAAGACCAGATAAACCTTAGCTGGCACACCGTCACGGCAATGGAGAGCGGACTGCCGCTGCAGTTTCCCGACGGCGAGAAGTACGAGCTGATTTACCCCGAGATAACAATACCCACGACAGCCTTCAACACCTATCCGCAGCCCACCGACATAGAGGTGCGCCTCGAGTCGACGATAGGCATCATAGGCACGGGACTTATCGACGCCATACCCGAAGACTCTCTCAAGGCGCAGTATGCGCTCGAGGCTGCGGCAGGGGCCGACCTCAACCCCGCAATGTGGGACAAGGCGGCCAACGACTGGGCGCCGTCGGCATATTATACCACGTGGACTTCGCCCGGCGCGCTGGCCGACGGCACGCCTGTCGAGGGTATGATAAAGCGCTACACCTACGCCCTGACGCGCGCCTCGCTGCAAGACGGCGCCGGAGCCAACGCCATGTGGAACATACCCAACGTGTCGCGTCCCGACCGCCCGAAGCTCTACACTACCACGGCATGGGCCGAAGCCATGTCGAGGAACGCGCAGGTTATAGAGTCGATAAAGGCCGACCCGTCGTCGCCTTACTACGCCGACGGCACCGATACCGGCATAGCCGACGCGGTGAAGAACCTGCTCGACCCCTCGACCAACCAGTTCGACAACCCCTGGCACAACTTTAGTGCGGAGATGTCTACCGACAATTTCTACGCCTTCATGGTGTGGCACCGCGGACTTGCAATTCCCCGTGCGCGCAACCTGAACGACCCCGACGTGCAGCGCGGCAAGGAGGTGTTCATGCAGATAGGCTGCGCCAGCTGCCACCGTCCGTCGTGGACGACAGGCGACGACAACTACTGGACGCCCGACGTGATAAAGGACCGCCCGCTGCCACGCTATCCCAACCAGAAGATATATCCCTATTCCGACTTCGTGCAGCACCGCCTGTTCATGGTTAACGACATACACAACTCGTGGTGCCGCACCACTCCGTTGTGGGGACGCGGACTGTCGCTTGTCAACACCGGCGCGCAAGACCGCCTGCACGACTGTCGCGCGCGCAACGAGATAGAGGCCATAATGTGGCACGCGTACAGCAAGCAGAGCGACGCATACTGGTCGGCGGAGAAGTTCTACAACCTGCCGAAGGCCGACCGTGACGCAGTCGTGAAGTTCCTCCAGTCCATCTGACGGCTCCATGCAGCGCCTGCCGCCACGACGGTTTTGGCAGGCGCGTAACTGCCTGGCAGTCATACGCTTTATAAAAGGTAACCTTTTGCACTCCAAAAGGTTGCCTTTCACCTTGTAAAAGATGGCCTTTTGCACCGCAAAAGGCGGCATATTGCGAAACAAGATTTATCAGACCGATGTTACGTAAAGTTCTTTTCACGTCATACGTGCTTGTCGTGGCCTGCATGGGAGCGGCCACGTTCATTGAAAAATACCGTGGTACCGGCTTCGCCCACGCCGCCGTCTACGGCTCGTGGTGGTTCGTCGCGCTGTGGGCGTTGCTCGCCGTTGCCGGCGTGGCCTACATCGTGAGCCGCCGTGTGCGCCGCCCGTCGGTGGTGCTGCTCCACGCCTCGCTTGTGCTGGTGCTTGCCGGCGCCCTCGCCACACGCCTGTCGGCAGTGCGCGGGGCGGTACACCTGCGCTGCGGCGAGACTGTCGGCACATACACCGCAGGCGGCAGCGGCGGCCATGAAGCGGAGCGTAAACTGCCTTTTACGTTGAGGCTCGACAGCTTCGCCGTGGAATACCACGACGGCACAAGGGCAGCGGCCGACTACAAGTCGGAGTTTACCATAATCGACGGCGGTCGTGAGATTAAGGGCGAAGTGTCGATGAACAATGTCTATTCGCACCGCTCCATGCGCCTGTACCAGTCGTCTTACGACAGCGACATGGGCGGCAGCACGCTCGCCGTGAACTACGACCCCTACGGCATTCCGCTTACTTATGCCGGCTACGCGTTGCTGTTCATCTCGCTTGTGTGGATGCTCGCCGACCCGAAAGGCACTTACCGCCGCCTGCTGCGCAGTCCGTTGGTAAGGAAAGGGGTGCTCTCGCTGCTCCTTGCCGCAGGCTTCAGCCATACTGTAAGGGCGGTGCCCGTCTTGCCCGAAAGCACCGCCGACAAGTTCGGCCGCCTCTACGTGCTGTACAACGACCGCGTGTGCCCGCTCCAGACGCTGGCCGTCGATTTTACCAAAAAGCTCTGTGGCAGCAGCAGTTACAAGGGCTACACGGCCGAGCAGGTGCTTACGGGCTTCATCTTCCACGGCGAGGAGTGGAGCGCCGAGCCGGTGGTTAAGCTCAAGCAGGGAGCCTTGCGCGACCGTCTCAGTCTGCCGCGGTACTGCTCTGTCAACACCTTTTTCAATAAGGCGATGGGCGGCTACATCCTCGGGCCTTACGTCAGCGAGTATTACCGGGGCGCGGCCGACGGCTTCCACAAACAGGTGGCCGACGTTGACGACCGCCTGATGATGGTGATGAACCTGCGCCGCGGCAGCCTGCTTAAGGTGTTTCCCTCTACTTCGGGCGGCAGGACGGTGTGGTACGCGCCTACCGACGACATCAGCGACAGCCTTGTCGGCGAAGCACGGCGCAAGTACATGCAGAACGTTTTTTCGCTGGTTTACGGCGAGGTGATGGCGGGGCGGTACGACAAGGTTGACCGCATTCTCGACAAGATGCTCGCAGACCAGCTGGCAAATGCCGGCACGTCGCTGCCTTCGCCCGTTCAGGTAAAGGCCGAGCGGGCTTATAACGCCGTGCCCTTCGCCACCATATTATTCATGCTCAACCTTTCGGCAGGTATGCTCCTGATAGTGTTTGCGGTGGTGCGCATGGCAAGGAGCGGCGCGGCCGGCGTCGGTGGGCAGGGCTGCGTGAGGCAGGGCAGGGTGGCAGATGCCGTAGGCCTGGTAGTGTCGGTGCTGTCGCTGTCCGCCCTTACCGTGTGCCTTGCCCTGCGCTGGGTGGTCGCAGGCCGTGTGCCTATGGCGAACGGCTACGAGACGATGCTTGTGATGGCGTGGTTCGTAATGCTCGCCGGACTTGCGGTCTGCCGCCGTTTCCGCATAGCCCTGCCGTTCGGCCTGCTCATGTCGGGCTTCTTCCTGCTGGTTTCGCACATCGGACAGATGAATCCGCAGATAACCCACGTAATGCCGGTGCTGTCGTCGCCGTTGCTTAGCGTCCACGTTTCGGTCATAATGCTGTCGTTCGCCCTGCTGTCGCTCACGTTCGTCTGCGGCGTCACCGCCCTTGTCCTGCGCCTTGCGTGGGGCAGGCGTGCGTCACGGTCCGATGCCAGGCTCGAGTCGCTCGCCCTGCTGTCGCGCCTCATGCTCTATCCCGCCGTGGCCCTGCTGGCAGTCGGCGTGTTCGTTGGTGCGGTGTGGGCCAATGTGTCGTGGGGCACCTATTGGAGCTGGGACGCAAAGGAAGTGTGGGGCTTGATAACGCTCATGGTCTACGCCGTAGCCGTGCACGGCGGCTCGCTGCCTTTCCTCCGCCGCCCCGTGGGCTACCATCTGTACATGACGGCGGCGTTCCTTACGCTGCTTATGACATATTTCGGGGTAAACTATTTCCTTGGAGGCATGCACTCGTATGCCTGAACCACGGCGGTCCGGGGCGTCGCTCCGGGCTGCCTGTCGTCTCCGCCCGTGCCGTTTCATGCCCTGCACAAAGCGGCTTCAATGGCTCTTCCGTGCCTCGCCCGGCCGTCGGCAGAGGCGGCTGCGGCATGGGGCGGAAGGGTGAAAATGAAACTTTTTCATGTTTTTTCTTGGTTGTACGGATTAACGTTCGTATATTTGCGAACAGAAAATAATATTGAGGTACATGGAGAATAAGAATTATAGTGTCGAGCAGGAGCTGCTGGCGCGTTTTGCAAAGGCGATGGGCCATCCGGCGCGTATTGCCATATTGCAGTTCCTGGCGAGGCAGACAACATGCTATTTTGGTGACATCAACGAGGAGCTGCCTATCGCGAAAGCCACTGTTTCACAGCATTTAAGGGAACTCAAGGATGCCGGACTGATACAGGGAGAAGTGGAGACGCCAAAGGTGAAGTATTGCATCAACCGAGAAAACTGGCGCTTGGCTGGCAGGCTTTTTGGAGGTTTCTTTGACAGTTGCGTATGCGAAAAAGGAAGTTGTTGCGACTGACAGCTCCTTTTTTTTAACCTTAATGTTCGTTGTTTTGCGAATAACAAATAATACTAAGATAAAAGTAATAAGGTAAACACAGTACGATTATGGGAAAATTATTAGTGTTGATTGCCCTTTGTCTGGGCATGACAGCCTGCTCTAACAGTGGGGAAAGCCGCCAGTCGGAGGCTGCGAAGGCTAAGGGCGACGTGGTGGAGGTGTTGTATTTCCACGGCAAGCAGCGCTGTGCAACGTGCATAGCGATTGAGAAGTACACCAAGGAACTGCTTGCGGCGCAGTATGGCGCGCAGCAGCGCGACAGCATGCTGGTGTTCAGGAACGTTGACCTGACCGAGGAAAAACAACTGGCCGACAAGTACGAGGTGACATGGTCGTCGCTGGTTGTGGTTGACCACAATGCTGACGGAAGCGAGAAGCCGGTGAACATGACCGAGTTTGCGTTCCGCAACGCACGTAAGTCGCCTGACAAGTTCAAGGCCGGACTGGCACGGCAGATTGACGAAATGCTAAAGGACTAAGGTATGGAGTGGTTGCAGACGTTGTTGGACAGTTCGACCACGCCGGCCGTTACGGCACTGCTGCTCGGCTTGCTTACGGCTCTGTCGCCGTGTCCGCTGGCCACCAACATAGCCGCCGTAGGCTATATAGCCAAGCACATAGACAGCGGCAGGTCGGCTTTCGTCAAGGGATTGCTGTACACGCTGGGGCGCATGCTTGCCTATACGCTGCTCGGCGTGGTGCTTATAGCCGTGCTGCGGAGCGGTGCTAGCGTGTTCGGGATAAGGAAGTTTGTGGCAGTTTACGGTGAAATGCTGCTGGGGCCGGTGCTTGTTGTGGCAGGATTGTACATGCTTTTCGGCAGCAGGCTCAATCTGCCGTCGTTCGGATTCGGCGGCAGCGGCGAGCGGATAGCCCGCCGCGGAAATGCCGGGGCGTTGCTGTTGGGCGTGCTGTTCGCCATGGCTTTCTGCCCTACGAGCGGCGTGTTCTATTTCGGGATGCTAATTCCGCTGTCGGCCACGACGCCGATGGGCTACCTGCTGCCCGTGCTTTATGCCGTGGCTACGTCGCTGCCCGTGCTGGCGGTGGCGTGGACCCTGGCTTTCAGCGCAGGCCGGATAGGCAAGGTTTACAACGGTATGAAGGCCTTGCAGAAGTGGCTCAACCTTGTCGTAGGCATAATGTTTATGGTTATTGGAGTATATTTTTGTATAATATTTTATTTTTAAGATTATGGAAGTAAAGGTTTTAGGTACAGGCTGCTCTAAGTGCATGAAGACTTACAGCCTGGTGGAGAAGGTGATAAGGGAGAACAATGTAGACGCAACACTGGAAAAGGTGGAGGACATTATGGAAATAATGAAGTTCAACATAATGGCTGCTCCGGCAGTGGTTGTCGACGGCGTGGTTAGGATAAAGGGGCATGTGCCCTCTGAAAACGAGGTGAAGGAGATTCTCGGACTATGATACAGCAGTTTGCGGATTGGCTTGTGTACGGCGTGATGGGGCTCGACGCGTCTTCACACTTGGGCGTGGCGGTGAACTTCTTTTTCTATGATTCGATAAAGATAATCATCCTGCTGTTCCTTATAAGCATGCTGATGGGCATAGTGAACGCCTATTTCCCCATCGAGCGGCTGCGCAACTATCTCGTCACGCACAGGCTGTACGGCCTGCAATACCTGCTCGCTTCGTTGTTCGGGGCTATAACGCCGTTCTGCTCATGCTCGTCAATACCCCTGTTCATAGGCTTCGTAAAGGGCGGCATTCCCTTAGGTGTCACGTTCGCGTTCCTTATAACTTCGCCGCTGGTAAACGAGGTGGCGGTGGCAATGTTCTTGGGTTCTTTCGGCGTAAGGACGACCATCGTTTATGTGGTTAGCGGCATAGTGCTCGGCATGTTGGGCGGAATGGTGCTCGGCAGGATGAACCTTGACAGGTATTTGAGCGGCTGGATTAGGGAAATTCAGCGCCAGTCAGAAGCCCAGGCGGACGCATGGGAGGCTGAGAAAACGTCGTTCTTCGACCGCCTGCCGTCGATAGTGCGCGGCTCGTGGGACATAGTGCGCGGAGTGCTTGTCTACGTGCTGGTGGGCATAGGCATAGGTGCGGCGATGCACGGGTTTGTGCCTGACGGGTTCTTTGAGCGTTACCTGGCGGCAGGCAACTGGTGGAGCGTGCCCCTGGCGGTAATCCTTGCCGTGCCGATGTACGCCAATGCAGCCGGAATAGTGCCTGTAATAGAGGTATTTGTGGCAAAAGGCGTTCCGCTGGGAACAGCGATTGCCTTCATGATGAGCGTCGTCGGACTCTCACTTCCGGAGGCTACGCTGCTGAAGAAAGTGATGACCTGGCGGTTGATAGGCATCTTCTTCGGCGTCGTTACGGTGTTTATTATTATCTCAGGCTACCTGTTCAACTGGTTGCTGTGATGCCGTCAAACACGCGTAAGGGTTTTATTATATGGCAACAGGCTCGATAATGCAACGCAAAATCGAGCCTGTTCTTGTTTGTCACAGCTTCCCGGCGCAATAGTCCATATCCTCAAGCTCGCACCAGCCTGCGTCCCTTATCTCCCTCAGGAACAGCCGCGCGCACATCTCGGCGTCGTCGGCTGCGCGGTGGTGCTTGCCGTACGGTATCTCGAACTGGTCGCAGAGGTAGTCTAGCTTGTTGCAGCTGAAGTCGTACAGGCGGCGTGCGGCGCGCAGCGAACAGTAGTAAGTAACGTCGGGCTTGCCGATGCCGTAATAGTCCAAGGAATGCCTGATGCAGCTGATGTCGAAGCCCGCGTTGTGTGCAACGAGCACCGGGCAGTCTTCAAGGTATTCTGAAATTTCAGCCCACACCTCCGGAAACTCGGGCGCATCGGCCGTATCTTCGGGGCGTATGCCGTGAATCTGTATGTTCCAGTAGCTGTACACGTTGCCCTCAGGGCGCACCAGCCATGAGCGCGTCTCCCTTATCCTGCCGTCGCGCACCACGCAGATGCCCGCCTCGCAGATTGACGCCCGCCTGCCCGTAGCCGTCTCGAAGTCGATAGCTATGAAGTTAATTCCCTGCATCGTTGCTTGTCCTAATGCTTTTCAGATATGATAGTTTGCCGCAAATATAGCCATTAAAGGCTTAATACGCAAACATCGAACGATAAAAAACGGGAGCGCTCCCAATCTTCCGTTGCTGTCGGCGTAGACTGTCGTCCGGCAGTTTCCTTATGACGTTGTGACGCTACTTGCCGTGTTTGCATAAAGCCGTATCCAGCCCATGTCTTGTAGCCTGTTTTCAGCCTGTAATCTTACGCGGATGCAAAAGGTGGCCTTTTGCGTTGCAATATGCCATCTTTTAGACGCTAAAAGGTTACCTTTTACAGTGCAAAAGGTAACCTTTCATAATGAAGCCTACTGGCTTCTTCCATATTTCCAGGTGGAACCAAGGCCGGAGTTTGTTGACTTCGCCATTTTTTCCGAATAATGGAAAGGGCCTCAATGCCGTTTACTGTAACCTTCTTCAATACCAACCAGTCCGTTTCCAAGGTAATGATATTCATATTGTTAATTGCATTCAGACAAAAGCAAATCGTTTATTCCAATACACAATATTAGTCAAATGACTTTGCCATATTCTAATTCAGATGACAAAAAATATATCAGGCTACATCTATAATAAACAAAATCAAAGGTCATACCTTTCTTATTTTTTGCGTATCTTTTATATACCGGTCTTTGTTTTTTTACTAATTTTGCACCCGTTTTGTAAATATTTAACGTACTGAGAAATGAAAACAATAAGTAGAAATGCCATCATCGGCTACCCGGCAGGAATCATAACCGGCGTCTCATACGGGCTGAATCCGCTGTTCGCACTTCCCTTGATAAAAGAAGGTGCTTCAATAGAGTCTATCCTTTTCTTCCGTTACATCATTTCCGTCCTGCTATTGGGAGCATTCCTTTTCCTGAACAAGCAGAGTTTCAGAATAAACCTGAAGCAAGCCAGGATACTGTTTGTGCTCGGACTTCTTTATACTTCAAGCAGCATATTCCTGTTCGAGGCGTTCAAGTATATAGCGTCCGGCCTTGCTACTGCACTCGTATTCCTCGATCCGGTTCTTGTGGCCATCATCATGGTCTTTCTGAAAGTGATTCCTTCATGGCCGGTGTGGTTGTCCATATTTCTTACATTCGCAGGCGTTGTCATCATGACGCAAAGCGACTCCACACAAACCATCAGCCCGTTTGGTGTCTTCCTTTCTTTGGTATCAGCATTGGTTTATGCAATGTTTATCGTCATAATCAACCGTAGCAAAACCATCCGCAACATATCGAACAGCCTCCTGACATTCTATACTTTGAGCGTGGGTTCCGTTGTCTTTTTTATAAAACTAATGATATCTGATGCGGAAATTACCGCCGGGCTGGAAAAAGACATGGCATGGCTGAACCTCGTCGGACTTGCCATCCTGCCGACCATTGTCTCAACCGCCACACTGGCTGTCGCGACCAGGAACATAGGTGCGACCAAAGCCTCTGTTCTCGGTGTGTTCGAACCTATAACCGCAATCCTTATCGGTGCCTTCGTTTTTGGAGAACCGATTACCACAAACATCATTGTCGGCATTTTAATCTCAATAGCTGCAGTGATATTCATGATTGCCAAGACTAAAAGGTGAAACTATCCAGATTCGGCTAAGATGCATGAAAAGCCAAGTCATCTTAGCCGGACTGGTTATGGCATACCGTATTATACGGTATCAAAAAAGTGGCGGACTATTCCTTTCTGTCCGTCGGTTTATTCTCACGTTAAGCCTCATAAATTGCGTTTGTGGAAAAAAGAAAAGGCTAAGTAAATGATAATTCATTACTTAGCCTTTCGTTATTGTACCCAGAGCCGGGGTCGAACCGGCACGGGTTGCCCCACTGGTGTTTGAGACCAGCGCGTCTACCGATTCCGCCATCTGGGCTTTAATGCGGATGCAAAGATAAGAATAAAATCCGAATTGACAAATTTTTAATTGAAAAAACTTAAAATAATTGGCTATGCCGACAATTATGCGTATCTTCGTATCGTGAAATAAATCTGTAATACTATGGTGGATAACATTAATAACTTTTGCCTGATTCTGGCCGGTGGCAAGGGCCGCAGGCTTTGGCCGTGCAGCAGGGAGGACTGTCCGAAGCAGTTTCTTGACTTTTTCTCTACGGGCAGGACTTTGTTGCAGCAGGCTTATGACAGGATGTGCAAATTTATCCCGAAGGATAACATTTACGTGAGCACCAACCAGATTTATGCCGGCATGGTAGCCGAGCAGCTGCCGGAACTGCCCAGGCTTAATATTCTTAGCGAACCTATATTCAGGAATACGGCTCCGAGCCTTGCTTGGGCTACGCACAGGATATTGCACATGAACCCTGATGCGAGGGTGGTTGTGGTGCCGTCTGACCAGGCTGTGTTCAAGGAGGACGAGTTTATGAGGAACGTTCTTGACGGACTCGACTTTGCTGGCGGAAACGACTGTATGCTGACCATGGGTATCAGGCCTACCCGGCCGGAACCGGGTTACGGTTATATCCAGCTTGGAGAGAAGTCCGATTGCTGCGAGGGTGTTTATAAAGTGAAGTCTTTCACGGAAAAGCCAGACCGTGAGTTTGCCAAGATGTTCATGGATAGTGGCGAGTTTTACTGGAATACGGGTTTGTTTATTGCCAACGTGCAGTATTTGCGTAATACGTTGAAGAATATTTTTCCGCCGGTGTTGCGTAATCTTGAGGGGGACGAGGAAAAGACTTTCAGTGTCGAAGCCGAACTGGCGTTCATCAAGGAGAATTTCCCTTCTTATCCCAACCTGTCCATTGAATACGGCATACTTGAGAAGAATGACAATGTGTATGTCATGAAGTGCGACTTCGGCTGGGCGGACCTTGGCATGTGGCATTCCATTTACGAGAGCATGAGCAAGGGCATGGGCGACAACGTTGTCATAAGTTCGAGGGTGATAACCGAGGACAGCCGCAACAACATAATAAAGTTGCCTGACGACCATCTCGGCATAATAAACGGACTTGACGGCTATATCGTTGCCGAGAAGGGCAACGTGCTGCTGATATGTAAGAAAGAGGATTCGTCGGCACTAATAAGGAAATATGTAAACGAGGTGCAGGTGAAGTATGGTGACGAGTTCATCTGATAGCCTTGCATGCGGCTTTGCCGGCTGGTCTTCCGGCTGATATCCGGGGGTGACTGGCGGAGAATGAAAAAAGCGGAACGTTCACAACGTCTTGGACAATGCAAGACAAGAACGTTCCGCTTTTATTGTTTTGTAAGGAGTTTGGTTCTTAGAAGTTCTCCCTGATCTTTTCTGCAATCTGTTCGAACTCCTCGCTTGAGAGTTTCAGTTTCGTGTTGGCGAAGTTCATGTCGCCTTCGCTCTGCATCGGCACGAGGTGTATGTGTGCGTGTGCCACTTCGAGTCCGAGCACAGCCATGCCCACCTTACGGCAGGGGAAGGCTTTCTTTATGGCTACTGCCACTTGCTTGGCGAACACTATCATTTCGGCCAGTTCGTCGTCGGTCATGTCGAAGAAGTAGTCAACCTCCCTGCGGGGTATCACCAGCGTGTGGCCCTTTGCCAACGGGTTGATGTCGAGAAACGCATAAAACTTGTCGTTTTCGGCGCATTTGTAGCTGGGTATTTCGCCAGCGGCTATCTTTGAAAATATGTCCATGGCAACTAAGTTTTTGTTGCCGGCAGAGTTTTTGTTGCCGGCTTATTCTACTGTAATCTTGTCTATTCTGAGCTTTATTGTTCCGCGTGGAATCTTTATTTCCACTTCGTCGCCCACCTTCTTGTTGAGCAGTCCTTGTGCGATAGGTGTCTTTATCGAGATCTTGCCCTCGCGCAGGTTGGCCTCGCTCTCGCTTACAATGGTGTAAGTCATTTTCGCCTTGTTGGCCATGTTGGTCATTTCTACTTTCGAGAGAATCTGCACGCAGTCCGTACTCAGGCGTGAAGTATCGACTATTTTTGCTTCGGAAATTGCCAGCTTCAGCTTGTTGATCTTATCTTCAAGATGAGCCTGCGCCTCCTTTGCGGCATCATATTCCGAATTCTCGCTCAAGTCGCCCTTGTCCCTCGCCTCGGCAATCGCAGCTGAAGCCTTCGGGCGTTCAACGCTTTCCAAATGTTTAAGTTCGGCCACCAACTTGTCGTAGCCTTCTTGTGACATGTAAGACATAATGTATAAAGATTTTAATTGTTATTTTTCAGGATAGACAAAAAGAGAATTCCGACATTCCCTTTCTTAATGTCGGAATCCCCACTTTGCCCCCTATGTTGTTTCATCAATATTCTTTTGCAAAGATAGGCTTTATTTCCGTACCTGGCAATTTTAAATGGTGAAAAGAGCTTAAAAACATAAGTTATCCGTAATTCCGTGCCGTGCAGTATTGTTTTTCGGGACTATTATTATTATAAAAGGTGTGCTGGCTGCTGTTAAACCATGTTTTTCGGGTTGGTGATGCTTTATTGTAAAAGGGTATCCTGTTATTCCCGGCCGTTTTGGAAATAGCTGTTACACTATTCCCAAAACGGCATATAATATATAAAATGAAGCGTCCGGGCTTGTCTGTTTATTGTTGCAGTCATGCCAAAGTCTTCATTTTAGGTTTATATTTTGATTTTTTGTGTTGTTGGTTTTAGTTTCAGCGTATTGATTTTCACGCGGTTGGTTCCCTTGTTTTCATTCTCTATATATTGGATATGTTTCGTAGTTTCTTAGCTATTACTTGGTTTATGCAGGTAGAGGGTCTGTCTGGCACGGTGAAATACGGTACGCTTCTCCTTGTAGTCGTATCAGACAGTATTTCCATACGGTTGCTTAGCCGTATCAGTAAGTATTCTGGAAAACACAAAAAGCGTGGAACCGTCCTGTTGTCTGTTCCACGTACCGAGGCTCTGGCTTGCCTATTGAAGTTGAACAGACAACGTTAGAATCCACGCCGATATTGAACATATATACCGCCAAGTAGTGTCTGACGGACTACACTTCTTACCCTAAAGGGTACAAAACATGCACTCGTCAAACACTACCGGCGCGACATATAGTCACACCCGTGGCATCTACCATTGCTTAGTCCAAGACCTCAATACCGTAATGGGCCAGAATTCCGATACGTCATGAACTGAGCGTTAACGTAAACGCCTTTTTATGTTTTTACGTTCCAAATCCCGCCCGTGCTTATATTATTTTCGGCGTGGTTTTGGGGCGTGATACATGGAAGTTTTCGAAGTATCCGGACCGGATTTTCTTACAGCTTCCATGTATTAGTCGCAAAGTTAATGAATATTATTTTAAATACAAAAACTAAATCAGATTTAGTTAGGTCGTTATGCTTTTTTCTTTGGATATGTATGTTATTTGTTTACATTCCGGGCTGTTTGCGGCATGAAAAATGACAATACGAGGCCGTGCCCGTCGTGAGCGTTATTCTTTCTTATGCCGTTATTGAAGGCTTAACCCCTTGCCGTTTTTTTCAAGTTTAAAGAGTCTGCTACCTCTTTCCTTATCTTCCGCCAGCTCGGCATCTGTTTAAGCTCGCGCCGTATCGGAGCGTCGTACAGCAGGAAGAGCAGAAAGAGCAGTATGCAGGCGTAAGCAGTCCATCCGTATAGCTGCTTTATGCTTATTTCCGTCATGTTCGAGATAAAAGTTCCTATGTAGCTTGGTATATCCGTGCCGGCTTGTCCTGCGGCGACTTTGTCTATTGCGGCCCCGTATCGTGACGTGTTGTCTTGAATGTAGTAGTCCAGTCCGCGCGTGTAGACGGCGGCTCCGATGACTCCTCCCATTACCATGTGGAGCATGTTGAAGACGGACAGGGCCTGGAAGAAGTGCTGGAAGGTCATTATCTCTTCAAGGCATGTCATGAACGTCGCACTCAGCACGGCGTACGCGAAGCCGCGGCACACGGTAGGCAGGTAGAGCTGTGAGATGTGTATGTCTGGCGACAGGGTGAAGTAAAATATAACGAGGTAACAGATAATTCCTGCCAGCCCTACTATGATGAGCCGCAGGTAGTTGTACCGCCTTACGTGCATCCACCAGTATGCGAACAGGCAGCCCGACAATACTCCGGCCAGCATGGGCCAGTCGAGCTGTACGCCTGTCAACGTGCCGTAGTGCATGACGCTTTCAAGATAAACTTCCTCGAGGACATGTTCCGTGGCGAGGAACATCTCCACAAGCGTAATCAGCACCAGTATCGGCAACAGGTGCCGGTAGGTCCACATCTTCGGTTCCAGATACGGATGCCGTATGGCGCGCATGCGGCCGATGCAGGCTGTAAGGGTCGCCGCCGCGGCAACGGCAAGGCTGCGCATTACCGGGCTGTGCCACCAGTCGTAGTATTCGCCGTAGTTGAACAGGTAGGCTATCTCGATCAGGAATGCCGCCCACAGCAGTCCGCCCAGCCAGTCGATACCTAGCAGGGGGAACTTCTTGACCATGCGGAAGTGACGCGTGCATAAGGTTAGGATAAGCAAATCGGCCGCCATCACGCCGCACATGAATAGTTGCATGTAGTCCCAGTGGTAATAATACATAATGTAAGTTGACAGAAGGTCTGACGCCTGCATGCTGCCAAGAATTACAATATGCAGCAATGGAAAGAATACCGTGAAGTCGCGCGTCGGCGTCATCCACAGCTGTATGTTCGACATGCACTCGAACGTGCCCTGTATCTTGCACACGCCCTCGATGAAGCACACCAGCCAGAGCAGCGGCAGCAGCGTTATGTGGGGCGCGACCAGGTTGCACAGCAGCACACCTGCCGCCGCCCAGCACATGAGCGTCTTGTTGGTGAAGCGGAACTTCATGCGGAACAGCAGCGGAAAATAGATTGCCATGCCCGCCAGGTTGGCGTAAAGGCACATCTGCAAGTCCTCGCGCATCAGCGAGGTTTCGCCCATCATCTGGTTAAGCGTGCCGAGATACAGGCCGCCCGACAGCTGGAACGTTACCGCAATGAACAGGTAAATCCACGGGCGCAGCTTCTCGGGGACGAAGCCCCTGAACATCGGCATCGAGAAGGGCATTGGTTTAGGTGCTCCGCTCATACTCAATATTTTACTTTACATTCTACGTTGAATCCAGCCCTCAGGCGTTTCACCTGTCCGGCGTCGTTGCCCTTCAGGCGTATGCGTACGGGCACCCTTTGCTCCACCTTGACAAAGTTTCCCGTGGCGTTGTCCTGCGGTATCATCGAGAAAGCCGCTCCCGTTGCGTCGGATATTGATTCTACCACACCTTTGTATTCCACACCCGGCACAGCGTCGGCGGTGAACGTTACTTCTGCTCCTTCGTGTATGTTGGGCAGCTGCCTCTCGCGGTAGTTGGCTATTACCCACAGGTCGCCGTTGTCTACTATGTCGACCATTGTCTGTCCGGGCTGCACCAGCTGCCCCTCGTGTATGTCCTTGTGGCCGGTCACGCCGTCGCAGGTGGCCACGATTACCGTGTACGACAGGTTAAGGCGTGCCAGCTTTACCGCAGCTTCGGCCAGCCGTATGTTGGCGGCGTTCTGTCCCAGTCGTTGTGTCTGCTCGTTTTTCGAGAGCGATGTCGACTGTTTCATGCGGCGCATCTGTTCGTATTTGGCGTCAAGTGCGTCGTATTCGGTCTTTATCCTGTCGTACTGCTGCCTTGTCACGGCGTCTTCCTCCAGCAGTTTGCGGTACCGTTCAAGCTCCTTTGCGGCGTTGGCCCTCTGCACGCGCACCTCTTCTATCGACGCGTCGTTCACGCTAATGTTGTTCTGCGTTGTGGCTATGCCGGCGTTGGTCACCTGCTGTCCGGCAAGGGCGTTGGCAAGGTCGGCCTCGGCTTGCGCCAGGCGGAGCCTGAACTCGGAGTCTTCTATAACGAGCAGGGTGTCGCCCTTGTGCACGGTCTGGTACTCTTTGAAGTAAATCTTCTTGATGAAGCCCTGCACGCGGGTGTTCACCGGCGTGATGTGCTGCTTTACCTGCGCGTTGTCGGTGTACTCGACGTTGCCAAGGTGGATGAAGCGCGAGCATACGTAAGCCAGTCCGGCAACCAGCAGCGCGATTATGACTGTATTGTAAATTGACTTTTTAACTTTTCTTGTAATCATGACTTGTCTTTTTTATTTGTTTATCTTTATAACCAGTGGCGGACTCCTCGTGCCGGCTACTTACAGTTTGTTGCATGCCGGTGGCTTTTGCTTACGGTTTTAGCCTGCTTACGGCGGGTCTGCAAAAGGCATCCTTTCATAGTGCGAAAGGTTACCTTTTAAAGGATGAAAGACCGTGTTTTGCAAGCTGAAAGGCCATCATTTGAAACTGTAACCATTGCACTTCCACTCAAAGTAATTCCGCCAGCGTGTCCTTATTATAATGTGTGGGTAATGTATTTCATCTTGTAGAAGTTGTAGACAACGTTGATGCGTGCGTTCACCAGGTCGAGGTCGGCGCCCAGTTTCGTGTTGCTTGCGTCAAGCATGTCGGTCAGCAGCGCCATCTCGTTCTTGTAGCGGTGGCTGGTCACGGCATAGTTCTCGTCGGCCAGCTTCACGCTGTTCTCCTGCGTGCGCAGGTCGGTGAACGCCGTCAGGAAGTTTACGTAGCCTGCCTGCACGGCGTTGTTAACCTGCTCCTGTGCCAGTTCGTGCTGCTCCCTGGCACGGCGCACGTTCAGTCGGGCCTGCTTGATGCGGCGGTTGTTCTTGAACAGCGACGACAAGTTGTATTTTATGCCGATGCCTATGTACCAGTAGTTGAAGTTGTTGTCAAGTGCCGGCACCTCTATCGTTACCGGTCCGTCGAGGTGCTCCTCGGCCACGATTGCTATGTGCGGCAGCAGTTCGGCGCGCTCCTGCCTTACCTTCTGCTCGTTCATGCTGATAGAGGCCTGCGCCTGCTTCAGGTCTATGTTGTTGGCCTTGGCAGCCTGCTGCCAGTCGTTTTCGGTCAGAGCCGTTATCTGTTGCTCCAGCAGGGTGGTGTCGGGGCTTATCACCGTGCCTTCGGGCAGGTGCAGGGTGGTAGCGAGCTGGTGGTTGGCTATCTTGCGCATGTCGGCCACTCTCGACAGTTGCAGCTTCAGCTGTTCGCGCTGCAGCTCGTAGCGGGTTATGTCGTTCTTCAGCACGGTGCCCTGTTCGCGCCTTGCCTTCATGTTGGCTATGACCTGTTCGGTCAGCCCGATGTTCTTCTCTAGCACCTTCATCTGGTTGTCCAGCTTGTACAGGTCGAGATAGTTGCCCACGAGCATGAAGCGTATCTCCTGCACGTTCTTCTGCATGTCGAGCTGCGCAAGCGTCTTTGCCAGCTCCGCCTGCCTTATTCCGCTGCTTATGGCTCCGCCCGAGTAGACCACCTGCTGCGCCTCCAGCGTGAAGTTGTTGCCGAAGTGGGGCATGTCCACCTTCATGCCGTTGCCGAAGTCCCTGTCCCATATCCTGCCGTCGCCCAGGTAACTTGCCGACAGCGACACGCTTATGTCGGGCAGGCGTTGCGCCTTGGCGGCCCTTAAGGCCTCGTCGGCGGCATCAGCTCCCGTCCTGTATGTTTGTACACTCTTGCTTTGTTCGTCTGCGAGACGGAACATTTCGTCGATACCCATCTGCCTGGTCTGGGCATACAGGCACCGGCTGCATAGCGCTGCAATACATAGCAGCACTATGAGCCTTTTGTTTTTGCTCATAAATTAACTGGTTATTTTATAATTCAGGGTGAAAAAAGGAAAAGGACAGAATACGGTCAAAGCTGTGCTGCTACTCCCCAAAAGTGGAAGTAGTGGATCTTGTTCTTATAGCGTACTTTGTTCATTTGCTTGTATCCTGTTGCTACTTTTCGGGCTGCAAAATTAGTAAAAAAAGGAATAGGTTGTAACCCTATAAACCTTGGTTTTTCAGTTATTTTAACGGTATTAGAGGCATAATATGCTTTATTCTCAGTGTAGTTGTATGTACTTTTATAAAAAACAACCTTTCGTATTATAAAAAGCAGTCTTTTATGTTTAAAAGTCCTTTTACAATACGAAAGGTTAATTTTTGTGGAAGTGTCAGTTCTAATTTATGTGCTTATAATTACTTAACTATCACCTTTTTCCCATTGATTATGTTTATTCCTTTTTGTGCGGCATTTAGCTTACGGCCGTTCAGGTCGTATATAACTTTTTCCCCATTTTCTTCATCAATGGTGACATTGTTTATTCCTGCCGGGTCAAATTCCTTAGTGTTAAGGAATTCCTTCCATACATCAGCCGACTGGTATGCCGCCAATGAACCAGTGGGAACATAAAGAGAAGCAGTAGAATATATATTTTCTTCAAAAGTTTTATTGTTACAATTGGGCGGCGTTGTTGCATGAGTGTGTATTTCTTTTATAGATTTGCAATAGGAAAATGCACTACGTTCGATTGTTGTTACAGAACTTCCAATCGTTATGTTGTTGAGATCTGTACAACGATAAAATGCATTTTTGCCGATTGTTGTAACTGAGTTGGGAATCGTTATCTCTGTAATGTCAGAGCAATAGGAAAAAGTCCATTCGCCAATAGTTGTCACCGAGTTCGAAATATTTATGTTTGTAAGCGAAGAGCAATTCTCAAATGCATAAGCTCCAATCATTGTCACTGAATTGGGAATATTTATGTTTGTAAGAGACTTGCAATTAGAAAATGCATAATCCCCAATGGTTGTCACTGAATCCGGAATTTTCACGTTTGTAAGTGAAGAGCAATGCTCAAATGCATAATTCCCAATGTTTTTTACTGTGCTTGGAATAATAAATTCACCATTTTTCTTTTGGGGACATTGTATTAACCTTGTCTTATCATAGTTGAATAATATGCTCTCAAATGAACAATAATAATTATTTCCTTCTTCAACGTTAATTTCTGTAAGATCAGAACAACCGGTGAATACTTCTTCACCGATGGCTGTTACTGATTTAGGAATTGTTATGCTTGTAAGAGACGAGCAATCGGAGAAAGCATAATTCCCAATGGTTGTTATTGAGCTTGGAATTTTTATGCTCGTTAGATCCGAACAGCCAGAAAATACACCTTCGTTAATTATTGTTACTAGATTCGGAATCGTTATTCCTGTAAGAGAAGAGCAATGCTCAAATGCATTATTTCCAATTGTCGTCACTAAGTTAGGGATTATAATTTCAGTAAGAGCTGAACAATATCTAAATGCATACTTTTCAATCGTGGTTACCGTGTTGGGAATTGTTATGCCAGTTAAAGACGAGCAGTCGGAAAATGCCCAGCTGCCAATCGTTGTTACCAAATTAGGAATAACGTACTCGCCGTTTTTACCCCCAGGATATTGTACAAGTGTCGTTTTATCGTAATTGAATAAAACACCATCCTGAGAGCTGTAATTTTTGTTGCCATTCTCAACGTTTATTTCAGTGAGAGCAGAACAATTGACAAATGCATACTTTTCAATAGTTGTGACCGAGTTCGGTATCGTTAGACTTTTAATAGCAGAGCAATTACGGAATGCTCCCTGGCCAATATTTGTTATGGAGTTAGGAATCGTTACACTCGTAATGGTTGCATAATTTTGAAATGCATAATCTCCGATTGCTATAACCGTGTAATCAGTGTTGTTATGATTTACCATTTCTGGTATTACCACGGTGCCAGTGTATGCATCGGAACTACTACCCGATGTAACCTCACACGTCTTATCTGTTTCTGATAAGATGTTGTAGTAAATACCGTCAACTTCAAAGGCAAAGGCGTTAATGTTGATGTTTAGTAACAATAGTGTTGCAATTAAGTATAATTTATGTCTCGTTTGTTTCATTGTAAAAATTTATTTTATATTTCAATAAATGTTTTTCTATATTTCTAAGTCATTGACTCATTTATGTACGAGTGCTATGGATTATAATTATAAATATAAAATAGAAGTGTATGTTTTATGTTATTTTACCATCATTTTCTTTCCATTGATTATGTTTATTCCATGTCGCGGGGTATTTAATCTGCGGCCGTTCAAGTCGTATATAACCTTTTCTTCATTTCTTTCATTAATGGTAACATTGTTTATTCCTGACGGGTCAAATTCGTTAATGTTAAGGAATTCCTTCCATACATCAGCCGACTGGTATGCCGCCAATGAACCAGTGGGGACATAAAGTGAGGTCGAAGAATATATAGTCTCATCAAAAGCATAGTTATTACAAATTGGTGGTGTTGCTGCATGAGAATATATTACTTTTAAAGACTTGCAATTGTAAAAAGCATATGTTTCAATTTTAGCCACAGAGCTTCCCAACGTTATGTTTTTAAGAGTATTGCAACCGTAGAAAGCTAAAGATCCAATAGTTGTAATTGTGTTAGGAATATTTATACTTTCAAGTGAAGAACAAAAGTAGAAAGTTCTATTGTTGATCGATGTCACGGAGTTGGGAATAATTACTTCTGTCAGAGCCGAGCAATTGGAAAATGCGTATTCACCGATATTTGTTACCGAGTTAGGAATGTTCACACTTGTAATAGACAAACATTTGTTAAAAGCATTATGTTCAATCGTTATTACAGTGTTTGGAATTGTTATGTTTGTAAGAGTTGAACAATATTGAAATGAAGCACGTCCAATTGTTGTTACAGTATTAGGAATGATATATTCACCGATTTTACCTCCAGGATATTGTATAATAGTCGTTTGGTCTTTGTTGAATAACACTCCTGATAGAGAACTATAATTCCTGTTTCCGTTCTCTACATTTATTTCTGTAAGAGCTGAGCAATTGGAAAATGCATATTCGTCAATTGTATTAACAGATTTTGGAATATTTATGCATGTAAGAGCTGAGCAATCGGAGAATGCAGATACGCCAATTGTTGTAACAGAGTTTGGAATATTTATGTTTTTAAGAGCTGAGCAATTGGAAAATGCTCCATTGCCAATTATTGTCACTATATTAGGAATAGTCACGCTTTTAAGATTCGAACAATACCAGAACGTATATTCGCTAATTGTCTTAATCGAATCTGAAATTGTTATGCTCTCAAGAGCTGAGCAATTGGAAAATGCATGCTCGTCAATTGTTGTTATCGAATTTGGTGTTATTAAATTTTTGATTTTAGCACAGCCATAGAATGCATATGCACTGATTTTTGTTACCGAGTTAGGGATTATTATATTTGTAAGAGAAGTACAACCTTCAAATGCATAATTCCCAATCGTTTTTATCGAATTTGGTATGATGTACTCTCCACTTTTACCTCCAGGACATTGTACTAAGATTGTTTTGTCATAGTTAAATAATACGCCATTTTGAGAACTGTAATTTATGTTCCCATTTTCAACATTTATTTCTGTAAGGGCTGCGCATCTTGAGAATGTGCCAAAGCCAATGTTTTTAACAGAGCTTGGGATAGTTATACTTGTAAGAGCTAAGCAATCAGCAAAAGCCCATCCGCCAATTTCCGTTACCGAGTTAGGGATCGTTAGATTTTCAAGAGCAGTATTTACAACCGATTATTACTCAATATTTTATAGATAATAAGTCAGAAATATG
>ERZ772861.262-NODE-262-length-61250-cov-29.646295_pt1 | contig 61250 bp, 60 predicted proteins | sample MGYA00512135_ERZ772861 | MGnify/ENA primary metagenome ERZ772861 (study PRJEB29015, sample SAMEA2737700) | human gut metagenome | biome: human gut; feature: human-associated habitat; material: faeces | place: China | collected 2012 ...
TGCTTTAAGCCTGCTTGAACCCGCAATAACTTCCGGTCCAACTTCTGCACAAATTACAAGACCCGCATCTTCGGCAATATGTCCTTTAGAGTTACAAGTTACGGCAATTGTAGCAGCTCCAACCTCATCAGCCTTTTCCAAAACGCCTAACAAGTATTTTGGATTTCCACTTGCAGAAATTACAACGCAAACATCTTTTTCTGTAAGAACACTTGCATCTTCTCTTCCGGCTCCAAAATTATCTTCTGCGCCCTCAGCGGCATTTCTTATAGCTTTTTCACCACCTGCAATAATTCCTTGAACCATTGTGGAGTCAACACTAAATGTTGGAGGACATTCAGAAGCATCTAAAATTCCAAGTCTTCCTGATGTTCCTGCACCAAAGTAGAACAATCTTCCGCCTTTTAGAAAAGCTTTTGCAATAACATCAATTGCTGCAGCGATATTAGGAGCTTCTTCTCCAACAACTTTTGCAACAATTTGATCTTCTTCGTTCATTTTTCTAACCATATCAATGGTAGATAACAAATCAATGTCTTTTGTGTTTTCATTTCTGTACTCGGTAATAACTTCTGCCATATCCAACTCCTTTTTTGAAAATTTGAAAAATTTCAAACTTCAAATTTACACTAATTTAACCAAATTTGCCATTTCAATTGCAGTTTTAGCTGCATCAGAACCTTTATTGCCGGCTTTAGTACCTGCTCTTTCAATTGCTTGTTCAATATTATCAGTTGTAAGAACACCAAAAATAACAGGGATACCTGTTTGCAAGCTTACTTGTGCAACCCCTTTTGAAACTTCTGCTGATACAAAATCAAAATGAGGGGTTGAACCTTTAATAACCGCGCCAAGTGTAATAACAGCATTATATTTGCCGGATTTAGCACATTTTAGAGCAATCACAGGAATTTCAAAAGCCCCAGGAACTTTAACAACATCAATATTATCAGAATTTACACCATGTCTTACAAGTTCATCAATTGCACCTGACAAAAGTTTTGAACCAATAAAATCATTAAATCTGGAAATAATTATACAAAATTTATCTTCATTAGTTGTTGTTAATTGCCCTTCAAATGTCTTCATTATACTTTCTCCTTTGAGTATCCCTACCTTTGCATGATACTATATACAAGGTTATTTTACAAGGATAGCACCAAAAATCTTATAAAAAATATATAATGAAACAAGGATTAGCAATAATCCGCTGACTTTCATGATTTTATCTGAAATATCGTAAAACTTAGAACTGGTTTTGATTTTGGAAGTTAAGAAGCCCGCAATAATTAAAATCAAACCTTGACCAACAGAAAATAAAAATAACATTATTACTGCATAACTAACCTTGGCAGACATTGAAGCAAATGCCATAATACTTGCCAGAATTGGAGTTGAACAAGGTGTCCCGATTAGTGCAAAAATAGCACCCAATAATAATGGGTAAACAAAATCATTACTAAAATTATTTTTAGGAATTTCTTTGATAATTACAGGCATATTAAAATCAATCACTCCCACAATTTTTAAACCCATTATCAAAATAACAGAAGCAATAACCAGTGCAAAATACGGATTGCCAACAAACATTTTACCCGTCAATGCACAAATCACACCAATGACAGAAAAAACTAAACCTGTACCAATAACAAAAAATATCATTTGTACAAGTGTTTTCATCGGTTTTTCATCAGAGCAACCCCCAACATATCCGATAATCAACGGTAACATTGACAATGAGCACGGTGAAATTGATGAAATTAAACCTCCTAAAAAAGAGGCTCCAAATAATATATATATACTTGTTTGACTAGAAAAAAGTTGTGTAAGATTTTCCATTATTTTAAACCCTTAATATCACGTTCTAATTCAGCAGCAGGAATTGCTGATTCAATACGTTTAGACTGTGTTCCGTCTGAATTTAACATAATAACGGTTGGAACAAGAGTTACATTGTATTTTTTGATTAAATTGTTGTTCATATCTTTTCTACTATCAACAATGACTTCAGTATAATTTATACTGTCTTGATACTTAGGAAAAATTTGTTTGAATGTTTTGTTAATCTCTTGGCATTCCAGACACATAGTTGATGTAAATTTTATGATTGTAGGTTTACCGCTTGCTTGTGCAACATTAGATGTATCCTGTTTAAAAGTTAACCCGAAAAATGCTAAAATCGGTATTATCAAAATAGCAAGAATTGTTAAAATCGTCTTTTTATCCATAATTCTCTTATCTCCTTTTTACATATAACATATTATTATAAACAAGGAGAAAATTTTACAATTATCCGACTGGAGAATGAATGTATCTTTACTAGAATTTCAACTTTTTAAAATAACTTTCATCATTAATTGCTTCCTCTGTACAACCAATACCAGCTTCTGCCATTAATTCTGAATTTCCTGGGCAAGCATAATAATTTGAACTAATAATCTTTTTCAAAATATAACTTGATTTTCCAAAAGGTCGAACCCTATTATCTTCCGGACTATAGAACCAGAAAAAAGTATCCTTACCCCATCTATCAGGCGGATTTTTCCAACCATTAATATCAACTATCAAAACAGTGTAATCAGTTGGATTCCAACCGTCCCAAGAGCTATTCCAATCGTTCAAAGTTGCAAACCACAACAACATACCATCAGTTAGGCAATAAGGTGGCCAATAAATCGTTTGAGCAGAACCACCTGCAAGATGAACACCATCATAGTTGTAATAATTCCCCTCTTTTTTGTCTTGAGGGACAAGACAACTCCCGTCTTTAAAATACAAACGAATCGTGTCAGTATCTCTATTTTTCAAGATATCACTAATATTAACCTCATCTGCAACCATTCGACCAATTCCGTCTTGTATAATAGAATTTGCTCGTAATAACCTTGTACGCATTTCTTTTGCTTTGTAATTATGGATTAATGTTGGAATTGTCATTGCAGCAACAACTCCAATTACGCCAAGGGTGATTAGAACTTCTGCCAATGTAAATGCACTCTTGCGAGTGAATAGTACGTTACGTTTGTTAATATTATCATACTGAACTCGTTTCCACATCTCGTTATTTTTATCCGAAAGCACAATTTACCTCCTAAATATAATCCTGAGTTATTATCGCGTTCGCGATAGGCTAGTTTTTATATTACATTCAAAATTGTAAATATGCAAGAGGGAAAGAAAAAACTTATTTGTAATGCACTCGCAAAAACAGTAAAACGCTTACGCGGTAAAAAAAGTCAATTTATTCTAGGCGCAGAATATGATATTCCATCATCTGTGATTAGTGACATTGAACGATCAGTAAAAGATCCTCAACTGACAACCCTGTTTAAACTAGCAAATGCTTTTGGATTGTCAATCTCTCAATTTTTAAAAGAATTAGAAAAAGAACTTCCGGAAAATTTTTCCGTAAGTGATGATTAATTTTAGACACAAAAAAGGCAGATAATTGATATCTGCCTTTTCGTTTATATAAGTTATCCCTATTTTATTCTTTTAAGCCTTTGTCAACAATAACTTTTGCTAACAGACCATTTATAAATGACGCACTATCATCTGTTGAATATTTTTTGGCAAGTTCAACGGCTTCATCAACAACAACTTTCAATGGAGTTTCCTTGATAAATAATAATTCAGATAAAGCAATTCTTAAAATATCTTTATCCATTTTTACCAATCTGTCAAAATCCCAACCTGATGAACAATTTTTGATAATTTCATCAATTTCTTTATGATTTTGTTGGAATGTTTCCGCAATTCTGATTGCATAATCTTTCACTTCATTTTGAGATTCCAAAGTTGTGAACTCTGCAATTTCTAAAGCTAAAAGAGCTTTATCTACAATATCAATCATTTCTTCAACTCTACCTGACAAATCAGAAGTCATAGGTAATGGAACAGGAATATTTGCAGCTTCCATTGGTCGATTCAAATTGATTTCGTGTTCAGCCTCATAATCATCAATTCTATTTTTCATATCAATCAATGACCCAAGTGACAATTTCAAATCATTACGTGCGCTGTCTGATAAAATTCTTACGGATTTTAGAATAATATCGTCTAAACTTTCTTTTGAATAGTTAATAATTTTTTTATCAAATTGAGAAAGCAATATAAATGCTAATTCTCTTGATGCTCTGCGGGCTTGCATATTTTTACCTCTTAATTTTTCTAAACTTTCTAACTTTATAGTTCTTATGCTAACATGAAAAATTATCTGCGACAAGAAAATATTTTTTATTAATTTATTAAAGCGGGCGGAATGATAAAATCATTCCGCCCGTTAAAACATTATAAAAAACTTAAATCAATTAAGCTTCTTCTTTGTTCATATCTTTAACACTCAAAGCAATTCTGTGTTCTTGTGGAGTGAATTTTTTGATAAGAACTTCTATGCTATCACCAACTTTGTATTTGTTGAATGGGTTAACGTTTTCTTCTGCCATTTCAGAAACAGGTAACAATGCTTCAACTCCTGGGAAGATGTTGATGAAAGCACCAAAACCGGTAACTTTGTTTACAGTACCTGTAATAATTTGACCTTCAGAGAATTGTCCTTCAATTTGTTGCCATGGATCTTCGCCCATTCTTTTCAAAGACAATGAAATTCTCTTTAATTCTGTATCAATTTTGATGATTTTAACTTCTAAAGTTTCACCCAAAGAAATTACGTCTGATGGGTGTTTAATTCTTTGCCATGAAATTTCTGAAATTGGAAGTAAGCCATCAATACCGTTGATGTCAACGAACGCACCAAAATCAGCAATTCTTACAACTTCACCTTTAACAACTTGATCTTCATGAAGTTCTGATAAAATGTTATCTACAACTTGATCTCTTTGTTCAGCAACAGCTTGTCTTTGAGATAAGATAAGTTTGTTTTTCTTAGGATCTGCTTCAAGAACTTTAACTTCGATTTTTTGGTCTAACAAACCATCAAATGGAGTACCTGTTCTAAGTTGAGATGATGGAATGAAACCTTTTAAATCAGCAACGTCAACTAATACACCACCTTTAACAACTGAAACAACTTTTGCAAGGATAGTATCACCTTGAACTTTTGCATCATTAAGTTGAGCCCAAGCTTGAGCGAATGCAAGTCTTTTCAATGAAAGAACCATGCTATCTTCATCATTTTCTTCTTTTAATACGTAAAATTCTTTAACATCGCCAATTTCAATTGGAGCTGAATCTTCAGCAGTTGAAATTTCTCTGTTAGGTAAGAAAGCTTCTGTTTTAGCACCTCTTACACTTACTAGGTAACCGTCTTGTTCTTTTCTGATAACGGTACCTTCTACGATGTCAGCCACTGAATGGCTATTTGAAAAACTTTCTTCTAATAGTTTTTCGAATTCATCTAATGTTGCTTGTGTCATTTGTTTTTATTCTCCTTTTCTTTTTTATTTGTCACATTAGTAACATTTTATTTTATTAATTACTTTATCAATTACGCTATCCGGAGTTGAGGCTCCGGCGGTTATTGAAATTTTTTGAGCTTTTTCAATCAAATCTTTGTGGTTATCTAACTCTTTTTCTGTTTCAATATGAATTGTAGGTGTAATATTTTTCAAAATTTCAGCTAAATGTGTCGTATTTGCACTTTTTTTAGAACCAACAACAATCATCAAATCACTGCTTTGGGCAAGTTCCTTTGCCTCTGACTGACGCATAGATGTGCTTTTACAAATTGTATTTGCAATTAAAAGCTCTTTGGTCAAAGGTGTTAAATATTCAACAATTTTATTCAGAGTTGAAATCATTTGAGTTGTTTGAACTACTACACCAATTTTTTTTGCGGATTTCAATTCTGACTCATAAGGTTTAAGTTCCTCAACCTCAGTTGCTACAAGAACATTTTCGCCAAATTGTTTTGCATTAGCTTCAATAGCAATAACCTCAGGGTGGGTTGCTTTACCGACAATTACAAGGTAATAACCATCTTTTGCAAGTTCGATTGCTTTTTGTTGAACTTTTTTAACATCAGGACAAGTTAAATCATAAACCTCAAATCCGACATTTTTAATTTGTTCAAAAACCTCCGGGCTTTCACCATGGCTTCTAACAACACAAATGCCGTCACCTTTTTGCGGTAATTCTTTCAAAGACTTAATACCCATTGCATTCAATTCATCAATAACTTGTGTATTATGAATAAGTTCTCCAAGCACACAAATATTACGATTTGGGTAATCATTTTTCAATTTTTTTACAGTTTCAACGGCTCTTTTTACTCCGTAACAAAAACCTGCAAACTTTGCTAATGTAATTTCTTTCGGCAATGTTAAATTGTCTTCTTTCAAATGAACTCGCAGAAAAAATTCCGCTGTAACACAATTACAACACGAAAAAATTTATAAAGCAATAGATTGTAAAGAAATTACGCATTCAAATAGAATGGACCTTTTCTTTTCATTTTGTCGTATTGTCCTCTCATAGCCATTTTGTTTGAACCTATTGCAATCCCATCATCAAGACTTGGGGCGGTATTTGACTCAGTATCTGAAGTAATAGCAGTTTTCATATTGTTATTATTTGCTTCCTCCCACTCAGGAGAACCGGGAATAGCCTTTAATAAATCATAGATTTTACTGCTATAATCAAGTGGCATATATTTCATATACTCTTTGATTTGGTCGTAAGTCATTGAATCTCTATTATTTTTCAAATAGTCCATAAGGATTTTATTATCAACTTTGCCCTCTTTAGCAAGTTTTGAAATATTATTTGAAGAAAGTTTTCCAGATGAAATTATTTCATTGATTCTGCTAGATGGAAGTAATCTTGTCAAATCAAGTTTCAAACCATCATTGTTGCAATAGTTAATCAATTTAACAATTGTATCCGGATTGCCTTTATAATCATTTGCAAAAGAAATAACATCAGATTCTTTACCTTGTGTTGCAAATGCTTGCATAAATTTGTCCTTGATTTCATCATTAATTTGAGAATATGCTGCGCTTACACTGTTTTGTTGGAACAAATCTGTAATAATTTCTTTTAAAGTATTTTGTTCATCTTCTGACAATTTAAGATTTTCAACATTATCTGTTGTTTTTGCACTTTCAGTTGATTTAGTAGCGTTTTTTTCAGAAACAGATGCGGTTTCGCTATTTTTTGAAGAAGTAGGAGTTTGAACTTTTTCAGCTTTTGCTTTTTCTCGTTCAATAATTTTCTCTGCTTTAGTGGTTTCATAAGTAGTAATTTTGTTAATTAAAGCATCTTTCTTTTGTTGCAAAGCTTTTACTTCTTGCGCAACAGAATTTTGACTTACAGATGTTCTTGTTGTTGTTTTTGAGGAAGCACTTGAAACTGTAGTTTGAGCAGATACAGTTTGTGATTTGCCCCCACTTTGTGAAACTGTTTTGCTACTTTTTGCGACAGATTGGCTTGTTGCAGAAGATTGTTGAGATGGTTGATTTTTAGAACCATTAGAAGTTTCTGAAACACTCACGGTATTTTTTGCTAGTGTTTCTTGAGAAATCTCACCTGTTTTCATTGCATTTTGAATTGCCGCTTGTTTTTCAGGTGGATAATTCTTGATAGCATCTTGAATGTAAGAATTGTATTCACTTCTTACACTTTTATCAACAGATTTTGATGCAGCCGCCAAACCTTCATTAACGGATTCATTACCTAATCCTGAAAGTTCTTTGGCATAAGCCTTTTGACGCTCCGGAGTTGGAGCCGTTTCAACAACAGATTTTGTAAATCTTGCTCTTCCAGATTCTGACAAATCTTCTCTTTGTACGAACTGAGAAGTATATTGAACAGGATTTTCAACATACTTATTTACACCTGTTGAAAAATTATCGACAAGTTGAGGTATATCATTGGTAATATGAACACCAACATCTTGACTTTTTTCTTCTGTCAAATATTTTGTAACTTTTGCAGCTGCCACTTTCGCAACTCTTGTATTTTTATTTGCCATTGCACGATCCAATGCACTATTATATGCATTAGAATCATCATTCAATACCGCACAGGATACCATATCAGCATCAAGGTTCATCTCCTTAGAAACTTTTCTTGCTACTTTACTTAATCCATTTTTTCCGGTTAATTTATCAATATAGTCAATGTAATCTTTGTCACCCATTGTTTGAGAATACAATTTTCTCAATTCAGCTTTTTGTTCTTCAGGTTTTAAAGATTTAATATCATTAACTCTATCAAAAATTTCTTGTTCAACAGTTTTATTATTATTTGATGCAATTACATTGATATCTCCATGCTGACCAATAAGAGTCTTTTCACCTTTTAAATCTTTTTGAGACTCTAAAAATTTTGCTTTTCTTTCTCTTATTTCAGGAGATAAATCAGACTGCTTATTCATCTTTTCTAAATCTGCAACAGTTGGAGTTTTTCCATATTTTTTTATAAATTCAAAAACATCTTTAGTTACAGAAAGTTGCATAAGAGCTTTCTCATCTTTACAAGACTGTTTAAGAATACCAAATTGACTAGGCTCATCTAAGTTTTTAAATTCATCATAACTTATACCTTTTGAGGTTAACACATCAATTGTCATCAATGTACTTGAAAAAACAGTATCCTTAAGAGAGTCTTCCATCTTGTCCCACCCCGGAACAAATGATGTAATTAGCTCTTGTGCTTTACTGTCGATAAATTTTTGTTTATCCTCTTTGGTCTTAGCACTAAAATTCGGATATTCTTTTTCTAAAAATTTTTCAGCATACAATTTAAGCTTGTCATCAGAGGACATCTTACGCCATTTTTTAGATTGACGGAATTCCGGAGAAACCAAGTCTTTAATATTTTTCAAGGTTTCAGCTTGATGATCTCTATAAATCTTAACTCTTTCATCTTTTGACAATTTATTATATTCGTCAATTGACATTTTCTTGTCATTTAATGCTTCTAATAACCCCAGAACTTTCAATGCAGATTCTTGTGGAGTATCTTTTTCTCCTTTCAAATCCTGTGAAATTGAAGCAAATTGTTTTTGCTTTAACACAGTTTTTTCTTCTGGAGATAAGTTTTTGTAATTTGCATCAGTTTTTTCAAAATACTTATCAGCAACGATACTCATTTTTTCTTTAGTATCTTTTTTTATCCAATTGCTATCAAGCATTTCTTCTACAGAAACAAGCGGCTCATGTTTTTTATGAACTGAATGTTCTTTAGGTACTTCTTCAAATTGTGCTTGAATTTTAGCTAACATTCCAAGTTCTTTTTGTGTTTTATCCTTTTTCTTTAATAAATAAACACGTAAATCATCAATATTCATTGATGATAAATTATTTTCCTCAATATATGCGTTAATTTCCTTTTCAATTGTAGATTCTTTAACTGTTGAATGCTTTGTATCCGCTAAAGATTTAGACTCTATCTGAGGAGTTTCAACACTTTTATTTTGTAATTTTTCACTATCTAAAGCCCCTAAGTCTGATTTTTTAGATTGATTGTCAGCTTTAGGAAAATTTAAAGGCGCTTTGACTGTAGATTTAGAAGCAACATTCCCGACAGGCGTTTGTTTGGGTGTCGGGGGTGTTTGAATAATTTTGTTGTCTTCTAATTTTTTTATTTTCATTTTCTTCTTACAATTTCTCTATTCTGCACTTCTAAATACATGAAAAATTATAAAGGAGTCCTATTTCAAGATTACTTAAAATGTTTACAAAAATTAATAGTCCGAATTTGTAGGTTTAACCATTTTGGTTGGTGTTAAATTTGGTGTATCTACAATTCTAACCATTAAACCTGTATTATCTGTAAACTTTGAATCTCCATTAAGTAAATCAATAATTGCATTTGCAGCATCATCTGTGATTCGTTGTTCTGTATCTTTGAAATACGATTGTCCATTTATTTCTACACTATTTCTTAGAATAAGTCCGCAATACTCTCTACTATCACCTGTTTTATGATAAACCATTTCTTTTACAACAGGTAAATTAAAAGCATCATACATATTTGTATATTTAAAATCTTTCGGAACATACTCCACATACATTATTTCCCTCTTTTTTAGAGGATCAGAAAATGCTATATATGCCCCAGAACCGGCATACATTTTAAAAGGAATAATATCTTTGTTCGATTCAAAATAAGCTCTTTGACCTTGTGACATCACACCAGTTTGTTGAGGAGCCATAACATAGGTTGAAACTTCTGTCTTTGGTGATTCTTGGGCTTCAACCAATTCTGTCAAGGCTTGTGTGTTTAGCGGTACAGATTTTTCAGGTGCCGTAGCAGCATTCAACAATGACGGCGACATTGTCATCATAACAACTACCGGTACTGTTGCTAAGTTACGAGCTGCACGTCTTGGGAACGGATAGCCCTCTGGAGAGGTATTATCATTTTCTTCATCTCTATTATTTGCGGTAAAGTGAATCTTATTGTTGTAGTTACTTTTAAAACTAACACTGTTAATAGGTACTATTGCCATACTAACACTCCTTTTTTGTATTCAATTTTTAGGATTAACCCCTTAATCCTTTTACTTACATCATTAACCTTTGCTATGATTATAGCAATTTTGTGGCTTTTTGTAAAGTATATGCACATTTTACATATATTTTTACTCTGGGTTGATATGATTCTAAAATTCAAAATTTGAAAAATTTGCTATTTTTTGAATAAATGTTAAGCGTTTTATTTGTAAAGGTTTTGTCATGTTTTGCTCAAAGATTGAAAAAATATGCTAAACTTAGGTTATGTTCACAGGTATTATTGAAGAAATAGGTGAGATAAAATCCTTTACCCACAACTCAAATGGGGCAACTATTGTTGTAAAATGCAAAGATGTTTTAGCCGGCACAAAACTTGGTGATAGCATTGCAATTAACGGTTGTTGCCAAACAGTTGTTGATATTAAAGAAGATTTTTTTAGCGCAAGAGTAAGTGATGAAACTCTAAATATTACGAATTTTACCTCTCTAAAATCAGGAGATACAGTTAATTTAGAAAGAGCATTAACCCTAAATTCAAGACTCGGTGGGCATATTGTATCAGGACATGTGGATTGTGTTGGAAAACTTATCAAAAAAGAACAACTCACTGATTTTTATAATTTCGACTTTGAAATTCCTCAAAATCAAGAAAAATATATTGTGTATAAAGGCTCAATTACAGTAAACGGTATTAGTTTAACAGTTGCGAACATAGACAAAAACATCTTTAGAGTTGCCGTAATTCCGCATACATACCTAAATACAAACCTCCAAGACCTTAAAACTGGAGATTTTGTTAATATTGAAACAGATATTTTAGGCAAATATGTTGAAAAATTATTATCTGCGAAAGATAATAATAGCAGAATTAGTTTAGAATTTTTGCAAAAGAACGGATTTGTGTAATGGAAGAAAATAAATTTAAATTTGACAGCATTGAATCAGCACTTGAAGATTTTAAAGCGGGAAAACCAATAATTGTAGCTGATGACGAAGATAGAGAAAATGAGGGAGACGTAATTGTTTCCGCTGAAAAAGTTACCCCGGAAATTATCAATTTTTTGGCAACAGAGGTAAGAGGATTAATTTGTCTTGCAATTTCTGATAATATTGCAAAACAACTGGATTTACCTCAAATGGTTGACCAAAACACAGAAGAAATGAAAACTGCTTTTACAATAAGTATTGATGCCGCTGAAAAATATGGAGTTACAACAGGAATTTCGGCATTTGACAGAGCAAAAACAGTTGAAGTTGCAACAGCTTATGATGCACAACCGTCTGATTTAAGACGTCCGGGGCATTTGTTTCCTTGTGTTGCAAAACGTGGTGGTGTTTTAGAAAGAACAGGACATACCGAAGCAGTTGTTGATTTAGCTAAACTTTGCGGACATAGAGAAGCTGGTGTTATGTGTGAACTTATGGCTCCAGATGGACACATGGCAAGACGTGATTATTTAAGAAAATTTGCTGATGAACATAATATGAAATTCATCTCTGTTGCAGAATTAATTGCATACAGAATGCAATCTGAAAAACTTGTAACAAGAGAAGCAGAAACAACCCTTCCAACCCCGTTTGGAACATTTACATTATACGCATATAAAAATCACATAAATGGAGCAGAACATGTTGCTCTTGTTAAAGATGACGGTTCTGATAAAATTCCGGCAGTAAGAGTTCATAGTATGTGTTTAACAGGCGATGTATTCCATAGCTTGAAATGTGATTGCAATTCTCAACTGCACAATGCCCTAAAGTACATAAATGATTACGGGAAAGGTGCTGTTGTTTACTTGACAGATCACGAAGGAAGAGGTATTGGACTTTGCAACAAGATTAAAGCTTACAAATTGCAAGAAGAAGGACAAGACACAATTCAAGCAAATATCTCGCTTGGATTTAAATCTGATTTAAGAGATTATGGAACAGGAGCTCAAATTATTGTAGATTTGGGTTACAAAGACTTTAAGCTAATCACCAATAACCCGAAAAAAATTATCGGACTTGAGGGTTATGGCTTGAATATTATTGATACAATCAAAGTATCATCAGAAGTTACACCATATAACAAAAGATACTTAGAAACAAAAAAAGAAAAAATGCACCACTCATTATAAGGAGCGAGATTGATGTTGGATATAAGACTTTTAACAGCTGACAGTTATGGAAAATTTGAAAATCTTTATGAAGATTTTCGCAAGAGAGCTGCAAATGAATATAATTTTGAATTAGAACCGTTAGACTATGATGGATTTCTTGAAGCCATTGACAAAGATTTGATAAAATGTATTGTACTTTATGATGATAATTCAAAGGCTGCAGCATTTTTGGTTTATACAACAGCAATCTCAGAAGCAATTGAATTGAACATAATTCATTGTAAAGAAAAAGAACATTTTCTTGAATATTCAAAAGCACTTTTGGAAAAATTCTTAGAAGTAACTCAAAACCTAAGAAAAGAAAAAATCGTTTGCTACCCAATGCTTGGCGAACAAAAATCTCTAATCAGTGTTATTGCAAAGCTTGGTTTTAAATTCGTTGGAATTGAAGTTTTAAGATTTAAGATGAATGGTACACAATCAAGAGAATTATTTTCCCATGCCAGAGTAGTACAAATCCCACAAGACTATGAAGTTGTTTCTTGGAATGATAAATATTTTGAAGATGCAGTTAATATTATTCAAGAGGCATTCAAAGAATCATCTGATGCATTGTTTGACCCGAGGTTTACGACTCTTGACGGAGTTAGCGATATTATTCATAAAATCGTAAAAGATATCTATGCCGAATTTATGCCAAATGCAACAAGTGTTTTGCTATATAAAGGAGAACCCGTTGGATTTTCATTCATGAATTTGACAAACGGCACAATTGTAAATATTCCACTTGTTGGAATTAGAGAAGCTCATCAAGGCAAAGGGTTGTCCACAATTATGTTAAAACATTCAATGGATATGATTTTCAAGGAAATTGATAATTATAGAAGCCCGATTACAGAAATCAATACCACAACAGAAACCAACAATTTACAAGCATTAAGATTATACAAAAATCTTGGTTTTATTGAAGATTACAATTATCCGCAATCTTATATGCCAATTCAAAACTAGACTTTTGTTGAAAAATCAGTTAAATTAGAAATATGGCAGGCATTGATTTAAGAAAATTTATGAATAATTTTGCTCAACCTCAGATGTTTACGGCAAAAGGAGCTTATAATGCAAATATTCAAAAACCTGCTCCACAAGTTCCTCAAAAAATGCCTGAACAAGTTATGCAAAATTCTACACCCAATATTGCACAATCTCAAACTGTTCATGTAGAACAACATTTGCAAATGAATACTCTACAAAGTATGGATAGAGCAATTTACGCAAAAGATTTGATGCAAATGCCTAAAAATATTAATGAATTTATCTATATGCTCCAACGAGGCATGACACAAGCACAATTTAACCAAATGTTCGCAAACCAAATTGCAGCACAGAGAAATTCTCTTTCACAATTACAAGCTCAAATTCTAGCCCAACTTCAAGGACTTGCTACAAATACGGTAAAAGAAGCCGTGAATGTTCAAATCGCAAATCAATTACAAACATCTTTGAAAAATCTGGATATTCTCTCAAATGGAGTAATAAACTTGTCCGAAATTTCTTCACTACTTCAAAAAAATGGGAAAGAAGCACTGACAAAACTCATCATGTCAATGACAGAGGCTTCAAAATCCGGAATTACAGATTTAACCCAGATGAAAGAGATGGCAAAATTGATAAATGCAAGTATTTCTATTGCATCTGAAAATAACCCGCAAAAAACATTAAAATTATTATTAATGTTATATCTTCCGTGGCTTCCTCTTGAAGATGGTGTAGGTTTTGATTTGGAAGTTGAAAGTAAATCATCTTCTGCCGATGAGTCAGATAGCATTTTGACAGTAACAATTACAACAGTAAACTATGGGCAAGTTGTTGCCACTTTGGTCTTAGAATCATCAAACTCTGTTCATTTGTCTATAAAATGTTCTGATAAATTTCCGAAAACTGAATTACAATTGAGAATTGACAAAGACAAAAAATGTTACGCAGTTGATACAATAACAAATTTTGAAATTGATAAAGATATCAAACCTGTATCTGAAAAAGCGGCTGCAAACATAAATATGTCACAAACAAATGAAATAAATCCATATCTACTTCTTATGGCACATACAGTAATTAAACACGTTATTGATATAGATAACAACAAATCTTTAGGAATAACTTCTCATACAGATATGTCGTACCCTCAATAAAAAGATACGACATATTTAAAATTTGATTGATTATTTACTTTTCTTTATCTCAAACTTTCCGGAACTGCCATTGGAATTGGAGCTCTACCGGATTGGGGAACAGGTGCAGAGCTTTGTTGTTTATAACTCTTCACAACATCTGCCGGTGTTGAATTGTTATTAATATTATTCAATGGTTTTGGAGAAGTTGGGGCTTCTGCATTGTTTTCTTGTTCTAGTGGAGATTCTGAACTTGTAGGAACTTCTGCATTCTCTTCAATTGTTTGTTTTGCATCTTCACCAATTACTTTAGCTTTACCAAAAGAGGCATGATAATTTTCAAGTTCAACTTCAGGATAGTCAAAATCTCTATCACCATAATCTTTAGTAGCCACAGTCATAACGTCTTTCCAAATTCTGGCAGGAATTGTTCCACCGTATAACCCAGGAACTTTTTTGTTATTATCATCTCCAACCCAAACACCTGTAACAACGTCTGGAGTGTAACCTACAAAGTAAGCATCACGAGAATCATCTGTTGTACCGGTTTTACCTGCTGCAGGTTTTCCAATATTTGCGGCTGTACCGGTACCGGTTAAAATAACTGTTTTTAACATTGCAGTCATTTCTGCTGCCGTTTTCAAACTCAACTGGTGAGAAGATTTTGTTTTAGAAGCTCTATACAAAACTCTCCCTCTTGAATCTTCAATTCTTTCAATTGCATAAGGTTGAACAACGTACCCCCCATTTGCAAATGCACCATAAGCTCTTACAAATTCAAACAACTTAACACCATTTGAACCTAAAGAAATTGTATAATCATATTGCAAAGGAGTTGTAATTCCTAAAACTTTTGCAACTTGAATAACCGAACGAATACCGACTTCTTGAATAACACGAGCCGCACAAACGTTTGATGAAATCATTAAGGCTTTATATATAGGAATTTTACCTCTATATTTGTGTCCTGCATTATGTGGAGACCATTTTGCAATTGTAATCGGGCTATCATCAACTATATCGTTTGGAGAAATCCCTTTTTCCATAGCTGCAGCATATACAAAAGCTTTGAATGCAGATCCTGGAGGTCTGATAGCTTGTGTTACACGGTCATATTGGCTTTCTCCGTAATTTTTACCACCTGCAAAAACAAGAATTCTACCATCAATCGGATTGAATGAAAATACCGCTGCCTGTTGAGATGACCTTGTCAAGCCATAAGCTCTCATATTTCTCAAAATTGATTCATTGGCTTCAACTTGAGCTTTAGAATCCAATGTTGTAATTACTTTATAACCACCATGAATAATATCTGTTTCTTCAAATCCGAGTTTTTCCATTTCTCGCATTACATAATCACTAAAATATGGGGCTTTATTTGTTGTATATAAAGCCGGCATTGTACTCAAATGAATATCAGCCTCAATAGCTTTGTTATACTCATCTTCAGTGATATATTTCATTGTCAGCATTCTTTTTAGAACCTGATTACGTCTTTGTTTTGCAAGTTCCTTATTATTATAAGGGTTATAAACTGACGGAGCTTGCGGAAGACCTGCAAGTAAAGCTTGCTCCGGTAATGTCAATTGACTTAGTTTTTTGTTGAAATAAATTTTTGAAGCAGCCGAAACACCATAAGCACCTGCACCTAAATAAACATTATTCAAGTACATTTCTAAAATCTTATCTTTAGAAATTGTTTTTTCAATTCTTGCTGCAACTTCTATTTCTTTAACTTTTCTTGTAATTGTTCTTTCGTTAGACAGGAAAAGAATTCTTGCCAACTGTTGAGTTAAAGTACTAGCACCTTGAACAGTATGCCGAGCTAAAACGTTTTGAACAGAAGATCTTGCGATACCAAAAAGGTCATAACCATGATGATGATAGAAATTTTTATCTTCTGTCGCAATTAAAGCTTTTTTCAATTCATCAGGAACATCATTCAACTCAACTTTGTCATAGGTATAAGCCGTGAATGTTTTAATAATTTCACCATCTTCAGAATAGAATTTAGTCACCAAATTAGGCTTTAAATCTTCCAAATTTTCAATTGGGGGAAGAGAAGAAAGGTACAAGTTAAATGCAACAAATCCTGCAAGAACAAATGCAGAAGATGTTAAAATGAACATTTTCACATTAGTAAAAAATTTATTATCCTTTCGTCTTGAAATATTTTCTCGAGCAATATCTTTTGCTGCTCTCTGCCTCTTATATTTTTCATAAGAACTGGACATGCCACATCTCCCTATATATCTAATTAATAGCTTTTACATTATACCATATAATATATTATAGCAAATTGTTTACATTGTTAAAAATCAATTGAATTTTAATAATTTTTAATATACACTAAGAAAGCTTGGAAAAAATTGGAGAAAAAGATTATGTACAACGTAGCGATTATTGGTGCAGGTCCAGCCGGAATTTTTGCGGCTTTGGAAATTATGAAATTAAAACCTGACTGGAAAGTGGTTTTAATTGAAAAAGGACAACGAATTGAAAAAAGAAAATGTCCTATCCGTGAAGGTTCCCCTAAATGTGTAAACTGCAAACGTTGCGGATTGTTATGTGGTTGGGGAGGAGCAGGTGCTTTCTCTGACGGAAAATTAACTCTTACCCCAGATGTTGGTGGTCACCTTGTTGACTATATGACAAGAAAACAAGCTGAAGATTTAATTGATTATGCAGATAAATTATACTTAAATTATGGTGCAACCGAAGAGGTTTTCGGAACAGACCGAAAAGTATTTGAAGAGATTGAACATCAAGCTGTTTTAGCAGAATTGAAACTGGTTCATTCCCCTGTTAGACACTTAGGAACAGAACGAAGCTTAGATGTATTGAAAAACATGCAAGACTATCTTGATGACAGAATTACTATTTTGAATAACGTTTCAGCAAAATCATTAATCGTTGAATGCGAACAAGTTAAAGGTATTGAACTGGATAATGGCGAAATCATTTCTGCCGAATATACGATTATTGCCCCAGGAAGAGAGGGCGCAGATTGGTTAACTCACGAGTTTGCAAAACACAAAATCGGCATGGTGAATAATGCCGTTGATGTTGGTGTTAGAGTAGAACTTCCGGCACCTGTTTTTGAACCATTGACTTCAAAATTATATGAATCAAAATTGATTTATCATTCTCCAACGTTTGGTGACGAAGTTAGAACTTTCTGCATGAATCCAAACGGTGAAGTTGTTCAAGAAAACTACAGTGGAATTGCAACAGTAAACGGACACAGTTACGCAAATTACAAAACTCCAAATACAAACTTTGCATTACTTGTTAGTGAAAAATTCACTGAACCATTCAAAGAACCAATCCAATACGGTCAACATATTGCAAGGCTTGCCAATATGTTAGGTGGAGGAATCTTGGTTCAAAGATTCGGGGATTTGTTAGATGGTAGACGTTCAACTCCGGAAAGAATTGCTTCAAGTGTAATTACCCCAACACTTACTTGCGCAACTCCGGGGGATTTGAGCCTTGTTATCCCTTATAGACAAATGACAAGTATTATTGAGATGCTTCAAGCTCTTGATAAAATTGCTCCAGGAACAGCTTCAAGATATACACTTCTTTATGGTATTGAAGTTAAATTTTATTCAGCAAGAGTTAAATTGACAAAAGAACTTGAAACCGAGGGAGTTAAAAACTTATTCACAATTGGTGATGGCGCAGGTGTTACAAGAGGTCTTTTACAAGCTTCTGCATCTGGTGTTTATGTTGCCAGAACAATCTGCGAAAGATAAATTTATGTAAAAATATTATTATTGAACAGGGAATGATAAATATTCATTCCCTGTTTTTATATTTACAGTAAATAGAATATTTGTTATAATATAAAAAGGATTATGGAATTTAAGAGTTATAAACATATTTTAAATAACAAAAATGATAATGAAAAAGTAAAGAACTTGGTGCCCTATTGCCATAATGCCCTAGGGTCTACGAAAAAGAAATGTGCATTCACACTTGTCGAAGGTGCTACGCACGTAGATATGGCACCAACAAAGGTGAAACTTGCTTTTACATTGGCGGAAGTCTTAATCACCCTCGGAATTATTGGAGTTGTTGCAGCAATGACCATTCCGACATTGATGTCAAATTATAGAAAAAAACAACTTGAAACTCAAATAAAAGCTAACTATTCACTTGTTCAACAAGCAATAAAGTTCGCTGAATATGATGATGTTTCTTATGATATGGCAATTCAAGACGGAAGTGATGCAAGTATTCAAGAGTGGTATGATTCCTTTTTGTCAAAACATTTGAAAGTAGAACAATTCTGTTCTAATGCAAAAAGTGGTTGTTGGCATAAAAAGGGAATTGTTAAAGATTTGCTTGGCAATGCACCAAGATATGAATATGATAACGGAATTGGCGGAAATATTGTCAACTTTAAACTGGCTAACGGAGCATTTTTCAACGTTGATGGAAACACCGCAGAAGATATGAAATCTTTTGGTATTGATTCGACTTCTGACGGTTTAACTTTCTATTTTGATGCAAATGGGGACAAAAAGCCTAATCAATTTGGGAAAGACATTTATATTATGGTTTGGACAGACAAGGGCTTAGTTCCTGCCGGATACAACAGAACTAAAGCCGAAGTTGATGCCAATTGTTTAAGAGGTGACGGATATTTTTGCTTGCAAAAAGTCATTTCTGAGGGTTGGCAAATTTCTGATGAGGTTTGGAAAAGACACTAATCACCAATGTTGCCGGAAGATTCGCCGGGGAGACAAGTTCCAAACTGACAAGATGAATTGTACGGAGAATTATTATTTTCTCTGTTTGAGGGGTTTGTATCAACATCAATATTTATTGTTTCCGGAATTAGTTGTGGCGAATTAGTAAACTGCTTTGAGGAATCTCTTGTCGGGTTTATCATTTGGTCAATATGATTTGGAACAAGCTTATCTTTAATTGTTTGAGGTTGATTATCTAAATTTGCCTTACAGGCTCCTAATTCTTCAAGTTTACAAGTAGCATTAGCACTAATTAGGGTTGAAAACACTACTACGAGTGACAATATTAAAATCTTTTTCATAATTATACTTCTCCTTGATTTAATCTGTATGTTTAATATTAAAAAATTTCAAAACAAATTACATTGCAGAAAAGTATAATCTTTTTTAAAACCATTTGCGTATAATTTTACGATTTTGATGTTTTTCAACAGTTTTTAAAACATCTTTAAACGGAATAATTGGTTCCATTTTATACCCACAATCGGCAGATAATGTTCCACCCATTGAAAATAACTCTTCTTGCGGGTATCTACGGCAAATCCCCGGGCGCCAAAAGTGAATTTTACATCTTTTAGTTTCTGGGTCTAAATTTGTACACTCAAAAATTAAACCTAATTCATCTTTTCCAATAATTTTCAAATCAGAATAAAATTTGTGCAAATATTGAAGTCTTTTAAATTCTTTTTCATCTTTCAATACATGTTTAAAATGTTTTACATAAATATGTGTACAGCACATTCCACAACCTTTACATTTACCGGTGCGCCAATAGTGCTTTTTCAAAATCTTTGCATAGATGAATTTTTTGACTTTTTCAAACATATAAATATGATAGTATCAAATTGATTATTTATATATTAAGAATTGTAAATATTAAAAATAAAACAAGCAAATAAAATTATTTAGGAGAATTTAAGCAAATGTAAACCTTACAAAATAGTAAAAACTGACATAATACTATAACATAACCAAAAATAACCAACCTTGACCTCCACGAGAGGTCTTTTTTTTGATTATTTAAACCAATTTTGCTGCATTGTATGAACTTCTGACAAGCGAACCAATTTGAAAATATTTTATGCCTATATTTTTTGCAATATCTTTTAATTCTTCATATTCTTCCGGATTATAATATTTTGCAACAGGCAAGTGTTCTTTTGACGGCTGAATATATTGACCAATTGTAAGGATATCACAATTCACACTATGCAAATCAGTGATAGTTTGTTTGATTTGTTCAATATCTTCTCCAAGTCCAATCATAAAACCTGATTTAGTTTTAATATCAGAATTTTCTTTGACATACTTTAAAACCCCTAGAGAAGTGTCGTAATTTCCTTGCGGTCTAGCTGTTTTGAAAATATCTCGAGCGGTTTCGATATTATGATTAAAAACATCAGGGTGAGCTTTTATTATTGTATTCAAAGACTCTTCATTCCCTTTAAAATCCGGTGTTAAGATTTCTATTTTTGTATTTGGTGAAATTTTTCGGATTTCATTGATACATTTTGCAAAATGATTTGCACCTCCATCTGGCAAATCATCTCTTGTAACAGATGTTATTACCGCATATTTTAGTCCTAAATCCTTAACTGCTTGCGCAACATGTAACGGTTCATTTTCATCTAGAGGTTCAGGTCTTTGACAAGAAATATTACAATACCTGCAATTTCTTGTACAAACACTTCCCATAATCAAAAACGTAGCAGTATGATTTGAATAACATTCATTTTTATTAGGACACCTTGCCCCCTCACATACAGTATTTAAACAATTTGATTTTAAGATTTTTCGAACAGTTCTTGTTTTATCCGTATCAATAATTGGTCTTTTTAAAAATTCTGGAAGTCTTTCACGCAATTTTTTATTCCTTTATTTGTTATATATTATATAACAAAATTTTTTATGTTTGATTTTTAAATAATTACGTTATATAAGTATATTAAGGAAATAAAACAAATAGGAGCATAAGATATGAAAAGATTAGTTTTGGTATTAACAATTATGGCAATTGCTCAAGTAGCTAATGCAGCAACTGAACCATTATTACTAGAACCATTAAGTCCAACCGTTTTGTCAACTACTCCGGTTACATCTAATCATGCAACAACACCTCAAGTTTCTGTTCAAAACGGAACTTATGAAGCAACTTTCACACCTGCAAACAAATTAGATCCAAACATGGTTCCACAAAATGCAGCAGCAGAGGGAAAACCAGTTCCTGCTAAAAGAGAACCACGAGTAAAAATTCAAACAAAACAAAGAAGCCAAGGTAATTCTTATTGGAACCCAGGCGGAAAAGGAACAAAATCATACTTTTAATAAATAAAAAAACAGGGTTCATTCAAAGAACCCTGTTTTTTTATGATTGTTTAGTAAAGCTCTTCTGCCATTTTCACAAGATAATTCAATTGCTCATCGTTCAAACTATTTGTTGTATATTCCAACTTTTTAAGTAATTCTTCGCGAGATAGCTTTTCAGATGCTTTAAAAAATTCTGAAATATCAGCATGCAAAATATTGCAAATTCGTTCCATTAATTCACAAGAGGGAAAACTTCTGCCAGTTTCGAGGAAAGAAATATGCCTTGGAGCAACATTAACTAACTCTGCGAATTGCTCCTGTGTTAATTTATTACGTTTTCTAATTCTTTTTAAATTATTTGCAAATGTATTTTTTAGCCCCATAACCATCTCCAACATTTATGATACGTTCAATCCTAAATCTTTTGTACGAAATTATAGGTAATATTTATTGCAATTTTTAGAAATATAAGATATACTATTTGCATAAAAGGTAATATTTTTAGAAGTAAATATGAAAAGATATATAGAATTAAAGGACAATAACATGAAACCACTTATAGACTTATCAACTTATCAACCTATAGACTTTAATAATAATTCCCTCGCCTCCTGTGGAAAAGGGGACAAAAAGAAACTTGCATTCACTCTTGCAGAAGTTCTAATCACTCTCGGCATTATCGGAATAGTAGCAGCATTAACAATTCCGAGCTTGATGAGTAATTACCGTAAAAAAGTAATCGAAACTAGATTGTCTAAATTCTACGCAACAATCAATAATGCAATTAAACTTGCTGAATATGATTATGATGATAGGACAGGTTGGGACGAACTCGGTAGAGGTTTTATTAAAGATGAAAACGGTAAAGATACAGCAACACCCAAAGCCGAAGCATGGGTTAATAAATACTTAGTTCCTTATATCAAAGGCGATACTAAAATGACGAATAAAAATGGTTGTATTGAATTGTATTTTCAAGACGGAAGTATGGTTGCTATTAATAGCGCTGGTTGGTTATTTTACCCTAACGCACAAAAGTATAAACAGCTTAAAGATGGAAGTATTGACCAAGGAGAAGCAGGGAAAGATTTCTTTATCTTTTTATATAATCCAAGTTGCTTTGAGGATAAAAAAAATCAAGCTTGTAAATATATTGGAGAGGGTGTTGAACCATACAAATGGAATTGGGACGGAACAAGAGAAGGCTTATTTGATGGTTGGTATGGGTGTCGCGAAGCCCAATCAGGTGGTGCGCATGCATATTGTACAGAATTAATTAAGCAAAATAACTGGAAATTTCCAAGTGATTATCCTATAAAAATTTAATCTGCAAATACAGAAAATTTTTCTATGAAGTCTTTTTCTAATTCTTTTTGGTATAATAAAAGCATGGATAAGAAAAAGAGAATACTTGCAATAAACTTTGGTGGAATCGGAGATGAAATATTTTTTCTTCCTACTCTTATTTCGCTAAAAAAAGAATTTCCGAATTCTGAAATAACCTTGGCACTAGAGCCAAGAAGTAAAAGTGTTAAAGATTTAACTAGTATTATTGATGATTTATTTTTGATTGATATAAAGGGTAAAAATAAATACTCAGAACTTTTCAAACTAATAATAAAAGCAAGAAAAGGGAACTTTGACCTTGTTATTTCATCTGGAGGAAATAAATTTATCAGTATTCTTTTATTTTTGACAGGCATTAAGGAACGTTGCGGCTACGATACAGGAAAACTAAGCCACATTTTACTAACTCACCCAATGAAGTTAAACAAAAATCAATATGCCTGCAAAATGTACCACGATTTAATCAGAGAAATAACAACTCAGGACACTGAACTACCTGAAATTGACATCGAACGAAGAGAAAAAATTGCGAACTCTGTACTTATTCACCCGGGAGTTAGCAAATTAAGTGTTCAAAAAGGTTGTATCAAAACAATTCCGGCAGAAACTTGGGCTAAAGTTATTGATTTGTTAGTCGCTGAGGGTAAAAAAGTAATGCTTGTTGGCGGACCTGATGACAAAGAGTGTATTGATACAATTTTAAATAATGTAAGAACTCAAAATTTTGAAAACTTATACGGAACAACAAAAAGTTTAAAAGATTTAGCTGAATTGATTTCATCAACTGACAAGTTTTTATGTTCTGATTCCGCACCCCTACATGTTGCGGTCGCTTTGCACACAAAAACATACGTAATCTTTGGACCAACTGATGACAAAGCTCTTATTCCTCAAAGTGATAATGTCGTTGCAATAAAAGCAAATGACAATTGTGAATTAAAACCTTGTTTATGGGCTAGACGTCAAACAACTTGCGACAAGTTGAGCTGTTTAAAAATTACAGCATCTCAAATCGTAACGCAAATTTTGAAATAATTATGCAACATAATCAATTTTTTTAGGGGTTGGTTTATCAATTTGCTTCGCAACTTTTTCACCAATGCTTTGACCAATATTAGAAGAAGTAATTGAACCAATGACAAAAGTTACACCTTTAACAATTGGCGCCCATTTTTTAGAAATAGGAAGTTTTGCTAAAACACCCTCAAGATGTTTTTTCATCAATCCTTCCCCAATGAACATACCGGCTAAAGAACCACTTTCAGCAATTATTGTCTTCTTTCTGTCTTCTTTTTTGGCAGTTAAAACATTCAAACCACTTGACACAACAATAAAATGATTAACATGATTTGCTGCGAATTTAACGGCTTTCGTGAGCCCCCCAAAGACTTTATCAGTTTTTGCGACTTCATCAATAGTGTTTAAAACAACCTTAGCTTGTTTTGAAACAGCATTATTATATTGAGCACCGGCTTTAATTACTGCAGCTCCTTGCCCAACAGTTACAGGAAGTCTGCCAATATTTTCATTTGCAGTTTTATTAGCATTTCTAAATGCAAATATACCTGTTGCTACACCACTGTACATAATAATGCATACCTTTCACACTATAACCTACATTTATATAAAGTATTTTTATTTAATTAAATTGCAGGAGTGTTAAAATATTTTACATTTGTTAATATTAATTTCAAAAGGGTTAAATTGCAAATTGCTATTAGGATTCAATTGATTTATAATTTACAAAAAAAAGGAGAAATATGAAAACAATTAAAATAACAAAAATGCAAGGTTGCGGGAATGATTTCGTAATTTTAGATTACTCAGAATACGAAAAAACAGGACTTTCAATGTCTGACCTTGCAAAAAAACTTTGCGACAGACACTTTGGAATTGGTGCTGATGGAATGATTATTCCAGACACTAAACCAAATGGAGAAACGGATATTGCATGGTATTTCTACAATTCTGACGGAACAACTGCTCAAATGTGCGGAAACGGAATGAGATGTTTTGCAAAATATGTTTACGACAACGAATTAGTTGATAAAAAAACTTTCAGTGTTAAAACCTTAGCAGGAATTATCAAACCGGAGATTTTAACTGACGGAAAAATTAAAGTTAACATGGGTACCCCAATTCTTGAAGATGAAAAAATTCCATTCAAAGGAGAAAGAATTGTTCATGTAAAAGATAGAGAATTCCAAATAACCCCTGTTTCTATGGGTAATCCTCACTGTATAATTTTTACAGAAGAAGACCCGATGGTTCTTGCCAAAACTTACGGACCGGACATGGAAGTTCACCCATATTTTCCGGAAAAAACGAATACTGAATTTGTAAAAGTAATCTCAAGAAACGAAATTGAGATGAGAGTTTACGAAAGAGGTTGCGGAATAACTTTGGCTTGCGGAACAGGTGCTTGTGCTAGTACAGTTGCTTGTGTTTTAAATAACTTAACAGAAAATAATGTTAAAGTTAACCTGTTAGGTGGGGCTGTAAATGTTGAATGGAGCGGGACAAAAGAAAATCCGAACAAAGATATTTTCTTAATCGGACCTGCTGAATACAGTTTTAAAGTAGAGTACATGTTGTAAAAAAAACTATTTTTATGATACTATTTAAACATACATCATAGGAAAATAGTAAAAGGAGACACAATAAAATGAAAAATTATGAATTAATGACTATATTCAAACCTAACTTAGATGCTGAAGAAGTTGATAAGTTAATCGAAAAAATAGATTCAATCATTGCAGATTTCGGTGGTAAAGTTGAATCTACAGACAAAGTTGGAAGAAAAAAATTAGCTTATGAAATCCAAAATTTCAGAGATGGTTTCTTCGCTACTACAATTTTAGCTCTTCCTGCGGATAAAGTAGCTGAATTCAAAAGACAATTAAGATTGAACGACAACATCTTAAGAACAATGTTCATGGAAGTTGCTGAAAAAGCTTCTGTATAGTTAGATTTATAGGAATAAAAAAATGTCATTAGCAAAAGCAGTAGTAACAGGTATAGTTTATAAAGCACCGAAGACAGGGTTTACATCAAACAATGTTGCGGTTTCGTCATTTGTATTAAATATCGGAACAAATGATGAACTTTTGGTTAGAGTTATATCTAAAAGACAATCATTAGAAGAAGTTGTAAATTCTCTTTCTAAAAATCAAAAAGTTTTAGTTGAGGGAAGATTGCAAAATGGTATCAGCAAAATGGACGACGGAACAGAAAAAAGAGTTTTCGAGATTGAAGCTGCTACAATTGAGCTTATGGGTGGAGCATCTACAGGTTCAAATTCTTCAAATGATGAGGGTGACATCTTAACATTTGGAGATATGGAGTCATCTTCACCTGATGCTAATACAGATGTTTTGATGGACGATGAAGAAGTTCCGTTCTAAAGAATAAAAAAAATGAATAGAAATAAATAATAAGGCTAGAAAGGCAAATTAAAAAAAATGGCAAGACAAGACGATAAGAAAAAACGTAAGAATTGTAGTTTATGTGCTGATAAAGTTACATCAATCGACTACAAAGATGCTGCAAAATTGAAAAGATATTTAACTGAAGCAGGTAAAATCATTCCTAGAAGAATCACAGGAAACTGTGCTGCTCACCAAAGAATGATTGCTAAAGCTATCAAAAAAGCTAGAGAAGCAGCAATTATTAGTTACGTTTTTGACTAATAATTAAAAACAATTCAATAAAAACTACGGATTAAATTCATAATCCGTAGTTTTTATTATTTATCTATTTATCAAAACTAATCTTCTGAAATCAAAACATTATTTACAATGATATTTCTATATTCTTCGTAGTCTAAGTATTTATTTTTATCCTTGTCATAGTAATCAAATTCACTTGACAATTCTTTAATATGTTTCATGATTGAATCAGGACCTTCTTTCTCAAGTGATTCCATATCGTTTGCCAACATTTTAATAAATGTTATAATCCATTCATTTTTAGAAATTGAATAGTCATCATTAGAATCATATCTCAAAAAATCGGTTATAAGTTCTTTATCAGTTAACTTTCTAAAACCTTTAGGTGTATTGTCTTTTTCTTTTGTAATAATAAACATAACTAAAACTCCCTTATATTGCCACAATTACACTTTTTATATCTTCACTCGTTACAGATGATAGAGCCAAATTTTTATCTTCTTTTGTTAGAGAATTCATTTGTTTTAACATTTCTAAAGCCTTTAACACAACCGTTTGATTTGCAGAAATCAACAATCCTCGAATAGCAGACTCATTATTCGCAAATTCAAGCGCTGTAAATACAAACAAGCTTTCAGATTTCAATTCTGCATTGATTAGTGATTGATTTACTTTAAAAGAAGATAGCAATTGTTTAATATCCATAACTTCTTGTTTTACATCTTTTGTTTCATCAAACAAATATTCATCATTTTCTGTCAAGGTATTAAATTTATCTTTAGCATTTGCAAGAACAACAGCTATTTCTGAGTCAGTTTGTTCTTTCAACAACATTTCAATAAACTCATACAATCTAAAATCAAAAATCTGAGCAAGACCTAAGATTTCACCCAACCCATTGATAACAGAATTAAAAACAAACAAAGCATCGGTTTTATTTGTTTTGTATAGAGAAAATAAATCGGTTAAATACAAAAGGTCTCCTGCAATATTTTCTGCAAAAGAAGAAGTCTTCATAACATCAACAATTGCAGGGATAACAGATTTATCACCATAAGACACTAAAAATCTTACCCCATCTAATTTTTCAAACTCATCATCAGATTTTAATTTTAAGAGCGCCTCATTCTTAGATTCAGTATCGCCAAACAAAGCCAACGCAGTTGCACAATTCGCACTTAATGAAGAATTTTCACTATATGCATTCTCTTTCAAAAAATCTAGCGCCAAAGAATCTTGAACTATAGAAAAATATTTTGCACAGTATGTTTTTTCGTCATCTGTTCCGTCTTCAAAAATTGCAAGCATTTTATCAGTCAAATCTTCATCTGAAAACTTAACAAGATTAGAAATAATCACATCTTCATACGATGGAGAATAATACTTCAAAAATTGAAGTAAATTTAAATAATTTGAAGAATTACAAACCTTAGCTAAGCGATTTGCGACATTTTGCTTAATAAAATCAAACAAAAAATCTTCGTTATCTATAAGTTCCTTAAATAATTCAACATCAGGAATATTTATAACATCAAAGGCAACAGGTTCAAAATCTTTAGGATTTTTACCTGTCAATTTTTTCAGTTTATCACTCATATAGAAACAACCTTATTAATCTAAGTAGAATACAGTGATAACTTTGTGACCTTCTTCAGCATATTGAACAGCATTATGAAGAGTTTTACTTGTATGTGACAAGAAACAAATCAATTGATTACATTCATCAATAATTTCTCTGTTGCAAATTCTTGACGCATCAGCAAGAGTCATCATCGCTCTATCTGCATGTTCAATAATATTAGGAACACCAATCAATTGATCTTGGACATCACTTGGTTGTTGACCAATAGTTTGAGGCAATACAACACTCAATTTTTGAGGATTTGCTTTCATTGCACCACGAATAGCTGCAGCATTTGTGCCTGAAGAACCACCTGATGTAATAATTGTATTACCTTGCATAACTAAAGCTGTTGCAAGTGTTTCAATCATTTGTTGGTGCGTGATAGGGAGATTACGGCTCCCAATAATAGCAATCTTTTTAGCTGATTGTTTAATAGTTGCAAGTTCCATAGCCAACTCGTCAACAGTATTTGGAGCATCAGACTTTACAGTATCCATATCATCATCAATAGGTACAACTATTGATTTCTGAGCATCTTCGCTTTTTCCATCTGAACTTAATAAAATTTCCTTATCACTTTCTGTCATTTTTTCATTTACCTTCTAATTGCATTAATTACATTTTTCGATTATGCTTAATTATAGCATATTTTTTTTTATTTGGGAAGAGGTCATGGAAAATCTATTAGAAAATCTTAATAAGGAACAGGTCGAAGCAGTTAAAACGACAAAAGGACCATTATTAATACTAGCCGGTGCAGGTTCAGGAAAAACAAAAGTTCTTACAACTCGTATTGCGTATATGATTCAAAACGGCGTAAGACCAAGAAATATTCTTGCAGTTACTTTTACCAACAAAGCCGCTAAAGAAATGAAAGAACGTATCGGAAAAATTATCGGAGAAGATACGGTAAAATATATGTGGGTAGGCACATTCCACGGGATTTGCGGAAGAATTCTTAGAGAAAATATTGATAAATATAACACCGCAACCGGTAAAAATTTAGATAAGAATTTTACAATTTATGACGATTCTGATACAAATCAAATCATCACAAGAGCAATAAAAAAATTAAACCTAGACGATAAAGTTTATCAAACAAAACTTGTTAAGTCAGTAATTTCTAATGCGAAAAACAAAATGCAAGATGCAACAACTTTTGCAACTTATGCAAGAGATTTCAAATCTCAAAAAATTGCATCTGTTTATGAAGAATACGAAAAGACATTGAACGCAAACAATGCCATTGATTTTGATGATATGTTGATGTTAACAGTTAAACTTTTAGAGCAAAATGAAGATGTCCGAAAGTTATATTATGAAAGATTTCAACATATTATGGTTGATGAGTACCAAGACACAAACCTTGCACAATATCGACTTGTTAATATGCTTTATACAAATATGAAAGAAGAAATTCCACCAGAACGCTCACTTTGTGTTGTAGGTGATGTAGACCAATCAATTTATTCTTGGCGTGGTGCAGATTTCACAATCATTATGAACTTTCAAAAAGATTACAAAAACACAAAACTCATCAAACTTGAACAAAACTACCGTTCAACAGCTCACATCTTAAATGCTGCAAACTCCGTTATTGAAAATAACGACGAACGTTTAGACAAAGTCTTGTATTCAAATAAAGGTGATGGAGAAAAACTAAGTTACTACATTGCAAGTGACGAAGCAGATGAAGCAAATTACATTATAAGCAATATTAAACGCACAGCAAACGGTAATTATAACAAATTTGCAATTCTATATAGAACAAACAACCAATCCCGTGCATTAGAAGAAGCTTGTATGGCAACAGGTCTTCCATATAGAATTTATGGTGGTACAAAGTTTTATGATAGAGCCGAAGTTAAAACTGTTTTGTGTTATTTGAAGTTAATAAATAACACTGACGATTCTCAAAGCTTGCGTCGTGTAATTAACATTCCCAAACGTGGGATTGGCGATACTACAATGCAGAATCTTACGAAATTTGCAAACGAACGTGATATAAGCCTTTACGAAGCAATCAAAATTTGTGAACAATCAGAATTAAATTCAAAAACACAATCAAAACTAAAAGATTTTGCAAATCTCATTTATAAATTCCAACAAGCGAAAGATTCTTATACACTGAAAGAATTTGTAACACTTGTGATTGAAAAATCAGGGTATTTGGCTGAATTACAAACAAAGGCAGCTAATGACCCAGAATATCAAGATGATATCAACAACTTACAAGAACTTGTAAACGTTGCAGAAGAATTTGTTCCAGAAGAGGAAGATAATATTCTAGGAGAATTTTTGCAACAAGTTGCACTCGTATCAGACCTTGATTCAATGGATGAAGAAACAAATAATATTACAATGATGACACTCCATGCTGCTAAAGGTTTGGAATTTCCGGTAGTATTTATTGCCGGTATGGACGAGGGTATTTTCCCAAGCCAAAGAACTCTTCAAGTTCCGTCCGAAGTTGAAGAGGAAAGACGTTTGATGTATGTAGGAATTACAAGGGCAGAAGAAAAATTATACCTTGTTTCGGCAAAACGTCGTCAAACTTGGGGTGAATACAAATACTACAATCCATCAAGATTTATTGAAGAAATTCCACAAAACTTGATTGAATCAATGGAATCAGATGATTTTGAAAGAAGTTCATCTTCTACATTCCGCAGTGCAGTTTCTAAAGCAAAAGAGAGATCTGCAACATCTGACAGTTATGGATATGTAAAACCGTCAACAGGTTTTGGTGCTAACTTCGTCGCACCTCAAAGAAAAGGACTTGCAAGTGGAGGAAGAACTCACTCAACAACACCTTCTTCAAATAGCTATAGTTCAAAATCTTCTTCAAACTACTCAAAACCAGCTTACTCTCAACCAACACGAACTCCTCGAAGAGCAATGATTGTAAAATCTGCAATCAACAAAAAGAGAGAAGAAGAAGCAAGAAGAGCAGCAGGTACAAGTGCAATTAACGCACTTCGACAGATGTCTGCTCAACGACAAAATGAACGGAAACTTGCAGAAGAGAAAAAAGCTCAAAAAAATGCAACTCCCATACTGGACGAAGTTTTTGATGTTGGACAAAGAGTTTTCCACGGACAAATGGGCATAGGACATGTTACAGATGTTATGAATATCGGAGAAAGTATAATGTACACCATTGATTTTGGCGCTAAAGGTAAAAAGGCAATGGACGCATCTTATGCAAAATTAAAGAAATTTTAGAGTTGTTTTTATTTAAAAGAAATGCAAAAGGCGGTTTGATTTAAAAATCAAACCGCCTTTTAAATATCTTGTAACAACTGAGTATATTAACCCTCAACAGCCATGTGTTTTGGTTGTCCTTTCTTTTCTTCCCAGAAATCAACAAGCATTGAGCAGAAGAAAATACTTGAATATGTACCAACTACAACACCTATCATCATTGCCAAAACGAAATCTTTAGTAGTTACACCACCGAAGAAATACAATGCAGCAAGTGTAATAAATGCTGTTAATGAAGTATTAACACTTCTTGCTAATGTTTGGTTAACAGAAGCATCAACAATTTCACCATAAGTCATTTTCTTACCATAATATCTCAAGTTTTCTCTAATTCTATCAAAGGTTACGATTGTATCGTTGATTGAGAAACCTATCAATGTCAAAATCGCAGTCAAGAACAAACCGTCAACCTGAACATCACAGAACAGACCCAAGATTGAAAATACACCAACCACAAACAAGCAGTCATGAACCAAACCTAAAATTGCAGCTATTGCATATTCCAATTTAAATCGGAATGAAATATACATAATCATACCAATAATAGCTAATGCCAAAGCTAAAATTGACATCTTGAATAATTCTTTACCCAAAGTTGGACCAACTGATGAAACTTGGATAAGTTCAGCATTTTTGTATTCTTTTTTCATTACTGATGTGATTTTTGCAGCCATATCAGAACCCTCGTCAATAAAACTTGTTCTGATAGAAATAATAGATTTAATATTATTATTTTCAGCAGTAGGTGTAACATTCAAAACTTGAATATACGGATTTTTGACATCAATTTTATCTAAGTCACTTCTTGTTTTTGCAAGTTCATCACTAGATGTTGCTTCAGGTGTTCCATATTGCAAAATAGTACCACCCGTATAATCAATACCTACCTTTACCGGAGTATGTGTAGGATATGTAACCATAGAATACACCATTGCAATAATTCCAGGGATTAACAGAAGAGCTGACAAGCACATCCATACAACCCTATATTTTACAACGTGTACTGCGTTTTTTCCAAAATTAAACATTTTATAATTACCTCATAATTTCTTAGTCTAAAATACCAAAACGAGCTTTTTCACGTTTAGTTTCTGTAACTTCATAACCTTGACCGATTTCATTCTTAGAAAGTCCGAACAATGCAGGATATTTCAATTCTCCTGCACCGAAGATTAAATGCATGAAGTTTTTAGTAACTGTAATTGCTGTAAACATTGAAACAAGTACACCAATTGCAAGTGTTAAAGCAAAACCCTTAACAACACTTGTACCTAAGAAGTACAAGATAACACAAGTTAAAATTGTTGTCATATTTGAATCAAAGATACTTGTAAATGCTCTATCAAAACCAGAATTAATTGCGGTGAATAAATTTCTACCAGCTTTTAACTCTTCTTTTGTTCTCTCGAAAATAAGAATGTTCGCATCTACTGCCATACCTACTGATAATATGAAACCTGCAATACCTGCCAATGTAAGTGTTACAGGAATTGCTTTGAATAATGCAAACAAGATTAAACCATAAACAATCAATGCCACATCAGCAATTACACCAGGTAATCTATATGCAAATACCATAAAGAACATTACAAATCCAATACCGATTAAACCGGCAAATTTAGACTTTTCAATACTATCAGCACCCAAAGTAGGTCCAACAGTATTTTCTTGAATGATATCTGATGGAACAGGCAACGCACCGGCATTCAGCAAGTTAACCATTTTTTCAGCTTCTTCATATTTAAATCCGCTACTACCACCGGAGATTTCAGCTCTCCCGCCAAAAATTGCTTCTCTAATAACAGGAGCAGAAATTTCTTCGTTATCAAAGAAAATAGCCATTTGTTGACCAACTAATTTTTGAGTTAATTCAGCAAACTTAGTTGCACCATTTCCATTAAATTCCAAAGAAACAGTCCATTGACCTGTTTGATCTGAACCAATTGATGCTGATTTTAAATCTTCACCGGTCAATCCTGTAGATTCCCACATCAATTGACCTTGAGCATCTCTTTTTGGTTGATGATTTGCATCAAATACAGGTTGTTTGAACTCTAATTGAGCTGTTTTACCTAAGAAAGCTTCAGCTTCTTTTAAGTCTGTTACGTTAGGAATTTCAACCAAAAGCCTTTTGTCACCAACTTGAGCAACACTTGTTTCAGAAACACCGAGTTTATTTACACGGCTTTCGATTGCATATTGCAAACGACTCATTACTTCCGGAGTAATTTTTGCCACTGAATCAGTAGTTTTTGCTTCAAGCATAATTCTTGAACCACCGACAAGGTCAAGTCCTAGTTTTGTAGGTTTTTTGTAGATTGTGATAATTGAAGCAACCACAATTGCTACGATAACCCAAAACATAATAATCTTGTTTTTCAATTTTTTACCCTCTTATATGTGTACTACTAGTTAATTACATTGTTGTTATTATTTATAACATCAAACTAAACGAAAAGAACTAGCTCTCCTCGCTTAATTCTTTTTTAACACTATCAATAACTCTGAACAATTCGATTTTTTCATCTTCAGTCAAAGTAACTAATGGCTTTCTAACATATTCATCAACAATTCCCTTATAAGCTAAAGCAGCTTTCACAGGAGTTGGATTTGGAGCCATAAATAATGCTCTAAATACAGGATAAAGTTTTTTGTGCATATTTCTTGCCGCAACAACCTCACCTGTTTTAAAGTTTCTAATCATTGATTTAATTTCAGAGCCAAACAAATGAGAAGCAACTGAAATTACACCTCTTACCCCTAAAGACAACATAGGAAGAGTCAAACTATCATCTCCAGAATAGATTGAAAAATCGTCAGGACAAAGAATTCTCATCTCTGTAACCTTATCCATATCAGGACAACTTTGTTTAACGCCAACAATATTGTCAAAAGTTGAAGCCAAGTAAGCAACTGTTTTAGGCTCCATCATAACACCAGTTCTTGATGGAATATTGTATAAAATAATTGGCAAAGTAGTTGATTTTGCAATAGCAGAGAAATGCTCAATAATTCCTCTTTGATTTGGCTTGTTGTAGTATGGAACAACAGACAAAATAGCATCAACTTCTTCTTTTTGTGCAAATTTTGAATATTCAATAGCTGATTCTGTTGAATTTGAACCTGCACCTAGAATAATTTTTGCTTTGTTTGCAGCAGCTCTTTTAACAGTGCTAACAAGTTCAATTTCTTCTTCGTTAGTCAAGGTTGGAGATTCCCCAGAAGTGCCTGCAACAAGCAAAGTATCACTACCTGTTGAAATTAAATGTTTAGTTAAAGCTTCAACCTTGTCATAATCAATTGCACCTGTTTTATCCATAGGTGTAACCATTGCTGTAATAACTTCGCCGCAATCGTATCTCAATGTCATATAAAATACCCTCTATTTCCCTAGTCTATCAAACATAATTATATTACAAAATAAAAGAACATGCCGAATTATTAAGTAAAGTGAATAAAGAGTTGACCAGAAGTAGACTTAGGGGTGTTTTTAAATTACAATTTTTTTTAAAATGGGGGACAGAAAATGACATTAAATATTGGAAGAATTTCATCAGTAATAACAGGTGTAAATACGATAAAAGGTAATGGTGTTGCAAGAAATTACAAAATGCTTTCTAAAAGTACTTCGTTTTATGGACTTGCGACTGTAGGTAGTATTGCAGGTGGGGTAGTGACAAAAGAACCTATATTTGCGCCGATTATTGCAAGTTCTTTTTTATTGCTAGCTAAACACAGTGATTTCCTCAGGTTAAAATTAAAACCCGATTATCTTGCAATCCTCAAACGAGCAATAAAAATTAAAAAAACAAAAACAACATCTTTGCCCTAATACTTAATAACCACTAGACTTGTAACATAATCAATTGATTGTACCAAGTCTCCATGTTATAATATTGTCAATCAGAAAGGATATTCCGCATGGGAGATGAGGACAAGCAGTTTGATGCCACCCCCAGAAAGTTGGAGCAGGCGAGAAAAGAAGGGCAGGTTGTTAAATCCAAAGATTTCTCAACCGCTGTGTCTTTGCTTATTTTATTCTCGGTGATTTTTGGTTTAGCACCTTTTATCTGGAATCAAATTGTCCAAGTTTTTACCCTCCTATATGAGCAAATCCCCAATGCCCACACCGAACAAATCGGGTATATGTACATTTTGACAATAGCGATTAAAGGTGCTGCGTTAATTATAGGTCCGATTTTAGCTATTGCTTGGCTTGTTGCAGTTTTAGCAGACTTTGTTCAGGTTGGACCTCTGGTTGCTATTGCCCCCCTTATGCCAAAGTTAGATAAATTAAACCCTACGAAATACTTCAAAAACATAATGTCTATCAAAACATTGTTTGAACTTTTTAAAAACATCGTGAAAGTTTTAATTCTAGGTTACATCGGTTGGGCTGTCTACAAAGACCATATTGAATCAATTTTAATGCTCGCATCTGTCGATAACAACTTTGCAGTAATGATTGAATTTGGAAAACTCATCACAGAGTTTATTTTCAAGGCCTGTATTGCTTTTTTGATTATTGCGGCTGCTGATTATGGGGTTACAAAATGGAAATTCCTAAAAGATCAAAAAATGTCATTCAAAGAAATCAAAGATGAATATAAAAACTCAGAAGGTGACCCAAACGTTAAAGCAGCATTAAGACAAAGACGTATGCAAATGCTACAACAAGGTGCAATGGATGCAGTTCCAACAGCAGATTTTGTCGTAACTAACCCGACGCACGTTGCCTGTGCTTTGAAATATGTCGCAGAAGAAATGGATTCTCCAATGTTGATTGCAAAAGGTACAGAACTTATTGCAAAGAAAATCATTGGGATAGCAAAAGAACACAATGTTCCGGTTATCGAAAATCCACCTGTAGCAAGAGCTTTATTCAAGATGGTTGATATCAATCAACCGATTCCACCAGAGTTATACAAGGCGGTAGCAGAAATCTTGATGTTCGTTTACAAGATGAAAAGAAAAAATACACCAAATAAACGACCGCGAAATTAATATATTGTAGTATTATTGGTTTGTAAAATTATGGCAAAAGAAGATAAAACGAATTTACAACATTATATAGATATTGTACAAAAGGTTGCGAGAGTAGAGCATAGACGTATTCCTGCTCACATGGTTGAGTACGAAGAACTTCTTTCTATCGGTATTATCGCCATTCAGGTGATGATTAAAAACAAAACTCCAGAACAACTGGCAAAATATAATGCTGCATATATTGCAACTGCAGTTCGTTGGGCGATTAGAAACGAATTAAGAATAAGATATAAATGGTATTCACTAAAACACAAAGCAGAAGATGAATACGACCAAGAAGAAGCAGTTGAAGGTATGGATATGAAACAAGCAAAAGTCCGTGAAGCAATTTACGAAACTGTTTTGTCTATCGACAGCTTAGCGGCTTCTGCAAGTGACAATGACTCCCCGTTTGATTTCATCAAAGATACTCACGCAATGCCTGACGAAAATGCGGAAATTTCTGAAATGGGCAAAATGATTAGAACTGCGATTTCTAAACTTCCACCAAAAGAAAGAACCGTTGTGGAATATAGATTTTACAGAAATATGCAGGTAAAAGATATTGCTCAACAAATAGGATTGTCGCCATCAAGAGTTACACGTATTGTTCAAGCATCATTAAACACTGTTAGAGAATACTTAAATGCCCATGAACAATATGGTTACTAATCAACAATTTGAATTCTGTCATCATTCTTGATTTCCATTGGTTGGTTTAATTTTTTAATATAATCACAAGCCAATTTATTTTTATCTACATCAAATTGTTGAAGAACAAATTCCGGGTGCTTGTTGCTTTCTAAGTATCCGTCACCACCTGTTGCAAAAAAATCATCTGCGGCTACGGTATATTTTTTATTTGGGTCGGGGTTTTTTACGTCAATTTTGTGTGTGTGATTTGCTTTATCAATGAATTCAAGACTTAATAAGTCACCTTGTTTGTTTGCCTTATATTTCAATCCTGATACAAGTAAAATCCCAGGCTTGTTAGACGGATTATTTAGAGATTTTAAACCGACATTGATTGCATCAACAATTTGTTTCTCTGATAAATCCAAAATCATCATTTTATCTTCAAATGGAGTGATATCAGAAATTAATCTTGTATCAATCGGCCCCTGTGAAAAACGTCCTCTGATATTTCCGGTATTAAGAATTGCAATATCAGTATTTAGTTCACTTCTCATCGCATCAGCAATAACGTTTCCGTGTGGATTATTTTCAATAAGTCTTTGAGTTGGAGGATCAACTGCAACACTTACCCTACCGATAACTTCGGGTTTGCCGATATATTCTTCAACGGAATGTTTTACAAATAGAGGTCTGTTATAATCTCTAGTCTTGATAACATTGTTTTGCGCTTTTTTGATAACACCGTTATCATCAAAATCTACATTCAAAATACCGACATTTTCACCGTCTTTTCCGGCTTGTGTAATTACAACCGGTTCACCTGTTTTTGAATACAAAAGATTTGTACCTTCTTTCAAACCTTCAATCAAATCATGAGTGTGTGCCCCGAAGATTAAGTCGATACCTTGAGTTTCTTTTGCCAAACGTTGATCCTTTTTCGTCCCCTCGTGAGATAGAACGATAATTTTATTTATTCCTTGTTCTTGTAACTTATTTACTTCATCTTGAACAAGTTTAATTGTTTCGTCATCTGTTTTTACGCTGATATCTTTTAGAGTATTATTCATTTTTACACGTTCAAGCATATCCTCCGGAGCAATTCCGATAAGTCCGTATTTTTGACCATTTTTTTCAATCACCATTGATTTTTGAATTTTGCCCTCTAATGGAGAACCTTGTTTGATATCAATATTTGCAGCTAACATTTTGTACTTTGCATCACTCAAAAGTTTTGCTAAATTTCCCGGTTCTACAACATCAAGCTCGTGATTACCCAGTGCTGAAGCTATAAATCCGCTCCAGTCTAAGAATTTGCTTGCAACTTGGTTATGAACATAATTTGCTCCCAAAATTATATCGCCGGAAGATACTTTGAATTTAGAAATATCTGACGTTTTGTCAGACCAAAATTCCGGAGCAATTTTATTTGATGGAGTAGAATCAAACTCTTTTGTCATATTATAAATACGTTCCATATTTGTCATCTTGCCGTGAACATCATTTACATAAAACCAACTTGTATGAGTTAGTTTAGAGGTAGGCATTTTAGAATAAACCGGCACTGTTTCATTTGGATAAACAGTCGCTGTATATTCCAGAGTTCTCGGAACATTATCTTTTGCCACTTGCGGTTTTTTGCCAGTTTGCACTTGTGCGGAATTCACATTTGAGATGTTTAAATTTGGTGTATTTATCATATTTTCTACCTTTTACACTTCATCGTTATAAAAACTACTGAAAATATTATTTGCCTATTTTATTTAATTTATTAAGAAAGTTTAAACTTCCTTTTATGCTGCTTGTTGATGCTTCATGTGTTTGTACATTTCAATTCCTTCAACCCAGCTTGGAGTGATATTCAAATCGTTTTCGACTATCTCTTTTGGTAATGCTGCGTGGTGAATTTTTGGTAACAAATAATCTTCTGAATATTCAATCGGTCTTGGTATATTATCGTCAGTATCATTACAAATAAATGTCATTTTACCTTTACCATCTGTTTTGTAACCTACAATTGTTATCTCATGACCGTTCACAATTACATTGTTGTTATCCGTTTGAGTATAACCGATTATTACATTTTCGCCTTGATCAATAGCCTGAACTATATGCTTTTTCATTGTACCTAAATCAGTTTCATAACCAACAAGTCTTGCATTTTCATCAACAGTTTGATAGGTTACAGACAAGATATTTTTGTCGAACACAACGGACTCAGTGAATGTTTTTTCAAATTCAATCAAACCTTTATCATTTTGATTGAATTTTCCGGCCCTTTTATCCGTCAAAGTATTGTACGATTGTTGAGAACCAATTTCCATAAATGTTGATTGCATTAAAACATCTAATGGGGTTCTTTCATAGGAATCTTTATCAGTTGTCTGAATTTGAGCACGTAATAATGCGTTTTTATCCGGTGCAAATTTTAATTTTGCATCATTAAAATTGTTCATTTCAAAAGGAATATCAAATGCGTTCAACAACCAAACCGCATTTAACGTATTATCAGCAAGATTATTTAGCTGAATAGTTTTATCAACACTCATTTGCTGAGAACTTAACCCTTGCGCAAATCGTGCAAATTCAGCAGGCATTTGTTTGGCGAGTTTAAACTCCGTACTTGCTGCAACACAAGTACCTGAATGTTCAACATCTATATCGTTTTGACCTTGTTTAATATCAAGGAGGTTTGTCTTTGTTGCATTGTTTGCTTGAATTGCTTTTTCTCTATATTCAGCCGGAATATCTCCAAACTGTTGAGTAATTAAATATGGGTAAGCAATTGTTGCAATCGCATCTCGCAAAATTACATCATTTTTCAAGCCCTCAGCACGAGGTTCTTGAACTATTTTGAATAAATTATCTAAAACGGTTGATTTGTCGTTAGAATTTGAGTTTAACAAAACCCCGTTTTTCAACAATCCATCTAAAATTTTTCTTCCATTTTTGTCTAATTGTGATGAAACAGTGGTGTATTTTACTTGCTCTTCTTTTCCATTCAATTGAGTGCGGATATTTATTGCCTGAGTCTGTGACATAGAAGCCTGCGGAAGAGATTTTGTCGCAGTGAAAGACGGAGATGTCGCAGCTTTTACGGTCTCAGACCTTGAAACATACACAGGAGCCTTAACACTGTTAATTGTGTTATAATTATATTGATGATAAATTTGAGAATTAATTTTATCTACCATGTTACACCACATCTATTATAAAAAATAAAAAATGTAAAAATTGCCATGCATGTATTATTTTTGTAAATAAATATTAAAAGAAGGTATCATTGAAAAATTCAAAAGTCAAACCATTAACCAAATCACAAATAATAATTTCAATCGACAGATTAACTCGTTTTAAAAATACCGAAACTAAATATTTACGGGTTTTCAAAGATATTTTGACTCAGAACTTGATAGAACCTAAATTCAAAAAAACGGACTTGGAAAAAATGGATTACTCTGAACTTAGGAATTGGGCAGAATTTGTAATAAATTATTCACTTGAAATGGCAGGACTAACATTAGAAAACGATTATTTGATAAATCAAAGACTGCTCAATTATGAAAACTCAGTGTTTGAAAATAATAAAAATGTTCAAGAACTTCTGAACAACAAAATCAATTATAAAGCTTGTTTAAGCTATATTGATGAAAAATCTCCCAAAAATTTGCTATGGTTAAAGAATTTAGAAATAAGTTCTGATATCAGGAAATCCAGATTTGATAATTCTTTAAGATTTCCTGTAGAAAAAGTCGTAATTGCAGAGGGAGCTACAGAAGAAACGTTGTTGCCGGAATTTGCTAAACGTTGCGGATATGATTTTGATAAAGAGGGTATTTACATACTTTCTGCAGGCGGGAAAAATCAAGTTGTAAAACTTTATTATCAACTTGTTGAAAGCTTGAAATTGCCGATATTTGTACTTTTAGATAAAGATGCAAAAGAAAATCTGGAAGAAATTCAACCAAGATTGCGAGACATTGATAAAATTCACTTGTTAGATTGCGGGGAGTTTGAGGATTTGTTGCCGATTAAACTTGTTGAGAGAACCTTGGATTACGAACTCAAAAATATCTCAATGTTAGAGAAAGAGAAGTTGAATGAAGATATTCCAAGGGTGAAATTTTTGGAAGAAGTTTTTAAAACTCGAGGCATGCACGAATTTAAAAAAGTAGAATTTGCCCAAATGGTGAAGAAAAATATAAAACACGAAGAAGATATTTCACCTGAAGTAGTTGAAATTATTGATGAGATAAGGCTTTCAACCAAAGACAGGCTAGAAAACAATAGAAATTAAAAATTTTAAACAAAACAGTTGACATTTAATTTTGTTCAGGTTAGAATAACTCTTGTAACAAAAGTTCAAGCCCCCATCGTCTAGAGGCCTAGGACAACACCCTTTCACGGTGTAGACAGCGATTCGAATTCGCTTGGGGGTACCATTTAATAAGCCACGTATAGTGTGGCTTTTTTAGTGTTCAAATTTCAAAACACTTATTATTACTGCATTTTAGCTAGTGTCAGACAAGAAATGCTTGTTATTTCTATCTTTTAGAGTAGTTTATTTTTTGAAAATTTCTAAAAATTTTGTTTAGCGGCAACAAAAGTGGTAATAAAAAAAGTGCCTCAGAAAAATTTCAGCATTTGCACAGAACCCTATAACTCTCTCGTAGTCTAGTTTCGAACTATTGTAAATAAAAGTCCGAAGTGGCAACGTAGTGGCAACATCAACAATCTTGCCACTGCAAAATGTTTATAATCTAAAGAGGTCGTAAAACCTGTCATTGATACTGTTTTATACAACATCACCTAAAAAGTCAAAACTTCACCATCAGTTGGTATCAGTAAATTATCTATATTATTATTGTTTTTAAAATGTTCTAAATCTTTTCTTGTAACTGTTAAATGGCTTACAGTATCCATGTGGCTTGCAATTACGGTTGCATTTTTAGAATTTTTTAAAACTTCTTTTAAATCATCAATGTTCATAATTAAGCGTTCACCATTTAATACAGTTGCGGCACAAGCATTGACTACAATTATATCTGGAGAATATTTATTCAAGGATTCTTTTACTTCTTCGCACCAAATCGTATCCCCTGCAATATAAAGTGTTTTTTCTTGTTCTGCATTGAAAACAATACCCATTGCATCGTAAGGCATTCCAATTGAATCACATAAAGGTTTTAAAATTTCTCGTTTTCCATGTTGTGTATGAGTTTTGTATAAAGTTATATTTCTAAAGCTTGTACCTTGTTCTGCTAAAATTTCAACATCTTTAAAACCTTTTGATAATATAAAGTTTTTATCGAATTCTGATTGAACAAATATTTTAAGATTTTTATCTATTGCATGTTCTGCATATTCGTCCCAATGATCAGGGTGAATATGAGTGATGATAACAGAATCTACATTTACAATTTTATCAATAGAAAAGGGTAATTCTACCCTCGGTTGTCGAATTTCAGAATTAACTGCTGTTTCAAAACCCGGCATATAACCTTTTGGTCCAAGCCAAGGATCTATTAAAAATCTTGTATTGTCGTATTCTATAATTAATGTAGCATTTCTAATTTGAGTAATTTTCATATAATCATCTCCTTTTATAATAATATTAAATTCTTATTTACTTTTTTTCAAGAATGCACTATTTTGTATAATATATACATTAAAGTATAATAGTTACCAAAAGGTTAGTTTGGAGTTTCAAATGAGCAAACAAAGACAAGATGAATATAAATGTCCACTTGAGGTTACAATGGAGATTATTGGAGGAAAATACAAAGGGGTTATAATTGGTCATCTTATTGATAAAACCCTGAGGTACAACGAATTACAAAAATTAATTTCTCACGCAACTCCTAAAATGCTAATACAGCAATTAAAGGAATTGGAAGCAGACGGAATTATTCAAAGAAAATTGTATCCTGTTGTTCCACCTAAAACAGAATATTCATTGACCGAACGTGGAAAGAGATTAATCCCATCCATTATTGAATTAAACAAATGGGGACTTGCTTACTTAAAAGAAATGAATATTCCTTGTAAATATAAAGAAGAATAATATAATATTGCGTTAAGATTAATCCAAGATAGTAATTAGGAGATGATTTTGAAACAACAGAAAAATTTCAATAATTACTTAGGTTGGAAACAAACTAAAGAGTTTATTGCTATCATTAAGGATAACAAATATGCTTTCTAAAACTGGTAGTTATAGGACAAACCCTAACGGCACAACAACATCTTACGATAAATACGGAAGAAAAACAGGCTCGTTCAAAACAGATTCCACAGGTAAAACAACCCAACATGACCGCTACGCAGAAAAGTTGGAATTAGAAACTGGTAAAAAAGTTGTAACTGACAGTAATTTTCTTCCGCATAAGCAACCTAAACAAATTAAGGGAAAAGATTAATTACATTTATTTAAAAGAAATATCTAACAGTGGCAACAAAATGGTAAGAAAAAAGTTCACACAAATTAACCCTATAAAATCAGTATAAAAAAGCAGGTTAATTGTGTTAAATCGGTAAAATTTTCAACCCAAATAACGCCTAAAAAAGGGACAAATGCGATGCTTTCACGGTGTAGACAGCGATTCGAATTCGCTTGGGGGTACCATTTTAAAATCAGGAGGCAATAAGCCTCCTTTTTTATTGATTAAACTTTCAAATCCACACTACTTCTATTATTAATCATTATTACTTTTGAATAGATGTTTCTTCTATAATTAATGTTGGTCTAAGATTTTCTTGATTTTGCACAAGTTTCTTTTGTTCAGCAGTTGTTCTGGCTCTTAATTTCTCCTTTTCAGTAGCTTCGTATTTAGTTCTTAATTTTCTTCTTTGTTGCATTCTTTGAATCATATTGATTTTGCCATCTTTAAATGCTTGTTCAATACTTTTTAATTCGCTTTGAAATTTGGGATTTGATTCTACATCAAGTCTTGTAGGTTTACCCAATAATACTATGTCCAAACCATTATCTTTTGCCAATTGTTTAATTTCCGGTTTTACATCATCAATATTATCAACTCTTGCAAAAATAGCTTTTATACCATCTATAATACTTGTAACTTCGTTATTTGAACCTTGACCATACATAGATGTTGAGGACAATTCTACACTGGAAAGTTCTAAGGCATCTCTTAATTCATCTGCTTTTAAAACTTTATTTCCAATTTTTATATCATTAGTTATTTCATTGAAATATTCTTTATGTTTCAATTCATTAAATAATGCAATATAATCTTTATCAGTTAAATCATAACCTTTGTTTCTGAGATTTTTTAAAAGACTATTTTTAAGAAGAACATAATGTTCTGGTGAATTTTCAAGTGACTGATGATGAACAAATACAGTAAAGTTTTTTTCTATACAAGAAGCTTGTCCTTGACCGGCCGAAGTTACATTTATACTTCTATTTTTAGGAATAATACCGTATTCTACTGGGATACCAAAACCTAAAGCATCATCATTAAATAAACTAGAATTTTTATTAACTAAAGACAATGATAAATAAGCATCATCGCTCTTTTTATTTGTAACATCTATTAAATATGAAAGAGATTTAATTTCTTTCCCTTGAGGTACTGCGTGTACTAAAAAGATATCATCTTGGCTTGCAATAGCATATTTAACGCCTGATTTTGGATCTACAGAGAAACAAGATGCAGGAATTTCATTTTGTAATACTATAGAACCATGATCTGCAATATTTTTATTTACTTTTTCTAATATCTTATTTTTAGCTTCTGCGAGTTTAACTTTATCTTTTGTGTGTGTTTCTGCAACTTTGAATGCTTGTTCTAAGTCGTCTACATCACGAAGGACCGCAGCTACATATTTGTCATCAACTTTACCCGCAAGAAAATCATTAACAACATCATCTCGTATAACTTTATTATTTTCATTTATATGTACATTGTCCTTACCAAAAACTTTTTGGGCTCCTTTACCCATAGTCTTAAAGCCACCACCGATAATAGGAGACATAATTGCACCACCAATACCACCTTCAACAGCACCATCAAGCATTGCTTCTGTGTCCCAATTATTATCTAAACCAGCTCTAAAACCACCATCAATAGCACCACCGAGAGCGCCATCTGTAGCCATTTCAGCAGCCATTGCTGTTTCTCGTTTCAATAACGTTCCGCCAACATATTCATAACCGGCAGGATTTGTTAAAGCTGTTTTTAGACCTTGTTTTACTCCTGTTTCAACAACTTCTTCGGTAACTTCTTTACCCACTTGTTTTACGGCTTGAATACCTAATTTAGTTGCAACAGTTTTGCCGACAGCACCACCAAAACCACCTGTAATAGGTGCTAAAGCACCAGAAAATGCTCCTGTGGCTAAATCATGTCCAAAGTCTTTCATTGTATATTTTTTATCTGTTCCAACTGTATCAAGAGCTTTTACTCCGGCTTTTATCAATGCTCCACTAGCAGTAGCAGCTGCTACTCCAACAGCAATCGATGCACCACCTGTAAATGGAGCTGCTGCTACTGCTGCTGTATAGATAGTAACGGCAGAGATACCTGAAACCATATCACCAACAACATCAGCAGCCATTTCTTGACCTTCTTTGTAGCCATTGATTTTTGTACTTGCTTGGGATAACTCGCCACGTTTAAATTTTTCTAAATTTTCTTTTGTATATTCGACTCCGGTTGCGTTTTTAAAATCTTTTTTGCTAATTTTACTGGTTTTAACTTGATTAAGGAGTTTTCTCTCAGCATTAATTTGTTGTTGAGCTTTGTCTGAACCATCACCGATACCGGTTTTATTCTTAACCCAATCCCAGCCTTTACCTATCCAACCTTGTTCTTTTTTAGTTTTGTTTAGCCTTTTTTCTTCATTATTCAATCTTGCAAGATTTTGGTCTACAGCCCCTTGCGTTGGATTTTTAGCTTTTAAAACCCTCTTTTTGCCGTTTTTAGTAACAGTATAACTACTTCCATTAGCAGCGATAGAAATTTGTCCTTCAACCTTTTTGAAATAATCAGGTTTAATTGGAGTTCCATCTGCCCCAAAATATTGCATTACAGTCCTACCATCTGCAAGTTTTGAATAAACAACTTTTCTGCCTGACTGTAAGTATATTGTCTTTTTAGGGTTTGGTTTTGCAGTTTTTTCAACTTGCAAACCAATATTATTATTTTTTTGTTTGGAAATTGCTAAAATAGATTGTTTTTGTTCGGCAGTTAAAGTTCTTGCATCACTTTTAACCATAATAGACAAAATTTGATTATCCGATAATTTCTTTAATTTAGGATTTGATTGCCTATATGCTTGGATTTTTTTTTGTATATTAACCTTTTCTGCCATCATACACCCCTTAAAAAGTTATGAGAATATGGAACTTCATAATAAATATCGACATTCTCTTGAAAAACATTAATACTTTTATAAAAATTTTTACAATTCGTATAATTTATTATAAAGAACAAGATGTGATTAACACTGAGATGGAGATGAACATTATCTTATACATATTTATCTTTACGAAGACATATTAAATCCTCTCTTGTTAGAAATCTTGAAACAATTCCATCTTTAATCTGCTGTTGAGCATTGTATCTTTTTGAAGAAGTAATAAAAATACATGCTTCTTTTGCTCTTGTAATTGCTACATAATGCAAATTATTATCCTCATCATAGTTGTCATTTTGGATTGAAGAATAAGATGGAATTATATAATCATATAAATCAAGATGAATTACTATTTTAAATTCTAAACCTTTAGATTTGTGTATTGTCATAATTTGGACTTCGTTATTTGCTACCGGTTCATATGATGATAAAGAGATTGGATTTTTTAATATTGCTTTTAAACGCTCAATTGCAATGGCAGATTTGTTATTAGGAGCAATAATTTCTGCAATTTTTAAAAATATATTAAAATTTTCTGTTAATTTTGTTTTGTCAGTATTTTTTAGTTTTCTTATATATTTTACAACTTTATCTCTATTATTATCATCGTCTGTAAAATATTTATCTAAATAATCTGTTAGTAATGCTTTTGTATCAAAAATAAAAAATAATATTTCAATAAATAATGTCGCCCATATATCAGAACATTCATCTAAGACTGTGCTTATTATATATTTGTGTGTTGTTGTCATATTTTCGTTAAGTAGTTTTCCTGTTGTATCACTCCTAACTAAAATAGCTATATCACTGTTATTTAGTATCGAAAAAGTTTTTTTAATATTTTGTATATGAGTATCTACATATTTTGCAATATCAACCTGAGACCCTTGTATATTAATATGATAAACTCTTATTTCTTCTGTAATAGATTCTGATGGACTTAAAAAATTTTTAGAATAATTGACAATACTAGGATGGCATCTGTGGTTTTTTGTAATTCGTAAAGAATTGAAATCTTCTCGTTTATCAAGAGTTATTAAATATTCAGAACTTTTTTGTGCAAACCCAAAAATTGCCTGATCGACATCTCCTACTGCTATACCAGTAATTCCTAAATCAACCAGATAACAAAATAAAACATATTGAAAATACCCAGAGTCTTGGAATTCATCAATAATAATATAATCATATTTAGCTTTTAGATATAATCTAGATGATTTTACATTTTCATATACATGGCACCCAAGAGCACCTATTAATTCTAAAAATATAATTCCAGATTTATAATAGTTGTCCATAAACGAGATTTGCGAATTATTGAGTTTATTTTTTAATTGTTCAATTTCTGATGCAATTCGATATTCTTCGGGATTATCTTTCAAAATTTCCTTATAAGATTGAATACTCAATTCTTTTGAATTTGTTCCAAATACTCTCGGTAAAAATGGAAAAATAAGTTCAGAAATAAATAATTTATCTATAGTTCCAAAAAATGATTGTTTTTTGTCTATACCACCTGAAAGAGAGCGCTGTCTTAATTCGTTACTAGCTTTATTAGTATGTGAAATAGCTATTATTCCCTTGTTGATTGATAATAATTCGAGTATTTTTTTGATTTTAATAGATAAGGTATAAGTTTTGCCACTACCAGGATTAGCAATAACAACAATATTACCAGGACAATCTATTATTTTTTGTTGTTCATCAGTTGGACCCAATTATTCTTCTCCATATATTTTTTCAACAATTTCTTTGCATCTGTGCAAAGGAGCTAATAGTGTTTCATTCTTAAAATCTTTTAATAGATCTTTGTTTTCCTCAAGAAAATTATATATATTAATTCCCTTGTGTTCTTTCATTTTATTTACTAACTTGTCGGAATTTGCTTCTTTATAATGTTTTTTTAATCGTTCAGATAAATCACTATTGTATAAATCAGTTTCGAAGTCTTTATCTGCTAAGTAAAATCCCAAAGTATTCAAGTGTTGCATATGTTTATTAATTTTTTCTTTAATTGCATCTGATTCCAAATATGATTTATTTTTGCTCCTTTCAAATACTGTATTAACAAGTTTTGTTTTGTCTGTTTGCAAAAAGTTATACAAATCCAACAATCTTTCAATCCCTGCTAATCTGTATTCATCAGAATTTTGAACTTGAAATATATCGTTATCCGTCCTTAGAACAACAGGAATGTTAAGCTTTGAAAAAATATCTATGTAAGGCTTAAATCCAATACCATCAACGGAAATAATACTTATGTTATATTTATCTATATTAAAATCATCATTCATTGTAGCAAATGCTTTATAGAAAAGACATTCTGATACCCCTTCTACTAAAAATACAACATCCGCAAAAAATGCTTCAGCTGGAATTATATTGAGCCTATACCCAAAATTTAAAAAAGATTCTTCTATTAATTTTGATACACCTTCTTTTGCAGCTTTTGTCCCTTCTGAAGTACCATAGAATTTAATCATAGAATTTGGATTAAATTCGCTGGCTATTTGTGGGGAATGCGTAGTAATAATAATTTGAGAATTGAATTTGTTAGTTAAATATTTAGCAAGTCCTCTTTGTTTATGAGGGTGTAAATGTGCTTCAGGTTCCTCTATACAAAAGAAAGTAACACCTTCTTTTAATTTAGTATTTTTATTTGCCCACATTGCTAAATATATTTGATTTGCTTTTCCATCACCTCCAAGACTAACAGTCTTTCCTTTAAAAGAGGATAATAAATTTAGATTATTAATATATCGATTTGTGTCAATATCCCCAGCACTAAATGTTATGTCGTTACTTTTTTGTAAGTTTAGTTCACATAATTCTTTATTTAGACTATTTGTTGCTGAATTTACATATGATAGTTTGTTTACATTGGTGCTAACGGCTTCAAGCTTATTTTTTATATCGTTTTCTAATGTACAGTCACTATTTTTTGTTTCTTCATCCCTAGACTCTTTTACATCTTGCAGCATTTTTGTCTGCTCTCTTTTGATGTAATTTCTTAAATCCCTGTTACTGTTTACATATTCTAAATTTAGTACTCTTAAATAATATCTGCTCTGAAATTCCGTCAAAGAATGATCATCATAACCTTCAAATAATTTATATTGTTTTTCTCCAGTGGAACTATTTCGTGTAGCTACATATTTTAAAATCAATGTATTATCATCACCAATTTTACCTTTAAATTTAGCCCTAATACAATCATCACTGCTTGTAGGTTCAAGAATTTCATTAAAATAAATAGTGATTTCAAATTTATTTGTATCTTCAAATATGTAAAAATCAGTATCAGCAGGTTCTATGTCATTTTCGGATAGACTTCTGTCCAATAACAATCTTAAAGCATATATAAAATTGGATTTTCCAATATTATTCGCTCCAAAAATTAAATTTTTATCGCTCAAATTTACTGTTATGTCCTTAAAATTTCTAAATCCAACAATTTTGACTTTTGCAATTTTCATAAGAATACTCCTATATGTTCTGTACTAAAATATCATAAAAACATACCATTGTAAGGTTCTGATAATTTGTCTTTTGAGAAGGTTGAGAACAAGGTAATATGTATAGCCGAAGAAGTCCAGTTTGAGCTTCCCGACTCTTGGAAACGGGTGCGTTTAGGAAGTATTTTAACAAAACTAACAGATGGTACTCATTCTACTTCTAAATATACACAAGCAGGGATACCATTTTTGTCTGTCAAGGATATTGGTTGTGGATTTGTGGATTTATTGATTTTTCTGATATAAAATTTATTTCTGAACTTGAGCACATAGAATTATATAAAATATGTAACTATTGTTAAGAACATTCCAACAAGATAACCATACTGAATCGTTTTTATATCATAACCAATAGTTTTCTTATCATCTTTTGAAAACTCCTTTTGTCATTCACGCACAGATTCATTCCAGAAGCTATTGCGTAAAAATATACTTCGAGTGCTTCACAATGACTATTCATGTTTTAATTAAAGAAAAAATCAGATAAAATGGAGATATTATTAATAATTTTTATTTGTAAATAAAATATATTTTATGTTCATTTTAATTTAATTGCAAAATAGTTTTATACTACTCAATATTATTATTTATAAATTCTTTACTAAATTTTAATAATGCATTTTCGCTTCCACAATATGTATAATCTACATCTTGATTATCATCAAATATATATTTGTAGTTTGAATAAAGCTCCTCTTTTGTAGAATTATTTATTACATATATTTTTGCAGAATTTTCTTTCAATGCTGATTGGAATAAAAATTTAACTGAAATGTCAGTTTGTGGGAATGAAAAACCTATGATATATATTTCATCAGCTTCTGAAAGTATACTATGAGCTTTATGCCAAAGAGCTTGCATGTCAGGATTATTATAAAAAATACTTTTGTCTAAAACCGGAGGAATAATGTATGGCATAGAAATATCTTTATATATTTCTTCTTTTTTATCTATTTTTTTATATTGACCATTTTCTTCAATACATCGTTCAGTTATTGAGCCATGTAAATGTATAATTTTTTTATCTAAATATGAAAAGAGAAGATTAGTATCTTTAAAACTATATTTAGTACGTGGGAATATATAACTATCTCCAAATTTTTCATTAAGAATATCATTTAATTCTTCATACTTCATATTTTTATATGTTTTATAGTTTATTAATAATATCTTCTTGCATAAGGTTTTTTGATATGAAGTGACTGAAATGCCTTTAGGAATTTCATTTAGAACACAGATTGCTTTTTCGTCTTTGTATTGCATATTCAATTTATTACTAGGCGCAGGAACTATAACAATACAATCTTTACCAATTTCTGTTGTATCATCTATTTTGTAGGTATCTGATTCAAGATAAGAGTACATTTCATCGTAATTAAGTGAAATTATATAATTATCAAATTTATATACTTTATTTATTGGTCCAATATTATGTGTATTCATGTATTTACCCAATTTATAAAAGTCTGCATTTTCAATATTGTTAGATAAAGTTTTTATACATTCTGCTATAATATTGGTTAAAGCAAAATACAGTGCCCTATCAAGATTATATTCTACACTATCTTGCCAAGGCAACCTTACATATAAATACGAAAGCAAATTTTCAATATTATTTTTTACAATATTAGGTATTGATTCATAGTGTTGTAAAACAGGACTATTTTTATAATCCTCATTTAATGTTTTTATAACTTTTTCAGTTAATTCATTAAGAGTTGGGTATTCTTTATTTAAACCTTTTGAAAAACCAGCCCCTAAAAAGAAAACTCTTTTTATACTCACCTACATAAACTCCCTTGCTTTACCTGTTATGGTATTTTTAATTTTTGTACGTGGATATGGATAATCCTCTATATTTATAATGTAGTCGTCATATGAATTTCTTTTACAAAAATCATTAAACATGTTTATAAACCAACAAATTTTCTGATTAATCTTATTATCTTTATTAACAATTAACATTTCATTCAAATTTGTACGAATTATGTCTAAATTTTCGTTTTTGATACTTTTATGAATATAGCCAAAATAATTTTCAAATGGATCGATATAATATATATTTGCGCTATCTTTTAGTAAAATTCTGCGTTGAAAATTTGACTTCAAAAACAGGCTAATATCTTTTGGATCAATTACAATTCTTGGATATAGTCCTATTTCTGATTCTAACTTATATGCTTGAATTAAAGCTTTGCCAAAAACGAAATCGTTATCAATATATAAATTATCAACTGATATACCACCTCTTACTAAAAAAGAATATTTTAACGCAACAATTTGAAAGAATGCTGCAAAAATAAGAATATTACAAGAATTTATTTCGTTTATTGTTTCTCCAAAATATTCAATTTGAGGAATTGCTAAAACAATATTATCCGAAAAGATTTTTAATTTATTGTTTTTGTGATATCCTTCTTTACTATTAGAATTTATCATTCCGATAGTTTCTGCATATAATTTTTGTACTTTATTTAAATAGTTCTCACTTTCTTCAGATTCAATATATTTTTTCGCACCTAAAATATCCATATATGCAAGATAATATGTTTTTAGTTTTATTTTATTTTCAATATCATTATTTTGCATTTAGATATTTCCTTATTTTAATATTATCATAAAAGAGTTTTAAGGTAGGTATTTATCAATTATCGTAGCAATGTAAAAATTTTATATTATAAGCAACTTCGTTTTTAAGTGTAATTAAATCATATTTGCAATTTTTTTAGCTCTAATAGATCGTTACCAATTTTGTAGATGTATTCATTATACTTTAATTGTATTAATATATTACTTTTGAAAGCAATTATATCAAAATGCTTATCGTTTGAAACACAGAATAATTCATTAATATTTGTAACATTGATAATGTTTTTTATTCTTAATTTTTCTTTATATTTTTGTATTGATAATATGTTTTTAATATAATAATTTTTATGGAAGATGGAAAGAATTTATCGCCAATTTTAAAATGGGCTGGAGGTAAAGAACAGGAATTGAAGTATATTCTTCCGAATATGCCACAAAATTTTGTTCGTTTTATTGAGCCTTTTGTGGGAGGTGGAGCAACTTACTTTTCTATCAATAATCACGACAAAGTAATTAATGATAAGTCTGAAGAGCTTATTAATTTGTATAATGATGTAAAATATCGTAACTCAAATTTAGTCTCTAAATTACAAAATTTACAAAACTCTTGGCAAAATCTAGAATGTATTTTAGCAGATAACATTAAATATTTTGAAAATACCTATTTAAAATATAAAAACAGTAAATTAAAAAAAGATGATTTAAAAGAAAATCTTAATTCTTTTTTAATTAAAAACAAAGAAAATTTTTACAATATTTTAGATAAAGATTTACAAAAACAATATTCAATATTTGAAAAAGAACTTTTACGCAATATTAGTTCTAAATTTATTAGGATGGCGGAGTTAGAAAACAAAAAGGGTAATCTTTCAGAAAATGATGTTCAAGAAAATTTTGAATGTGCATTGAAAGGTTCTTTTTATATGTTTATAAGAGCATTATATAATAAGAATCAAACTCAAAATAGCGAATATTTTTATTTTATAAGAGAATATTGTTATTCTTCAATGTTTAGATATAACTCAAATGGTGAATTTAATGTTCCTTATGGTGGTATTTCATATAATCGTAAAAATTTTCAACGTAAAATTGATTCCATAAAATCTGCAGAACTTCAAAAACATTTTGTTAATACAGATATTTATAATTTAGATTTTGAAGACTTTTTAAATAAAATAAAACTAACTAAGAATGATTTTATATTTTTAGATCCCCCGTATGATACTGATTTTAGCAGTTATGTTAATAATTCTTTTGATAAGGCAGATCAAGAACGCTTAGCAAATTATCTAATTAATAATTGTCCTGCCAAATTTATGTTAGTTATCAAAAATACAGAATTTATATCAAACTTATATTCAAATAAAGGGTTGTATATCGACAGTTTTGATAAAACTTATATGGTAAGTTTCAAAGGGCGTAATAATAGAAACTGTGAACATTTAATAATTACGAATTATGAATTACCAACTAAGAAAACTGTTAAATACCCTAAACGAACAACTAAATCTAAAAAACAATTACAGTATGTATAGGTGTCATTTATGCAAGAAGCAAGAATTTCAGAAAAACAATTAATTATACCTGCTTTAAAAATTATTTCCTCTAATAATGGGACTACGACAACGGATTTAATTAAAGCCTTAGAAGTGTTATTGCAACCAATAGGGAAAGATGCAGAAATTATTCCAGGAAGAAAAGACAGTTATTTTTCTCAAAAAGTTCGTAATTTAAGATCACATGAAACATTTGAAAGATATAATCTAGCAGAATATAAAAATAACAAGTATTATATTACGGAAAAAGGAAAACAATTTTTAGAAGATAAGTCAGAAGAATATGAATACATTAATAGTGGAAATTTTTCTACAGATGAACAAGTTAAAGCAAATGAAAAGTTACTAAAAAATAATAAAAACGAATATTTTATTCCAGAAGAAGAAATACATGAGGGCAAACTTATAACAACAGTAACTAAAACAAGACAACGTTCAGCAAAATTAAGAAAATACGCATTTGAGCACTATAAAAATTTAGGGGAAATAAAATGTTCAGTATGTGATTTTGATTTTTGCAAGACTTATGGAGAAAAATTAGGTAAGGATTATATTGAACTACATCACCAAAAGCCCATTTCTGTATATGAAGAAGATGGTAAAATTACAAATTTGGATGAAGCAATAAAAAATTTGGTTCCATTATGTTCAAATTGTCATAAAATATTACATCGTAACAATATTTCTGTAGAAAACTTAAAAAATACAATAGAGGGAATAAATATAGATGAAAGATAAAATATTTCAAATAGTAGAGGAAGAATTTTCTTCACTTATAACAAAAATTCAAAGTGATTTTGTCACAAATTTCAAAGCTAAACAAAATAATTTTTTATTGAAAGAATTAGATACAATGATGTCAGCACATATGGTTTTTGTAAGTAGTTTTGAATCCAAAAGTGGTAATTCTATTCAAAAAGTTGCAAAGGAAATTGCAAAACTTAGATACGGAGTAGAAAATGTACCTCAAATAATTAATCCTCACAATTTAGAACATTCAATTCAAAATCCAAATGAGCATGAACAAATTATTGTTTCAAATATTGATATGAATAATCCAGAATTACAAGGTAGAATTGCAGAATTTATGACTAGATGCGAAGGAGATAAAAAGAAAAAAGTTTGTTGCTCGGTTAATCATGAAAGTATTTTAGAGTTATTAAATGGAGAATTGCCTATTGGAACTGAAATTCATACTAAACCGGTTGATTTAGCTTTTTGGGATGGTGATGAACTAAATATTATGGAAATAAAAGCAGGTGGAAACTTAGATAGCAGTAATGCTCCATCAAACGCCAAAAAACTTTTAACTATTTATACAGGACTAAATTATAGAAAAACAAAACCATATTTTGCAACTATTTATCATAAAGACGGAGAAGGTAGAACTTGGTCTGGCTCAATAAAGAAATATTTACAATATCCACATATGTTTTTAATCGGTTCTGCATTTTGGAATAAAATTCTTCCAGAAGGTATTGATTATAATGAATTCACAAAAATCTATAATGAAGCAATTAATCAAATTAACCTTAACGAAAAATTAAATGATATGATTCAACAATGTTCAAAATAGGTGTAAAATGTCAGAATACAAAAACTATGTTATTTTCTTTTTAGATATATTGGGATTTAAAGAAATTATTGAAAATGATAAAATTACTGTAGACGAAATGCTCAATAAATTTGACAAAGCGAAATATCATCTAGATTATACAAAATGGATAAACACGCGAAAAAATGATGAACAAAAATGGGTTGAAAACGAAGAAAAAAATTATTTACAAATATCTGACTCAATGGTGTTGTCCTTTCCTTTGGAAACTCCTTCAGGATTATTTTATGCAATACTAGACATAATGCGTTTACAAGCGAATTTTGCAGCACTTCATGGAATACTTTTAAGAGGTGCTTGCACCTATGGTAAGCTATATCATAATGGTACAAACATTTTTGGACCAGCAATGAATAAAGTGGTATTTATGGAAAAAGTTGCAAAATATCCGCGAGTAATAATTCCCAATAAAGTCGTAGATGAATGTGCAAAATACTCATCAAATATACGTTATACGTTAACTGAAGAAAAATCTGATATTGTTGATTGTTTAAAAATGGATAATGATGGTTACTATTATATTGATTATATTTCTTATGATACGTTTGGAAGTGAAACAGACAGTAATGAGGAGTGGGCAGAATATATGGGGAAATTAAAAGAAATAATAGAAAATGGTTTATATGAACAGACAGCTTTGGATAAATATATATGGTTAAAAGATAAGTATAATGCAGCTCTAACCAATACTATTATTAACAATTATAGAAAGAATTTAGGGATAGATTTATCACGTATTTTATTTTAGGTTTTATATTTTTGTTCATGCTCTATAAAACGTTTATTTGTAGCATTAAAATATTCTTTATCTAATTCAATTCCAATAAAGTTTCTTTTCAAATTAAATGCTGCAATTCCTGTTGAACCGACACCCATAAACGGATCAAGCACTGTGTTATTTTCATTGGATGCAATTTTAATAATATGTTCAAGTAATTTAACAGGTTTTTGAGCAGGGTGTTTTGGATTTTTAAGTCGTTCTGGTTGCATGCAAATAGGTGTCTGAATAAAATTATGCATTTCTTTTTGATTACTAAAATTCCATTGATGTCCTTTGTTCCACATACAAACTATCAATTCGCAACTATTTAAAAATCCGTTTTTATAAATTTTAGGGGCAGGATTTGTTTTATGCCAAACCATAAATTGAAAAGTATCAAACTCTGGATCAAAAACTTTGTGCCATTTCCCAATTTGATTGTATGTTGTGAAGATAAAAATATTTCCTTTTGGTTTTATAATTCTTTTAAAATTTGCTAACAATTCTTTCGGCTCAATTTCTTTTTTATCCCAATCTGCCAAATCATTATTTAAAGCAGAACGCCCAGGTAAATCTATATTTCCTGTTGAGTATTTTGCAATATTATATGGTGGATCTGTTAAAATTAAATCAATAGATCTATCTGGAATATCATCTAATAGTTTAAAGCAGTCACCGAGTCTTAAATCGTACATTATTTCTCCTTTCTTTATATATTAACTTAAACAAATCAATAAATCTTTACTTTATATCTATGTAGATATAATTTAACTTTGATATAAATTACTTTCAAAAATTATCCTGTTAATGTAAAATTTATTTTTATCAGTTAATCTTCTTACTTGAAAAACACATTTTCTATCAATTATTCCGAGATTTTGATAATATTTAATTATTTGATTTAACAAAGATAAATTATTTCTTATTGTTTTTGGTGGTAAATTTTTTAATTTATATTCATTAAAAAGTTCTTTTATATCATTGTTACAAATTGCTGTAAGATTTTTATTTTCAAAATAAGGTAATAAATGATATTTTATAACTGAAGAATATCGTTTATAGGTTTCAAGTTTGCAATTATTTTTTACATAATCATTTAAAAATCTTTCAAATGCTGCTTGAGTTGAAATATTTTTATTTACTTTATTGATAATGATAAAAAGCTCATAATTTTCTTGTTTAAAAGTTTCAATATATTTATACAAGCCCTGTTCAAAAACTATTTTATTACTGTTCAAAAGATGTTCAAGCTTTGTTTTACAATCGCATTCAGCAATCATATTAATTTCGTCAATCGTAAATTCTTTTAAATGTTTTGCAAGTTTTTCTATGTTCAAATTATATCCTCCACTATTTCTTTAGTTATCTCGATTAAATTATTTTCTTTTGCAACAATTTCAAGTTGATTAATCAATTGTACAATTTGACGAAAACGATTATATTTTTTGTGTATATATTCGATAGAATCAGCTGTAAATTTGATTTCTGCTAATTGATTTATGATTTGAGAAATATCATTTACTCCAAAAGTTTCAAATTTTACTATTTCAGAAAACCTATCAAAAAGATGTTTGTATCGCTCTAGTTTTTTATGTGCCAACCCCATACCCACAAAGATTATTGGACAATCTGTTTCATCATGAATATCTCTCAAAATTTCTATCGTTTTTAAGTTATTCATCAAATAATCAATTTCATCAACAATGATTAATTGAGGTTTTTGTTTCAATTTTTGAACTATTAAATTAAAATTATCCGAGGTTAAATATCTTGGAATTTCATCTAATTCTTTGATTAACTCTTCCAAGAGCCATCTACCTGTCATTAAATTTGTTGCTCTTAAATATAGCGCATCATATTTGCAAGCAAGCCATAAAGCAGTTTGCGATTTGCCAAGTCCCGGCTCTCCATATACAAGTCCCATTTTCGGAATATTCTTTGGTTTGTTTAAAAGGTTTTCAACAAGACCTATAAAGTTTTTGACGTTGGTTGTTTTAACAAAAATTCTATTCATATAAAAGCCTGTACTCTTTTGTTTGTTTAAAGTCTGTTATCCATTTGTCATTCGGATTCTTTTTGATTAAATACTCATATTTTTCTGAATTATTCTTGAATATTTTTTGAACACATTTTGAACGCTTTTTGAACTCAGTCTGAACAGGTTTTGAATTTTCTTCAAGCATTTTTGTTTCTAAAAATTTTGTTTCATCATTTGAAAGATATGTTTTCACAGCATTTATCGTTTTCTTGTGTAATTTTCTTTGTTTTACAATTTTTTGTTTATAATCCTCAAAATCTGTAACCGTACCTAATAATTTTGCCATTGGATGAGTTTCAGTTACACGTTCTGCAGTACATAAATATTCACCTTTTGTGGTAAAAACTTTTATACTAGTCAAATCAAAGAGGTTATATTTAATTAGAACCTTACTTTTAAACCCATAAAGTCGTTCATCAAAATAATCACAGTTTAAAAATCTTATACCGTTTCTTTGAATTGTTTTAACTTCGGTTGCGAGCATAAAATCGTCAAGGGTATTAACATCAATATTTTGTATTTTTCTTTCAGATAAAACTTCCGCAATCGTTTTATCAGGAATATTCGGACAAGGTTGTGAATTCTTAAAACTCAACCACATATCTATCATATTTATTGTTTCATCTAGTGTTGGTACAAAATCGCTATGTAGTTGCTTATGGAGTTTTTCATTTCTCATCAGGTAAGCAGGTTTATTTTGAATACTACTTCCGACATAACTTGGTAATAATTTTTCAAAACTCTCCTGAAATTCTTTGAAAAATCTTTCTATAACTTTTGCTCTGGCATTGTATGGTCTGGCAAATACTGTTTCTATACCAAGTTTGGCATAAAGACCTCGAAATCCTAATTCGGTAAAACCTTTATCATCTGTAAAATATTTTGCTCTAAAAGCTCTACCGTTATCTTGGTAAACGACTTTAGGAATCATGTCTAAATTAATAATGGAGTTTCTTAATGCACTTGCGATACATTGAGTATTTTCTTCAAGCATAATTTCATAACCGACTAATGCTGTTGATTTCCAATCTAAAAATCCAACTAATGTTGCTCTTGAGGGTTTACCTGTAAATGGATTAATCACTTGAAAAGCCAATTTATGACCGTCAGCAACTAGAATATCTCCGACTTCTAATAGTGAAGCATCACGCTTAATATATGGTTCGACTTTATCTGAAAGTGCTTTTTCTCCGTCACGAGCTAAAATCCATTTATCATAATTATTGTTTTTGAACCAATTTGCATAACGTCTAAATGTCGCGTCAGTTGGAATAAAATTTTGTCCTTGCTGTTGGAGTTTGTATTTTGTAAGTGCAATGGCTTTGCCGATACAAATTCTATTTGGATGCAAAAGCAAACCCATAAATATTTTAATTTCTTCATCTGTTAATATAGTGCGATACTCATTGACTTTTGAGTATTTGTATTGAGGAATTAATTTTGTGTAATCTTCAGTTCCATTGAGAATTGTGTTCCAACGGTGCAAACTTCCTCTGCTTATCTTTCCTAATATTTGAAAAAGATGAGAATTACTTGTGTTATGTAAATTCACAAAATCATAATCGGCTTGAAGTTTGTTTTCAGATTTTCTTCTAAATTCTTTCCATTGGTTTAGCAAATCTAATCTTGCTAACGCTACTTTTTTTGATTTTTCTGGAGTGAATTCGATCATGTTTTTATTCCTTTTTGCATACACATCTATCACTCTTGTTATGGCAAAAATCAAGTCTAAATCCCAATCTCAGAGATAATTCGACACAATTTAATATGTACCATTCCAACCTAAAATTTCTCTATTAATTTCTTCAATGATATCTGGTGTTAAAAACTTTGCAGGCTTCTTTTTATTTAAAAAATTATTCAAGTTCTTGGTTTGGCCTTTTTCTTCTTTATTTATGATTTTGATAATATTTTCTAATGCACAAATTTCATGTTTATTTAAAATCCTATTATTATCTATATCGTCATTTAATTTTGTAAGAAGTTTCACGCCAACATTATAAATATCATCAGCAAATTGTTTTGAAAAATCTTTTATTCTGACGATATGATTATCCCATTTGTATTTCTTTTTCCAGTTAAAAACAGTTCTGCGTGAGATATTTAATTTTTCGGCAATTATTTCTGGACTTAAATTTTCAACACAATATAATTTTTCTGCTTTATGGAGTAAATGTAATTTGTTCATTTAAAACCCTTTTAAACCTTGTTTAAACACTATTTAAAAATCGTTTACAATGACATTAATCGCTCTTGTTTCGGCAAAAGTCAAGTGTCATCTCAATCTCAGAGATAATTTAATACATCTCAAATTATGAGAAGATTTTTCACTTGCACTAAATATACATGGCTAAAGTGCAAATATATTGCTAACTTTCGGAGTTTGATTTTGAAATTGCTGTAATCGTAGTGCAGATAATGTATAAAAAAGTGCAGATAAAATCCAATTAGTGCAAGTGCATCTCATTCTATTAAAATCG
>ERZ772861.273-NODE-273-length-60212-cov-15.049936_pt1 | contig 60212 bp, 51 predicted proteins | sample MGYA00512135_ERZ772861 | MGnify/ENA primary metagenome ERZ772861 (study PRJEB29015, sample SAMEA2737700) | human gut metagenome | biome: human gut; feature: human-associated habitat; material: faeces | place: China | collected 2012 ...
CACTTGCTTCGCGGCGCGCACTGGCTCGCAATGACAGGCTTTTTCGACAGTCTCAAAGGGCGCACCTGTGTGGTGCGCCCTTTGTATTTGGCCGGGGGCTGGCAGGGTACGCCGCACTTATACATATTATACAACTTTTGACTGCAAATTTCGGCTTTTTCCCCGGATTGACGGAAGCGGCGAATTGTGGTATTTTGGTATCGTGGTTGGATGGTAGTACCAAAATACCACAAAGAGGAGAGAACCCCCCAATTCCCCAAAGTAAGGAGGACGCGTATGAAAAAGTTGGCGGCAATGGTGCTGGCGTGTCTGATGCTGGCAGGCGTTTTATCAGGCTGCGCCGGTACCGCAAACAACGAGGATGTGGAGTATCGCTGGAAAATGGCGTTGAACTCCACGGAGGGCGACAACGCCTATGATACGGGCGTGCTGTTCGCCCAGAAGATCAAAGACCTGACGAACGGCCGCGTGCGGGTGGACCTGTACGGCGGCGCACAGCTGGGCACTACGGCTGAGGTGCTGGAGGTCACCAAGCCCGACGGCAGCAAGGAGAGCATGACCGCCGATGCCATCATCGTGGCTACCGGCTCCGTCAATGCCCAGCCGCCTATCCCCGGTCTGAAGGAGAACTCCAACTGCATCGACTCCACCGGCGCTCTGTCCCTGGAGAAGCTGCCTGCGACCATGGTGGTCATCGGCGGCGGCGTGATCGGCCTGGAGCTGGCCTGCGCCTATGCAGCCTTCGGCACGAAGATCACCGTAGTGGAGGCCATGGACCACATGCTGCCTATGCTGGACGGCGATCTGACCAAGATCGGCGTGGCGCACATGAAGAAGATGGGCATGGAGTTCCATCTGGAGTGCCCCGTGCAGTCCGTGGAGGACAGCCCCGTGGGCGCGAAGGTGGTCTGCAAGGATAAGACCGGCAACACCGTCAGCTTCGAGGCGGAGAAGGTGCTGGTGGCCATCGGCCGCAAGGCCAACACCGCCGCGCTGGATCTGGCCGCCGGCAAGATCGACAACGATAAGGGTCGTATTCTGGTCAACGACAAGATGGAGACCAACGTCCCCGGCGTATACGCCATCGGCGACTGCGTGTTCGGTCACGCACAGCTGGCGCACACTGCCTCCGCCATGGGCGAGGTGGCATCGGAGAACATCTGCGGCCACGAGGCGCACTACTGCGAGAAGACCAACCCCACCTGCGTGTATATGGAGCCGGAGGCGGCCTCCGTTGGTCTGACCGAGGAACAGTGCAAGGCGCAGGGCATCGCCTACAAGGTGGGCAAATTCCCCATGAGCGCCAACGGCAAGGCGCTGATCCTCAACGGCGGCGAGGGTCTGGTGAAGATCATCGCCGGCGCCGAGTACGGCGAGATCCTGGGCATGCACATCATCGGGCCGCGTGCCACCGATCTGATCGCCGAGGGCGCACTGGCCATCGAGGGTGAGATGACGCTGGACGAGATCGTCGACACCATCCACTCCCACCCCACCGTTACCGAGACCATGCGCGAGGCGGCGCTGAACGCCGAAAAGCGCGCCATCCACACCAAGAACTGATTTCGTTACACTTCTCTTCCCTCCGGGAGCTTCTCTCTCACTCCCGGAGGGATCCTTTTCCCAACAGGAGGACATATGATGCAACACGCTGTACGCTATATGGAGACTCACTCCCAGAACCCGTACTACAACCTCGCCTTTGAGGAGTATGTGCTGACGCATCGCACCGAGGGCGACTACCTGCTGCTGTGGCAGAATGACAACACCATCGTGGTGGGGCAGAACCAGAACACCGAGGCGGAGATCAACCGTCCCTTTGTGGAGGAGCATCACATCAACGTGGTGCGCCGCAGCACCGGCGGCGGCGCCGTCTACCACGATCTGGGCAACCTGAATTACTCCTTCATCACCGATGCCGGGGATAAGGAGAGCATCAGCATAGCGCGCTTCACCCACCCGGTTGTCGATGCGCTGAAGGGTCTGGGCCTGCAGGCGGAGGCCTCCGGCCGAAACGATATTCTGGTAGAGGGGCGCAAGGTCTCCGGCACGGCGCAGCGACTGTGCGGGAACCGTATCCTGCACCACGGCACGCTGCTGTTCGATGCCAATCCCGATATGGTCGCCGGCGCCCTGCAGGTGGATCCGGAGAAGTTCCGCTCCAAGAGCACAAAGTCCGTCCGCAGCCGTATCGGCAATATCCGCAGCTTCCTGAAGCAGGATATGGATATGCCCGCGTTTTGGGCGTATCTGAAGGATACTCTGGCCGGCAGCGGCATGGTGTTTGACGCGCTGACACCGCAGGAGCTGGGAGAGGTGGAAAAGCGCAAGGCCGAAAAGTACGACACGTGGGAGTGGAACTACGGCCGCTCTCCGAAGTTTGATATGACCGGCAAGCGCTACTGGGATGGCGGCTGCCTGGAGGTCGGCGTCTCCGTTGCCCACGGCGTGATCACCGATGTGCGCTTCCACGGCGATTTTCTGGCGGTCTGCAGCATGGAGCCGCTGGTGGAGGCGCTGCGCGGCGTCCCCTTCCGCCGGGAGGACGTGCGCCGCGTGCTGGACAGCCAGCCGATGTCCGCGCTGTTCGGCGGCATCACGGAGGAGCAGGTGCTGGACACAATGTTCGGCAGCTGAACGGCTCCCGGAGCGCCTTCCACTTGGAATAAAGCGGGTCGCAGGTCATCCTGACGGCGCATCATTCCGACCAGTTTTGCCATTTTATGGTAAAAGAACACGGCAAGCAAAGTGCGGCAGTTCACGGTGAACTGCCGCACTTTTGCATCACCGTGGGGCAACGAGGACACCCAGACGCTGATCGATATTCTGGCGCAATACGACGTCAAGACCACATTTTTCGTGGTGGGCGACTGGGCGGAGAAGTATCCGGAATCCGTCAAGGCGCTCCACGACGCAGGGCACGAGGTCATGAGCCACTCCAACCACCACGACCACTACAACAGCCTGTCCACGCAGCAGATCATCGACGACGTGACCGCCAGCAACCAGCGCATCAGCGCCTCCACCGGCGTAACGCCCACACTGATCCGCTGCCCCTACGGGGAGTACGACGACCACGTCATCGCCGCCATCCGCTCCATGGGCATGGAACCCATCCAGTGGGATGTGGAGCAAACGGAAACGACTTAAAGCCGTTGTGCCTCAAGGGCTTGCTGGTTTTGCGGCGATGCGCATCAGCCAAAAAATTGACCTGTAAATGAGGTGTTTGAGGGACGTTTCAGGCGCGGAAGAGGTCAAATTTGAGGGTGCGTGCGCAAAGTGCCGATGAGCTGTCCTCCGGCGAGGTGCGGATGACGCAGGAAACTATCTCTACCAATTTGCGAATACATTCACTTCAAGAAAGCTCCTCTGAAACCTGATGTTGATTTCATCACTTTTGAGCCGCACGATTTCGATCTTGGATTTTTCAACGCCTATGACGGCATTTTCTCTTGCATTTCTGGAAACACTTCTGTATACTGATATAAACTGATACCATTTAATATCAACAGGAGGCGCTATATGGACGCTGCGTTGTTTACCAAAATGCTGTCGGATAAAAGTGTACTGGACTTGAAGAAGCTGGGTTACAAATATCCGCAGGCGGATATGGGGGAGTTTGTATCGCTGCTGAAAAGTGGCTTCTACCATCCGCTGCCACTGAAGGACTTTTCCGGGCAGGAGCTTGTCTATTTGGATAGTGTCGCACAGGTGCATCTCTCTGCCGCCCGGATCCTGCTGACGCCGCAGAGCAGCACACAGCTTTACGGCGCGAAGGCCATGGAGGAGGAGATCATCTCCACTTTCACCATCGAGCAGGTGGATTTCTCCCGCGACAGCGTCCGTAAGATCCTGTCCGGCTTTGCTCCGGCGGATGAAAGCGAGAACCGCATCTATGGCATGAAAAAGGGGCTGGAGTTCATCAGCGACCCCGCCAACAGGATCACCGAAGCATCTATCCATCAGCTGTATGAGACCGCCATCGGTGCCTATCTGCCGGAGGAAGACCGGCTGCGCCCCGGCAGCTTCTACCGGCACGACAGCGTGTATGTGGTCGGCTCCAAGGTAGAGCATACCGGACTGCCGTGGCAGCAGCTGCCGGAGCGCATGGGGGAGCTGGTGCGCTTTATCCACGAGGATTCCGACAGCAACGACCTGCTGAAAGCGGCCCTGATCCACTTCTATATTGCCTATCTGCACCCCTACTTTGATGGCAACGGCAGAATGGCGCGGCTGATGCACCTGTGGTATCTGGTGCAGCAGGGATATTCCTCCGCTCTGTTCGTGCCGCTGTCTGAGTACGTCAACAAGAGCCGCAAGGGGTACTACGATGCCTACACGTTGGCGGAGGAAAATGCCCACATCAGCGGCGTACTGGACGTAACGCCGTTCTTAGTGTATTTCATTAAGAATGTGTATCACAAGCTGAACGGAGTGCTCCCTGCCCGCCGGACGACCGAGGCGTTTCAGGCCGCTTTGTCGCAGGGGCAGGTTACGGAGAAGGAAAAGGCTCTGTGGAGCTTCGTTCTCTCCGCGTACGGGGAAGCTGAGTTCTCCACCAAGCAGTTGGAAAAGGACTTTGGCAATGCCGCCTATGCCACCATCCGCAGCTTTGTGCTGAAGTTTGAACAGCTGGGCCTGCTGACCTCAACGCGGTACGGAAACCGCGTGAAGTATAGGGTGCAGGCGTAGTGATACTGGCAGAGGAGGCCATCGGCAATAGCCGATGGCCTCCTCAATTTACTGCTTATTCATGTACTTCTCCAGCATCCGATACGTTCTCAGACTGTTGAACAGCATCTCCCTGCACATCTGCCGATGCGTTTCCTGCCGTTCCTCCTCGGAGGGTTCAGGGATGCCCAACTCGGCAAAGACTTCCTCCGCAGAGAAAAAGTGTTTTGCCCGTTCCTCCGGTGAGAGCTTGTCCAGCTCCTCTGCTTCACGGAGGGAGTCGTAGAGCTTTTGCCGTTCTGCGTCCACCGTCTTTTCGTCAAAGCCGAAGAAGGTCATCTCATACAGCACCGTCGCGCAAAGGGCGGCAATGCCTACCTCCCGTGCGTTGGTGATATTGACCTCATAGCCCAATACCTCGCGCCAGGGCGACAGTTCAAATGCGTAGCACTGAGGTAGCCGAATGGCACGGGCTGTCTGCTCAGTCTCATCTACGGTCAATTCATCGATGCCTTTCATCTCGAGAATGTCCGGCAGCGGCGCGAGTTCGGCGGGGAGTTCGCTCTTATAATACAGGTTGGCATCCAGAAACTCCTTGTCATCGTACATGTGGCAGACGCCCAGAAGTATATAATCGGTGGCCTCCGGCTCCATGCCGCGCAGGATGTCGATGAGTGCCGTAATGCGGCGGATGCCCTCGTTACGCTTGCCGGGTTCAATGTCCAGCCGGTCGATTAGCGCGGCGGCGATGTCCGCCGCAGGCTGGCTCAGGATCAGATCTTTTACGTTCATACCTCACCTTCCTTTGGAAAAGTGTGCAATCATTGCACATTTTTTCTGATGAAAAACCGGAGGTCTATAACCGTACTTCGACCTCCGGGGGAAAAGTTTTCTCGCAACTTCCGCAGCCAGTTATAGCAACGACCCGAAACATGGAACACGGGTCACATAACCCAATAACAAATAGAATAACCCGCCTCCGCAGCAACATTGAACACGATCGGAGGTCACTACTTGTCATAAAAAATGGTGCGGACAGCGCGACGGAACGGGTTTCACTCTGTCAACTCAAACGTGTCCCGCTGGTTCACGGCGTCCAGTGCCAACTGGGCGTGGGACAGCTCATCGCTGACTTTTTCATAGTCGGCCTCCACCGCCGCCAGGTCGTAGTTGGCGTAAGAGTAGTCAATGATGTTGGACTGCCGTCCATACTGCTCATCCACCCGCTGCTTAGGCAGGCGGGCTTTCATATCGGCCAGCTTGTTCTTGCGCTGGGTCAGCTGGGGGATGTACACCAACATCTCGTCGATGGTCATACCGAAGTCAGGGATAACATGTGTAGCATTGAAGACGTTGATGGCGTGCTTCACCTTGCGGATACGCTGCTCTAACTCCGCCAATTTCTTCTGGGTGTTGGCGTAGTCGTAGACGGGGCGCACGGACTCCACGTCCTCGCCCATGGCGGCGCGGAAATCCTTGCTGCGGTTCTCCTTATCCAGCAGGGCGGCGTGCTCGTCGTTGAGCTTTTTCAGTAGCTTGTTGGCCTGCGCGGAAGTATATGTCATGGTCAGTCGTCCTTTCTCTTTTGTGAATTTCTGCTCCCATTGTACATGATTTTGTGGTGCAAGTCCAGTGGATGGCGGCACTTTCTCCGGCGGCTTGTCCACATATTCGCGGTGTCCGTCAGGGTACAGCAAATAGGTCGCCTTTTTCTCTGCGTCATAGCGGGCCACGGGCAAGCCCTTCATCTTGGCCTGCTGATACGCAACAAAAGCTACCTGAGAGATGCGCCTGTCCATCTCCGCGTCCTCATCGTCGCAGTGAGTGTCTTCATAAAGCGGCGATTTTCTTTCATCGGTCATATTCTCACTCCTGCTGGGAGAAAGGTGTGCAATCATTGCACACGTTCTCCCGGCTGTTCTTACGCGCTCTGGCGGATCACGATGCCCTCTTCATCCCATGTAGCCAACCGGAAGTTGTAGGGACGTCCATCAGGTGCGGTCAGGGTGTTCAGGATGTCCCGCAGTTCCTTCACCTCTGCCGAATGACGCTTGGCGATCAGTACGGCTTCATCCACGGGCTTATTGTCCAGCGCGCAGCCGTCCACATACATGCGGAGCTGATACAAGTCCAGCGCCTTGGTCTTGCCGGCCTTGGCCTCGTAGATGGTCACGCGGTCGATGTAGCCCACGAACAGATCGACCTTGGCCTTCAACCCAATTTTCTGGAACACCGGCTCCTCGCGGCTCACCCGCAGGGCGGTGGGGTCCTTCTCCCGCTTGGCAGTCAGCTCCTTGACGTACCGCAGCTCCATCGAATCCACATCCTTGGCCGGGGCGGGAACATACGAGGCGATCCAGCTGAGCAGATTCTTCAGGCGCGGATCGGCTTCACAGAACGAGGTTTTTGTGTTCTTCGTGGCAGGCAGTGCGGCAGGGTTGTCCGAGATAAGATCAACCTGTACCAAAAAGCGGTTCTGACTGGGATGAATGGCCTCGCCCCAGACGCGGTCAAACATTCCGTGCTCGATGGCACGCCCGTTGATGCACAGCTCCACGCCGCTGGACTCCATGTTGCACTTGTAGTAAATAGCGTTGGACGGGTTCTTCAGAATGTTGCCGTACTTACAACGAATAGTCAGCGGGCCGCCGCCAAGATTGCAGGGGATCTTGCCGTAATCCTTCACGCTGCCCTCTTCCCACACCGGCAGCAGCGGCGTCAGCGTATGCTGCGTTTCCTCGCCGCCGCTGATCTCCCACACCTCCATGGTGATGGGCGTATTCGCCAGAATGCCCGCATAGACGTACCGCAGTTCCTCAATGATATACCGCACCAGATTGCGGAAGTCGGAGGGTGCTGCCTTACGGTCGGGCTTCACCGTCCGGAACTTCGCCATAGGGCAACGGACGGAGATCGATGTGCCAGTGGGGTGGGGCAGATCACCCGTACCTGAATAGAAACGCACCTTCATGGGCTTGTCCTCCTCAGAAGTGCCCATGGAGTAAGGCGCCGTAACCTCACGGTACCGGTCTGCTGCCGCGTCGGCCTTCGTGCGGGTGCGGATGCTCCACTTCTGGTCAGGGCTGCTGTCGCAGGAGGCCAATGCGTGCTTCAATCCAAATCCGTGCTCGTTCAGCGGCGTCTGCGTGCCATCCCGGCAAGCGATGGTCAATGCACTGCCAAGGTCGGCAATGCCCGTGCCGCCGTCTGTCACAGTGATCTCCACGGCATCGCCAAGATTTTCCAGCGATAGCACTACCCTCATGGACAGCTCGGGATCGCCGCTGTTGGCGCGGAGGTTGGAAACCGCGTCGTCCATCAGCTCACAGATGACCTGCGCCACGCTGTTGAAATTGTCCCCGATACCGGCGAACAGACCGTGGCCGGTGGGATTGTTGCGGATGATCTCCTCCGCAATGGGCGTCTTGTTTTCGGTTTTCATAGGTGCAATTCCTCCTGTTATCGATTGAGTTGATTGGCCATGTCGGAGCGAATAGCGGCGATTTGTTTTACACCGTCCAGATGATCTCCGCGCTGTCCTCCGCCACCTCGATGCGACGGATAAACTGGGCGGCCACGGTCTTTTTCTCCTCGAAAGGCAGTTCGCCGAACACCAACTTTTCCGGCAGCGGAACGCGGCCCGATTCCCGCCGCTGGGCCTGCCGGAGTGCTTCGCGCTCCTTTTCGATCTTCCCCAGCGCCTTTTGCAGATAGGACGCGGGCAAATCCTCGCTCTCGGCAAAGGCATCCATCAGGCGCTCGGCGCGGCGATCCAGCTCCAGCAGCCGCTGGGTGTAGCTATCCTCCTCCGGCTTCGGCACAACGGGCTCCCGGGGACACTGCGCCAGCAGCTTTTCGATCTCCGTCTGCACCACCACTTCCAGTTCTGCCAGCTTGATGTGGATGGCGGCGTCGCAGCGGTTCATATTATACCGCCCGCTGCACACCAGATAGCGATAGGACTTGTCCACCACAACGGACAGGCTGTAGCCGCACTTGGCGCATTTCAGCAGACCGGAGAGCCATGTGTGCTTACCCTTGCCGCTGTTGCCTACCTGACGGTTGTGAGCCAGCTTTGCCTGCACCGCCAGGAACAGCGGCGACGGCACGACGCCCACACTGTTCAGCACGGATGCCCGATGGTTCTCGGTCTTGGTGTACTTCCGCGCGTTGGCCTCCCGCTTGCCCACCAGCAGCACGCCGTGTACGCCGTCAAAGGCCTCCGGCGGACTGGTGACCTCCACGCCCTGACCCAGATAGTGGAGCCGCACCTGCTCGTCTGCAATCACATACGCGGGGTTGTGCAGCAGACGGGACAGCGTCACGTTGTCCCACGTGGCGCGCTTGGGAGCGGGGATGCCCTCGGCGGTCAGCTTGCGGGCCAGCAGCCCCAACGACATGCCCTCGGCGGCGTATTCCTGAAAGATCCGCTGTACCACCGCCGCCTTGTCGTTGGGGATGAGGGACGGGACTTCCCGGCCATCCTGCCCCCGGGCCCGGCCATTGTCGAAGCCATAGGGTGCCGGGCCGCCGGGCCACGCGCCCAGCGCCGCGCGGCGGTAATAGTTGTCCCGCACGCGCTCGGCGGTGGTCTCCCGCTCCAGCTGGGCGAACACCATGATGATGTGCAGCATGGCCCGTCCCATGGGCGTCTTGGTGTCGAAGTTCTCGTTGACTGACACGAACTCCACATGGTGTTCCTGCAGCACCTCCCACAGCTGGCCGAAGTCCGCCACGCTGCGGGAGAACCTGTCCAGCCGGTAGACGTACAGCGTGCCGATTCGGTCGGCACGGATGTCCTTCATCAGCTGCTGGAAGGCGGGGCGCTCGGTGTTCTTTCCAGAGTAACCGGCGTCCTTGTAGACCCGCAGCTTCCCACCGCCCGCCGTGCGGCGGCACAGGTCGATCTGCCCCGCGATGGACAGGCTGTCCTTTTTCTCCACGGACTGGCGGGCGTATACCGCGTCCGTTTTCATGCGGTCTTTTCCCGCTGGGCCGCCCGCAGCGCCCGCAGCTTCGCCATGCAGGCAGCGTAGGCGTCCTTCATCTGCTGCTGCCGCGCCTGCGGATCCTCATACTGCGGATGGGTGTGCTTGACTTCCATGTTCATTCCCCCTCGCCACAGCCTATGAGCCGGGGACGGAGAACATGCCGGGGATGCGGGAAACGGAATACGATCTTGACTCATGCGTTTTCCTCCTTTCGGTGAAATGAGAAAAGAGAAACACCGTGCAGGCCGAGGCACTACACGGTGTCATGAGTATGACAAATAGACCGGATTCCGCTTGCAAAATCAGGGTCAAACGGGTATAATAACCCCATACGGTGCGGATTCGTCCGTTGTGTAGGTGCGGTAATCACCTGCGCAGGCTTTGAGGAGTTGGCGCTCCTCAAAGCTGCCGTTGTTCTTTTTTCTATTCACATTATAGCATATTGGGGACAATATACAATAGTAAGTTTCCACAAATATTGGGGTCAATATATGTGCAGTTTTTATATTGCCCCCAGTATATTTTTCGCTTAGAATATCAGACAAGGAATATGGGGCAAGGAGGAGACTATGGCTGTTTCAAAAGCGCAGCAGCGTGCGGTAAACAAGTACGTAAAAAGCAACTATGATGAGGTGAAACTCCGTATGCCCAAAGGAAAAAAAGATGTCATTCAGGCGCATGCGGCTCAGCAGGGGGAATCCGTCAATGCCTACATCAACCGTGCCATTGATGAAGCCATGCAGCGAGATAATTTTGACGATTGAAATACAATCTCAAAAGTTGCACCTTTGCATTTTGTCAATACCTCCTCATTATCTCTAACATAAATTCCACCACAAAGAACGGTAACCGCGATGCTTTAGCATCGCGGTTACCGTTCTTTACAGCCCACCTACGATAGTTTTTAATGCATACGGTTTTGCATACTTCAAATAGGAGTCGCTCACAAAAACCATATTTTTTTCGGTAGGTCTCGCCCACATTGCGGGATATACTACAATCCTCTTTTTGCCATGGAAGCTCTCTGCCTCAATAGGTTCGTGGTCAAAATCAATATGTACACCAGAGAATTGAAGTATCTGTTCTACGGATTGCAGCAAGTTTCTTTGTTCGTAAACAGGGAGCATTGGACTCCGAACCCCTTTCTCTGCCCATGTCAGCAAATCAAGCGCAGCACTGCGATCAAGCAACCCATGGACATATTGATTCCGATAGTGCTTCAAGCACTTATGACAAGCACTATCGCAGTTGCAACTACTTAGCAATTCTCTTGTTTTAATCAGCAACTGTTGGATAGATGCTTCAATGCTAACGGCATAGCCTGCACCGCTTGAAAGACTGTCGTAGAGATAAATATCAATAAAATCACCTTTCTGATTCTGCCTAACACGAAAGCCAGTAACGAGCTCGGTGAACTCAATATCGAGCTCTTGGCATGCTGACAAGCGCAGTGCTTCTGCAAGAGACTGTCCCGCACGATTTAACCAAGAATTTTTTGCGAGGTCCATACTAACTTGCTGTCGATCCAAGGCAATCTCCAGCACAAGCATATCTGTAATAAAGTCATATCCGAGATTGACATTCTTTGTTTCATTGTGCTTGCAGCGGGTTCTAAGAAACTTGGATCTATAAGGCCGCATGATATCTTTGAGTACAGATGGATCATCACCAGGCATCGCTGCACCACAGTCGCAACAGATGGTGAAGCCTTTATCTCCAATGCCTTTGTTGAGCATGATGATCCGCTGATTTGGCCGAACCGCCATTCTGGTGTTGGAATATCCCTTAATAGCTACAACATCGTCAGCATCAGGCAATGTGGAATAAAGGGGCTGTTGCGTTGCGGTATACTCTTCGCTTAATTGGGCTTGTTCTATTGCCTTGGCGTCGCGAGGTGCAAATCCCCAAGGACGTAGCATAGGAAGCATATGCGTGAGCTTGTCGTTCCCGCAAAATGGGCATTTATGCGGATGATCCTCATCTAACCCGAACCATCCGCATTCAGTGCAGGTAGAGATATTTTTGCAGTAACTCGCATCTTGAATAAAAGCTCTGGCTGGAGAATAAGCCGTTTGTTCAGTCCGACCACCGCCCGGATAATACAAGCCTCCAATTTGATAAGTCGTTTTATCTACAACAATTGCCCGCCCAGGAGCATACTCGCCAATAGCAACATCTAAGCCTCGCTCCACCTGATACTTCACTTTGCCGTCTATACCGGAAATATATGTGCTGACAACATTTTTGGGAAATGAATAGGTAGGAATAATACCTTCTTCATACAACGCATCCAAAAAAGTTTTCTTGCTTGAATCACCACTACCATCCGACTCAAACAGTTCAGGGTGTGCATCCCGCTTTAACTTTAGCACCGACAGAGAATCTTTTAGACTCGACTTATAACTTCGCAACGCCTTCTGCGAATTTATCGGCACAAGAATACTCATGCAATCAATTGCGAATGTGTCTAAGAATCCGCAAAAGTCCTGTAGATTCTCATCCAAAAAATCAATCGCAGGGATAACATCAAGGCTATTTCCCTTTAACTGGAGATACGCCTGCAGCGCCACCATGCCAAGGTGTCGCTGAACAATTTTTTCGCTTCTTACATCTATCCACGGTTTTCTCGGGTCACCTCTAAACATAGGGACAGGGTTTGAAAAATACAGCGAGTCGTGTGGGCCATCCTCGCAAAAAGTTACTATGGTTGACAGACTTGAGCCACGGCGCCCAGCACGTCCAGCGCGTTGCTGATAGTTTTCTCGCATAGGCGGAATATTGCGCAGGCCAACAGCGACCAAAGAACCGATATCAATACCGACCTCCATGGTGGTGGTGCTGCTTAGAATATCCACAGGCGCTTCGCCGTTTTGCAGGAAATCTTGAAACCTAAGTTCGTACTGCTCTGTTTTAGACCACAGTCCATCACGCTGATCTTTATGAGAAAGCTGTGCCGTATGTTCTTCCGTATCAATTGCGCGAATCGGCTCCCCCTGCAACGCGTCATTGATAGGTTTACGCCAAAAATCCAGTGCACTAATTTCTGCATCTGTCATAGGATGAATACTCTCGTGCTGACAGTTTGGGCACTTGCCTTTAAGCATATATGGTGTCAACTCCGAACAGTGTTCACAACGAAACCATGTATGACTCAAGTCAAAGCGAGGTTTAACACGCGAAAGATCAATGTAGTATTTGCCGTTAGATTCCGATCCCTCATCCATGAAGGTCTCGCGCAAAATGCGATTCCATTTTGCTGAAATAGGGTCATTGTCGCCCCACTCCATTATTTTTCGTATACTGGTCGAAAACTTCGAATCTTTTGTGACACCGTATCCCACATAATTGGGCCGAACTTTCTCGCGGGTCGTATCCTTAATGGTGTGTCCAAGGATGACTGCGTTATCGCAGGTGGATAATATCCATGCGTTGAACAATTCCATAAATTCTTCTTCAGAGACATCAATACCTGCATCCTCCAAAGCGTCAATTGCATTCCATTTTGCTTCATCCGTAGGCTCTATCCAACTTATAGCAGAATCTATCAATGTATTGTATCCACCACAGTAAAAGTGCAAGAGTTGCTCCTTCATCTGCGTAGGAGCATTGTCAATTGAAAAACGAGGATGATATTCTTGTCTTCTGCTCTTAGCCCTTTTGTAGTTTTTTGAAGCTATGCTTCCGTGTTCAACTAAGCGTTCCCGCTGTTTTTCGTTTTCACTATCGTGGAAAATCTGAACATGATGCTCTACGGCCACCATGGCGAAATAGTCATAGATATAATTCATCGACTGCTCAGAAACTTCATGCTCCATGCGGTCGATAGCGATGGCAGCAAGCTGCCGTGCCACTGTTGCGTCAGAGGCATCCGACATATCGCGCGCCAACTTTGCCGCGCGCTGTCGGCTATCCGAGAAAAGCAAAATTTTTCTTCCTTCATTAGGTAGTCGATCCGGCTCCCCTACTTTTTCCGGAACTGCCGGCTGGGCAGCAAACTGTGCCTTAATCAAGTTGAAGAAAGATTGGTTTCCTCGTGTACTAAATGACGTAAGTTGCCTTTTTCCCAGTTCATGACGGCAATGAGGACAAGTTGAGAATGTCAATATATCAGGGCGAGCCTTCGTGGTAAATTCCCCATAGTACAACTTTCGGATTCCTGGACTCCCATCCAATGAATCATCTGAGAAATCGACAAACCCACTGCAAACATCCAAATAGCATGGTTGTATCTTATTCTTTCCTTGCTTTTCCGGCAATTGATAGTCTGCGGATGGGACAAACAGGTGTATTTCCTGCACTTCATTCTCATTCATCATGCCAGGATAGTGCCATAGGTATGTCCGCTTTCTATCGTCAAAGTCTTGCTTTAAGACAAAGCCTCTAAAGAAAATACTTCCACAGCGACGATCGTTATATAACTCATAAACCGTACTTCCGCATTTTTTACAGGTCAAATTGCCATCAGTAAAATATACCTCTCCCAATGTCAACCCATTTTCTGTATGGGCGCAGGAACACTCTGGATTAGTACAGGCGTATACACCTTTGATACCACGAAAAAGCATGTGCATTCTCGCAGGAAATAGAACACTCCCGCTTCCACTTCGCGCCAGTGGTGCAATTGCAAGCATAACACCTACAGCATGAAAAGCATCTTCCAACTCTGCACTGGGGAAGATAGACTGTGCCAACTCCTGCAAAGATGCGGTCGTCCCCCGGCAAAGCTTAAACAATTCGCGGAACGGCACATAATCTACCAGATGGTCATATAGCCATTGGTAAGCACTATTATCTGTGCTGAATGGGGCAGGACTGTCGATGATCCCCTCCCAAAACTTATTGAGCGCCAAAAGACGTTCCGCATTATCCCCTTCAAAGCTTTCGGGATGTGCTTTAGTAAATCTATCGAAAGGAATATCATATGATCTGCCACTTCCTATTTCTTCTTGTTGACCCGCAAGGTAATGGAATTCGTGCCCATCATCGGAGGCAGTCAAATCGTTTGCAAATGTTTGGATTACACATCGATCCTCCTCATTCTTATTCGGCATACTCGCTGTTGTCAAAATGAACTGAACTCGGCTGCGATCAATGCCAAGGCGATGGAACAACCGCCTAATCAGAAACGAGACTTCTCCACCAGCCGAACCACGATACATATGCGCTTCGTCGATAACAAACAAAAGTTTATTGTTAGAGTCCGCATTCAGCCAATTCTGTGTATCTGCCCATATTTTGGACTCGATAGGGCGAAGGAGCATATATTCAAGCATAGAATAGTTCGTAATGAGAATGTCGGGGCAAAACCGTTGCATCTCAAACCGGGTGACCAATTCTGCATCCTCATCATCGGGGATATGCTTGCTATCATAAAGTTTCCTAAGAAACTCATGGAAATCCTCTTTGACAGGAAATTTTCCATCTTTAATCAACTTTTGCAAAAACGCCTTTTCTTCATCCGTTTCTGCATTAAGCATTTCGGAGTAAGTCGCAACAAGTGAACGATCCGCACTGCGTTTTGGTTCCTTACCAGCATAGGGAGTCCTACCCGTATACATACCAAACTGGGGGCGGCGCGAATCCTCTCCGCAGGTCTCTCGAAAAATATTTACGAATCTATGCTCGGAATCGCCAATCAATCTCCGCAAACGACTAACCTGATCTGAAACAAGCGCATTCATCGGATACATGATGATCGTTCGGACACCACGCATAGACCAATTGGCAGGTGTATTCCGTGCCTCGGCCGCAAGCTTTGCCAGCAAAGGCCACATAAAGCACTCCGTTTTACCGGAACCTGTTCCCGTGGAAACAAAGAGATCTTTTCCAGCAAACGCGGCTTCCAATGCCTCTATCTGATGGCAAAACGGCGAGGAATGAACCCCGAGGTCTGCGTTGGCCAGAGCGTCAAAATAAGCCTTTACCCAATCTGGCAGTTTAGAAGACTTCTGAATGCCATTTAATTCGCTCTTATATGCTGGTGAGGACTCGATATAAGGTTTTTGATATAGAATGCCCTCTTGATCCAGTTTATTCTGTACTGCCGAAAGCAAAATGGGAGATTTCCCAAAATACTGAGATTTAATGTAGTCTTCCAGGGCTTCGCGTAGCTGTAGGTGGACTCCATTTGCACCATTTGCCATAATTACTCCTCCGCAAAACAATACCCAATCGATTCCAGCACATGCCTAAAAACCGGGTATACTTCCTTTGCCATCTGTCTTGTAAATATCTGTGGTGGTCTAATTGGAAAATCATAGCGTACAGGCCAGCTGTATAGTTTGAAAAAATCCTCCTCGGATGGTGGTAGGCGGTAACCAATTTTGATATCTACAAGGTCTCCTGCGCTACTTACTCGTACAGGGGGGAGCATGTCATAACTTTTCAACAATGCTGACATAATCCTTGCATGTTCGCCATAACTTCCCGGATATGAATGTGAGAAATCTTGCGTTTTCCATTCTGGGATAGCCTTTTGCTGATATTGTCCATTATAGTAACGGTAGAACGCATATACTCTACTCGGCTCCCCATATCGAGCGAGGGAAATCCTACCATCTTTATCTGGGGTTTGCTTCCAGTATCCCAGCCTAAACGAGGGCCCCAAGTACATAAATTCCGCGCTATCAGGCCAATCTATTGGAACCCACTCACCATCCCCCAGTAGGCCTCCGAGGTAGTCCTCAAGGCCTTGATTTTGCAAGCCAAACACTTCTGCTATCGACTTGTCAGCGGAACTCTTTTGTCGGGAATAGTAGCCTAACCCACTCATAAAGAGTTGCGCATCAGGTGAACTCCCGCGGCAAATAGTTAGATTGTTATATGTCGCAAATGATGCCACAGCAGGTGAAATTCGATAGGCGGAGTGATAGAAGAATCCACTTCGCAGATAGATGTGATATATTTCGTCAATTAAGTCACTCTTTTTCTCAGGAAGTATGAACTTTATACTCGAATAGAGTTCTTCATAGGCGGCAAAAATCTCCGCAATGCGTTCTTTAAAGTGCTGGATAGAAACTGTATCCTCGCCTTCATCATAGTCCCAAAGCGATGCAAGTCCCATTTGGCCCGCAATACTGTAAATCACTCGACACATCCACTCATTGTCGACCTTCCCTGGAATGTTCAATTGGCGGCCAATCGATATAATCAGTTCATTCCCCATATATCATTCATCCTTGAGATACCTCTCAGCTTCAGCTTTCACGGCACTGGAAATCCCACTCTCCGCTTCCAAGACCTCTCTCATCACATCAAGCTGTCCAGTAAGCACGCAAATCGGCATCACCCCGAAAAGCATCTCCATATCTTTTGCTCTCTCGGGGCTATCGACCATCACCTTCGCATCCGAAATAACACGGCTGAGTTGGCGCAGCAGTGCCTTACTAATACCTAACTTTTTAAATGCGGCAATACGCAGCGGATGTGTATCCTTTGGAACATAACCGATAAAATCTTCCGATCGTTTTCCCGCATATGGTTCAAGTGCGGAAACTGTTCCAACGAAGCACTCACTGATAACGGGAAGCATATAGTTGTACAGACCTTGCGGCTCTATGGCCAAATCTTCTACATAGGGGTGCGTCCAAACGATGTGCTTTTGGGAATTAACAAACATTTGTGGGATTATATCCCTCCATCCCTTGCCAAACATATTCTGCGCTGCAACGATATGTTCATTGACATTATTTACCGCATCCGCTATATCGCAATCGAATTGCTCCCCGAACATCAATTGTCCCGCATTGTCTGCGTATAGGGAGACAGATAATGCATTAGCAATATCCTGCCCACAGGGACCTGCAATTAGGATTGGAGCGTTGTGAATGTGGGCGGAGTACAGAAACGCCGCAAGCATTGTAGCAAGATCCGGTTCTACATTCAAAGAATGAGATAAGTTTTGAGACAATTCATTAAGTTCATCTTTCCAATCTTTGGATACCCCGACTTCATCTTCCGGATACACCGCTGGTATATGCCTATATTTCCAACCCGATTCATTGGAAGTCACCTGAGGAAGTAGTATGGAAAGATCAGCTATAAACCCGGCCACATCCTTTTGAGCCCCGGCAATCTTTTCACGAATTGCCGCTACAGTTTCCTTTTCGAGTATCTTATAACGCGCAATCTCTGCTTGTAAACGACATAGATCATCTTGAGCTTCAGCTACCTCACGCAGTATATCACCATGCTTTTCCTTGGCCGAAGACACATCATTATCGGCCTGTGCCACCTTGTGTTGAAGCGCTGCCAGTTCTTCTTGCGCCGTATTTACTTCGTTGGCATGGTCAGCAATCCATTTATTATAGGCGATGTCATTGCATTTTTGCCAAAGTCCTCCATGTTTGCTAAGGATACGCGTAATGACTGCAGAATCCACATCTTCCACCGTCATATATTTTTCAACCATCTGTAAGAACTCATCCACATACGTTTGGGCTTCTTGGATTGAGATTCCATAGGTGTCTGCCACTCTTTCCAAAATGGATTCCTTGGGTATAGATGCTAAAGCCTCACGGAATTTCAAATAATCGTTTTTGAGGATGGCTTGTGCCTTGAAAATCGGCCATCCCATACTGGAAAGAAAAATATTCTTTATTGTTTCGCTTATTGGATATATCGGAATTCGCTTCTGCGGTTCCCGAAGTGAAATGTATTTATATATTTTTCGAGACTCCCATTCATATTTCCATTCAAAAATATCGCTTTTGCTTAATTTATAGTATGGCAATGTATAAATGTCATCCCGCAATGCCACTAACTCAGGATTGCGTTGGCGAAGCAAAGACTCACCAGTATCACATAGCACACCCTCAAAAACTGTGTCGTTCTTGGCGGCAAATATAATTTTGCCATGAGCATACGAAGGAATCTTCAAGCCGCTTTTCAGAGACATGATGACGCCTTCTATATTGAAAACTTCATCGAGAACAATAACCTCGACAGGGGATGCTTGCTCCATGTAGGTGGACGTTGTTTTCCATCGTCCAGGCTCACTCTCAAATTCTTCCCACTCCCAAAAGCCGATGCGACCGGGTTCCGTTGGGCCGTCATCGCAAAAAACGAACAGGCGATTATCATGTATTTGCTCTTTTTGCTTGTCGAAATAAGGAGCCACAAGGACACCGCCAACAGCGTCCGCCAGTCTTAGCATCCAAATGTCTCTGTTCTTGTCCGGGCGGTTGACCTTGCACAACGAAATCCAATGTTTATCCATTTTATCCTCTCCTGCATTAAGTGCCTGCTCCTTTGCGGCACGGCATTTATCTATTCCGAATATAGGCCCTACATGCTGCTGATAGTTTGTAGCATGCAACACTTCGCCATTTGCTGTGCAAATCCATTTTTCAGACGATATCAACATTTCTGCTAACTTAGGCAAATTGGATTGAGGCCTGGGCGCTCGTTTCTCTCCGTTACTCGCAATATCATCGTATCTAACAGAATACGATATGTCTGCACTTTTGTCAGAGGTTTGCTCGTATCCAACTTCAGTTGCCCATCTACGGGGAGCAAATTTTCCCCATCGCTTTGGCGGTTCCGTAACTTTGCATGCCCACAAATTATGTTGAGCATATTTTACATCTTCGTAATGTACCGTTTCAACGAACAACCCATCGGGATCTCCGAATTCGCTATCTGACAGGAGCGATTTACATCCAGATATGGCGCGCTTAGCAGCAACACCATATTTGCTCTCAAGCCATGTCAAAACATAATTGGATAATTCTTCCTCAATCTGCGTTTCTTCTTTCGCAGTAATAGAAAACTTGATTTGGAAAAAGCCTTTCATGATGCGCTCTCCTCATTTGTTCCTTTTGAGAAACAGTTCTCTTTTTATCAGTTTGTATGCATCGAGAGATATTTCTCCGCATTTCAGAGTCTTGCGAATCCATCGAATTGTTTTGGGGTAATCCTTACTCGTAAAAGCAACTGCGCCAATCGTGTGCGGAACTGGGATCAATGGAGCCTTACATGTTTTTAGCATTCTAACCAAGTGCTCATCTTGGATCGTAACTTTTCCATGATCCGCTTCTCTTTCAAACCGAATCTTTCTAACACAGTCGCATCCTTGGTATACGAGCAGCTCCGTATCAAAATTAAGACCGTCTATTTCCAGTTTCTGTCCTGCGGATAGCTTGTAAATGTGATTTATTCTCCCGTGCTTTTGGATTACCACTTTTCCGTCATATCTACAGAAAACAGATATGCTCTTGAATTTCGGCAGCTTTACGCAGCTGTCTCCATCAAATACATTCCCATCATAATCCGAAACCTCAATTGATGGTAAAACCACTTTCCTATTTAAGGGTTGGCGAATTAAATATGAGAATCCTAATGCACCAGATTTGCCGATAGCAACCAGTTGCTCGCGATTCCGTGCATATAACTTATACAGTCGTCCAGTTGTGGAGTTTATTAGGTTTTCCGAAGCTGGATACGCTCTTAGTTCTGCATCATCACCATCAAGATAGAAAAAGAACTGATCCGAATTATGATATATAAAATACGGTTCTTTAATATATGCAGGCCAAATAGGATAAAACTTTGTTGGATGTTCAGTTAAGAAAATTGCATACTTGAGAAAGAATTTGGCTGTTATCTCTGAAAACCGTTTGATTTGAATTTTGTAAAGATACCATGTCGCAAGTGAGCCTGTTTTTGTTCTCAGCACCTCGGAGACTTCGAGGCCTGTAGGAGGATATCCCAATGGTTTGGATTGTAGTAAATAGTAGGAATCACCAAAGTACGCTTTTGCCCCAGACGGTAGTATCTGCCCCGTCCTTTCATCAAAAAACGAACCCGATGAACTGATCCCAGGCACTTTTGAAGGCCAAAATTTAACCAAATCAGCGGCTGCATTTATATATTCGAGGTTGTATTCACGACTTGGCGTCTCTCCGATATTTAAATATGTAGTCCCTTCTCGTTCGATGCGCTCAAAGGAATATTCATAGGCTTTGCCAAAATTCGTGGTTATTCTAATTTTATCGCACCGTGCTCCAGAATCGGGTGGGCAAAAAAAGCCCATTTGCAAAGCAAAGGATTCTTTTGCTACTGTGATCCGTAACGGCATCAGATGGCTATTGAGATTTCTAAGCCGCCGGCCATATAAGGGATCGAAATGAGCCTGGCGCTCATCACACTCTTTATTTGGAGAAGACGGATCATGACGAAAGTGTCGTACATTTACGCCCGGTGCCGTAAGCAAAACATTTTGCGCACATAGCTCGCAAACAAAGTAACCACTTTTGGCAGATGCGCCATTTGGATACATTTTACATGCACTCTCGAGACTGATTCGCTTATATCCGATGTCAGCGTCCCATACACATACATGTGATAAAGGCATACAGCTTCACCTCGTAAAAAATATACAAATGCATTATAGCAGAAAATAATTAAATCTGCAACTTTTCAACAATTTTCGAGCGTTAAGAATGGTAATACACTGTCGGATGACCTGTGAATGCATCAAATAGATTGCACTTTGATCTATTGTAAATTTCAGCAGCAAAAGAGCCGACGCAGGAATTTCCTGCGCCGGCTTCTTACATTAATTATTTATCATTTTTCTTCAAATACCGCACTTTCTTCACTGCTCCCCAATGCATCGCCTCTGCGTTGATCGGCGGTAAAGGGTCACCCCAGGAGATAGGTGCGTCAGCCATCTTTACCTCGACCGGCAGTCCGCCGAAGGGACGCACGGCGTTCGGAGTTGAGATGCTTACAGACGTATTTGGGCCGCCTTCAAAATGCAGATGTAATTTTCGCCCATACACGGCTGACTTCCAAGGAATCCTGATTGTTCCCTGCCCACGGCCTTCTTGTACTACGATACCGTCACCTACGATAATCTGAGGAAAATGAAGTTCATAGAGCTTTTTGCAAAAGGGCGCCTTGTCCAGCTTCTGCGCAATGCGCCATAGTCGATCCATGTTACGGCTGTACTCAATGCGCTTTTTCGCACCATCCTTACCGGAGATCCTGTGGCCGAAAATATATTCTTTTTCCTCCAGCGACATGTCTGTACACGCCTGGATTACCGTTGCAAAATTCCGGCGCAAGATCCGCATGGGCGGGTGAGAATCCGATGGTGTCAAATTATCGGATTCGTCGAGCAAGAAAAAGCCTAACTGCTCGCTGGAAACTCCGAATTCTTTCAACAATTTGAAGGAAAAATTTGAATAATCAGACCCGCGGCACGGGTCCTTAAACTGATTTCCAAAACAGGCGATGGGTAACTCCCCGATATCCTTGTTCGCGCCCATGTTCTGCTGCACAAATTCCCTTCGCTTCTGCAAAGCATCCTCAATTTCAATGTGAACGGGGACGCACCGTAGCGCGTTTTTCGTTTTCACCTGCTTGCTGTACATCAATTTATCATTCAAAATTTCGTCAATTTTCAGGTAATGCCGACCTGGATGATCGGGAAACGATCGGAAATCGTTCCACCGCAGTCCACGGCACTCCGCGGGGCGCATGCCAGTGTACAATGAGATCAAAATGCCGCAGAAGCGGCCATCCTCCAGCACATGTTCCGCCGCATATAGCGCCAAACGTCCCTGCTGCCCAATTGTCAAGGCTCGCGGGCAACTATCGTTCAGCTCCGCGTTTGCCGCTGCCGGAGCTAAGATTCTCTGCACCATCAAGGTCGTAAGATTCGTCGGCTTGTCTCCCGCGTAACTTTTGGGGAGGATATTGTAAGCATGTCCGCATGTGGCAGCGTAGGAAAAGACGTCCCGCAACGCTGAGATGATCGTCTTAACGGTCGCTTCTTGGTATTTGCATTCCTTAGCGACTTTAGAGACAGCGAGCAGAATATTTGCCGGAGTAATTTCGGAGATTGACATATCCAGATAGCCTGCAACCTTTTTGATATAATCATCATATTGGCGCAATGTCGTACAGGTTTCAAAACTGTATTGGTCTCCCTCCTGAATCGCCCAGTGGCGATCTTTTGCGATAGAAATGCAATGTTCCCCCCAGTATTCCTTCAGGGACATATCGCCGTCAGTTTTATATTCCACACTAATTCTCCTCCAAATCCAATTCTGTCGTAACGAAAACGCTGTCACTTGATTTAAATTCGATAATCAGATCCCTTCCAGCCTCGAGGTTGTCATGCGAAATCTTACTGAGATCTACAGTCAAATCGCCGCTGATCCTGCTACCAGGTGCAGCCGCAATAGCGTAATCTTCACCACTGCGATTGATCTTGAAATCAAGTGCGGTGTCGGAAGCACTCATCAGCGAAAAGATATAGTGCTCCACCACCGCAGCCAGTTTCGCCAGTTCCCGAGGATCGTCATAGGCACAGTAGTTCCGCGCGAATACGCTCTCAGGCGCGCTGCCATACAGATAGCGCACCTCCTCTTCATCACATCCACAAATTGCCATCGCCGCCCGAAAGGTCTCTCGCAAGACTCGGTCAGGATGTTTCAATAAGTTTTTTGCTTCCTTCTGCTGTGCAAAATCGAAGCCTCTAAAGAAAACTTTTAACCACCGATCAAACTCATCCGGGCGCATTCGCCGCGCCGCGTTTTTGGGACTGCGAACGAATGGCATATCCGCCTGTGCGCATGGTACGTTATCCTTTACCTTGTGATAAAATGTTGCCACCGTCGGCGGCAGTGGCAACGTCCGTCGACGCGACCCGCTTAACTCTTCGGTACGATAGACCTCTCCTGCAGGCTTTGTCTCCGCCATAATTTCTACAACAATGATTCCAGCGTAGGTTTTTGAGAAAGAGAATGAGCCCCACGTCAATGCGCAGAGTTCACCGATTGTGATTCCCGTGATCAACATCAAGATAAGGCCAAAATATAGGTAACCGCGGCTGCTTTCAAGGTTCTCGGCGCAGGTTGCAACGATTTCCCCCACCTGAGCGTGCGTCAGAATGTTTTTTTCGAAATGCTTCTTTGTATCCCGCGGGCCAACGACTGCGCGGCGGCTGCCCATGGCGAAGGTATCCATGAAGTGCTCTGAGATCAAATGGTAAGCTTGCTCATACGCAATCAGTGCCCTCAAGGCGCAGATCTGACCGCTAATTTGATAATCAGAAAACCCTCCTTCGCGCAAATGAAAGGCGAACCTCTCTTGTGTGATTTCGCAAAACGGCACCCGTCCAAGTTTACTCACAAGCAAATCAAGTGACCTTTTATGTTCTTTTTGAGTGGAGTTAGCCCACTTCATACTCTGGGCGACCCGATCAAAGTCCGCCGCAATCACCGCGGCCAGTGGTAATCTCTGTGCAAATTTTTTCCGCAGCGCACGTCCTTCCTTTGTAGCCGGGTCAAAGACCCGCTGGAGGCACTCGGGAATCAGCTCCAGTACGCGCTTTTCCACCGAAACCTCGTCCGTGAAGCGCACGATACGCGGGGGATGCTCATAAACAATCGCGCCGTTACCGTCGATGCGCTCTTTATCGTGAGAGCGCAGCGACAGGATAACTGCAGCAGTGTTCTTGCGAGCTTCAACACGAAAAGTAACAGGCAGGCCAAAGAAATCAACAATACGAAGAGACATGTTTTAGATCCTCATGCGGTGCAGCCGCAGGAGGGGAAGGCTAGTTGCGTGGTATATATTGTTTTTCCAATTTTTCTTTTAGCTTTAACGCTTTTTGAAACCATCTAAAGCTCAAAACAAAATTGGGCATTAAAAAATCTCTCCGTAAATTCAAAAATGATGTTTATATTGGCGCCTTCTCCTCCCTTCCAACCCGCACCTGCAGTGTGGAAACCATATGGAAAACCAATGTTTCTACGAAAAAAGCAGAACTATCCAAATAGATAGTTCTGCTTAATTTCATAGATGGTGACTTGGTTCGGGAAATCCATACGGATTCTCCCTTGTAATAAAAACTTCGTAATTATACTTTTACGATACCATATTTTCTGATCATGTCAACCCCCTTTTGGAGGGCAAATTTTCCGTTCTTCTTCAAAATGCTTTCGGATGTGTTTTTTATGGGGCAAAAAATAAAGTGTGCAATCATTGCACACTTTATTTTTTTGCAAGTCACGTTCAAGACACATTTTAGAGGATACTTCCTCCCTTGCCAGAGTGCTTATCCCTCCGCTTTTCTGCCGGTCATGTCGTTGAACTGAGTATTCCGCGCGAGATTGAGCACCCTTGCCGCCGCCATTGAGCACTGCGGTAAAATGTAGATATGCATTGCATTTTGCGGTGTAAATATCCCTGCTTCGATTTCTATTCGATCCGACAATGTCCTTCGACTCATGTTTCCCTGCTTTCCGCAGGATGTGACCGAAACTATTATACCACTTATTGCAGAGGTGAACATCACCCTATAACCACTTTTTTACCTCCAAAATGTGACCTTCACTTTTACAATCAACCACTTTTCAAAAATAATTTTAGCATAGTTGCTGTCCGATAAAAATCCCTATAAGCCCAGAAAATGAAAAAGCCCCGGTGCGGATCAAGAAACCTGAAGCGCACTGGGGCGAAACGAAAATCCATAGATTCGATTCCTGTCACCGATTTTCTTACAACAAACGGTGACAATTTCCCATGCACGGGTGCTGCATTACGGCAGCCTGTGTATGGCCAGCGAGAACTCGCGCCAGACAACGCTGCTGGCGATACAGGCAGCGAAGGACCACGGCATGATGACCTCCGTCGATGTTAACCTGCGCCCCAATTTCTGGAAAAGCGGCGCACAGATGGCGCAGGAGGTCCGACACCTCGTGGAGCTGAGTGACATCGTCAAGCTGACGCTGGATGAGGCGCGGCTTCTGGCACTGGACATGACAGCGCTTACAAAGGCGGGCAAGATCGTCATCGTGACGGACGGCGCAAACGGCGCCTCCATCCACGTGGACGGCGTATCCGTGAGCCGCCCCGCCATGGACGTGGACGTGCTGGACGTTACAGGCGGCGGCGATGCGTTTATGTCGGCGTTTTTGTACTATTACACCACACACTGCGGCGCAATGCCGCTGCGGGAGCTCCTCGGTGAAGCACTGAACTTCTGCATCGCGTCAAGCTCCGTGGCGATACAGCGCTATGGCGGGATCTCAAGCCTGCCCACATTAGAAGAGATACATGAGCTGGAGGCGAAAAACACACAATGAAGCTTATTTACGCAAAAGACTACCAGCGGATGAGCGCGGCGGCTGCGCGGTTGTTGGCCGCGCAGATCCTTGAGAAACCCAACGCTGTGCTGGGGCTTGCCACGGGCGGCACGCCTGTCGGCACCTATCAGGAGCTTGTGTGCCTCTGCGGCGAGGGGCTGGTCTCCTTCCGCGGCGTCCACACGGTGAATCTGGACGAGTACTGCGGGCTTTCCGGCGAGCATCCCCAGAGCTTCCGCTATTTTATGAACGAGAATCTGTTTTCAAAGGTGGATGTCCTTCCGGAAAACACCAATGTCCCCGATGGTATGGCAAAGGACGGCGCGGCCGAGTGCCGCCGCTATGAGGAACTGATCAGCCGCCTTGGGCCGGTCGAGCTTCAGGTGCTGGGCATCGGCAACAACGGCCATATCGGATTCAATGGGCCGGATCAGGTGTTCTCGAAGGGCGTGGTGTACACGTCGCTGACGGACGATACCGTTCGTGCGAACGCACGCTTTTTCGACCGCGTGGAGGATGTGCCCACCAGCGCCTATACCATAGGCATCGACGTTATCATGCGCGCACGCCGTCTTCTGCTGCTGGCAAACGGACAGGGAAAGGCGGAGATCATGTACAAGGCGCTCTGCGGGCCCATCACGCCGGCTGTCCCGGCCAGCGCCCTGCAGCTGCACAGAGATCTGACGGTGATCGTGGACGAGGCTGCCGGTGAAGTCCTGAAGAGCCATGGCTGTGAGGGGGAGGTATTATAATGGTTATTGATACGCACGCACACGTTTTTTCTTGGATTCCTTCATTGATTATGACAACAAGCCACTGTTCCAGTATATGGACGAGCAAAAGGTGGACATCTGCTCCTGCATCGCGGCTGCCAATAAGGAGAACGGCGGCGTCATCGAAAATGTCCGGAAATATCCGGATAAGCTCTTCGGGATCGGGTACGTCAACGTACACGATATGGATCGCTCACTGGCAAATCTGCGCCGCTATGCTGCCGAGGGCATTTTTCGGGGCATCAAAATGCACCCCTATGTAGAGGATTACGTCATTGACGATCCCACGCTTGATCTCCTGTATGAGACGTGCCTTGATCTGGATATCCCGCTGCTGTTTCATACCGGCATCGTGACGTTCAGCACATGGCCCTCCGATGAGCCGGGCAAGGCCAAGCCCACAAAGTATAACTGCATCGGCTTCCCCAACCAGTTTGCGACGGTGCTGGAGAAGTACCCTAAGCTCAAGATTGTCTTCGCCCACTGCGGCGGAAACTTTTACCGTGAGCTGCTGTGCCTGACGGAGCATTTTGAGAATGCGTATCTGGATACCGCTTGGCTGCGCCACTATGCTGAGCGGGCGTTTCCTACGGTGGATATTCACGACTGGATCGAGCACGCGGTAAAAATCGCCGGCTCCGAGAAGACCCTCTTTGCCGGCGAGGGCACACTGCCCGGCGACATCCGCCAGTGCCGTCTCACCGATGAGCAAAAGGAGAATATTCTCTGGAGGAATGCGGCAAAGCTCTATAAGCTGAAGGTATGAGGTGCAGATGATGGATATCAAGATCAAAGGCCTTGCTCATGTGGGCATCCCTACGTCCGATTTGGAGGCCAGCCGTAAATTTTACGAGTCCCTGGGCTTCCGTACGCTGGTATATGCGCCGGAGCTAGAGGGAAACAACTTCCTCTTTATGGAGTGCAACGGCGAGATCATCGGCCTTCCGCAGTCTCTTGACGCCGATGCCCGCGCCCTTGCGGGCACGAAGGGCGCCGGCGATATCGACCATTTCGCACTGTATGTGGACGACATCGAGGCCACATGCGAGGAGTTGAAGTGCCGCGGCTGCCAGTTCGTCACGGATGGCATCGTGTATACGGCGGCCTGGGAGCCTGGGTCCTGCCGCTGCATGATGATTCACGGGCCGGACCACGTGAAGATCGAATTTGTGGAGATGAAGAGACTGCGCTGCGGAAATGGAGAGCTGCACTGCAAATACGAAAAAGCCTCGGATGCCTTGCCGTGCAAGGTGTCCGAGGCTTTCCTCAGCAGTCATGAGGCTGATTCGGGGAGAAAAGGGTTGTCAAGTGGGGAGCCGCTTGCTATACTGAAAAAACCGGTTTGCAGCCAACAAAGGAGATGGGTATATGGCACGCAGCGTGGCAGAGGAGCTGGAGGAGCTGATCCGCGGGATCAGTTCAGGAAGAGAGCGGACGATCGTGGCCATCGACGGACGGTGTGCCGCGGGAAAGACCGCGCTGGCGGCGGAGCTGCGGCGGCGGTTGGGCTGCACGGTGTTCCACATGGACGACTTTTTCCTGCGGCCCATGCAGCGGACGGCGGCGCGGCTGTCGACGCCAGGAGGCAATGTGGATTATGAGCGGTTCGCGGAGGAGGTGTTGCTGCCGCTGCGGCAGGGCGGAGACGTGGTATACAGACCCTATCGCTGTGCGACGGGACGTCTGGGTGACGCCATCACGGTCACGCCGGACCGCGCTGTTCTCGTGGAGGGCTGCTATGCCTGCCATCCGGCGCTGCGGGACAACTACGACCTGCGGGTGATGCTGACTGTTGCACCGGAGGAGCAGCTGCGGCGTCTGCGACTGCGGGACCCGCAGAAGGCGGAGAGGTTCCGGCAGAAATGGATTCCGCTGGAGGAGCTGTACTTCGCGAGCTGCGGCGGCCCGGAGGCGTACGACTGGATCGGCAGGATCTGAGCATAGTAAAGGAAGTGCGCTGGCGGGTCAGCCGGCGCACTTCTGCATAAAAGCGGAAAAGGGTGGGATCACTCTGCGGCGTCTGCGGGGTTCTGCTTCAGCTTGCGCCACAGGGTGGAGTAGGAGATCCCCAGCATTCTTGCGGCGGCAGCCTTATTGCCTCCGCATCTTTTCAACGCGGCCAGGATGGCGGTGTGCTCCGCATCCTGTATACGCAGGGAGGGGGAAAGGCCCGTCTGGGCTTCGGCGGGGTCCTCTGCGGGAAGCCGCAGGTTACAGCGCCGCATGGTGTCCAGCGTCAGCGTCGTACCGTTTTCCAGAATGGTCATGCGCTCGATGATGTTGCCCAGCTCCCGAACATTGCCGGGGAAGGTGAAACGCTTCAGGGTTCGGAGCACGTCGTCGGAGATCTTCTGTACATTCTTCTGGTGCTTTTTCGAGAAGGTCCAGACAAGGGCCTGCGCCAGCTGCTCAATGTCGCCTGGACGGTCCCGCAGCGGCGGGAGGTCGATCTCCAACACGGAGAGACGGTAGTAGAGGTCGGCCTTGAATTTGCGCTCCTCGATAAGCTGCAGCAGATCCCGGTTGGACGAGCAGATCACGCGCACATCCACCTGAATGAGCTTATCGCCGCCGACCCGCATGAATTCCCCCTCCTGAATGACGCGAAGCAGCTTGGCCTGCACGGAGATGGGCAGCTCGCTGATCTCGTCGAGAAAGATAGTGCCCTTGTTGGCAATCTCAAACAGGCCCTGCTTGCCCTCCCGCGACGCGCCGGTAAAGGCGCCCTTCGCGTGGCCGAATAGCTCGCTTTCGATGAGGTTTTCCGGCAGCGTGGCGCAGTTGATGGCCACGAAGGCCTCGTTTTTCCGCTTACTGGCATTGTGGATGCTCTGGGCAAAGACCTCCTTGCCCGTACCCGTCTCGCCACAGATCAGAATGGCGCTGTCGTAGGGGGCATAGGCCTCGGCCTGGGCCTTGACCTGAAGAATGGCGGGGCTGGCACCCACGATGTCGCTGAAATGCTTCTTGGCGGTGAAGCCCTTGTCGATGACGGCCTTCCGCACCTGCAGCTCCAGATCGCGGATCTCGGACATCTGCTTGATGGAGATGACGCTACCCCGCTGGAGACCGCCTAGCGTGACCGGCAGCTCCCGCAGAATGACAACGGTGCTGTCGGAGGGGGAGCCTATCTTCCAGTCCACGTTCTCTACATTGATGATGCCGCACTCCTGCATGGCGTCCTCCAGTACGCGGCCCAGAAGCTCTTCCTCCGGTCGCTGGAACGTCTGGATAGCGGTGGGGTTGATGTTGAAAATGCGGCGGTCCTGGTCGATGGCGATGATGGCGTCGGAGCTGGCCTGCAGGATGGCGCGGTCCAGCTCGTTCCGCTGCTCGCGCTGTAAGATAGTGTTCAGCAGCGTCTGGGCATTCTGCACCGTGGCCTCGATGATAAGCTCATCGGCGTCAAATTCCAGACCGTATTTTCCGGCCTGCTTCACATAGGCCACCATGGAGTAGCCGCCGATGAACACGTTGTAGCCAGCGTCGATCATATCCTGCGCCTGCTCCTCCACGGTGCGGCCCAGCTTTAGCTGGTAAAAATCGATGCGCTGGGGATTCTCGCCGATGAGGGTCAGGCTGCGCTGGATGTAATGGTGCAGAGACTGGGTGCCAAGATGCACGATCCGGCCGGGCAGCTGCAAAGCAGCTCTGGCGGTGGCCAGCGCGTCCAGACCGCTGAAGGGGAGGTCGATGGCGGGGATGGCGAGCTCCTTGCGGATGTTCTCCAGCGTCAGGCCGTGGCTCACGATAAGCTTGACCCCTCTGGGGATCAGCTCCCGCGCCAGCTCCACGGCCTCCCCCGTGGAACGGAGGTATACCGGATAATCCAGCCCTATTTTCTCCAATGCGGACTTCACGCTCTCCACGACGGGGATGTTCGGAATGATGAAGGTGATACGGTAATCCATGGCGTCCTCCTTGTGCGTCAGATTATGCTATTTCATTCTACAATACGAAAGTGTCAAAATGCAATACTGAAATAGGCAAAACGAAGAAAAAACGGCGAAAAACACGCTTTTTCGGGGGATGCTGCCGTTGGCATGAGTTTTGCATAGTAATTAGCAGAAGGTTTTCCCATGGATCACCAAAATCAAGGAGGTCAATATGCTTAAGAAGTATCATGGTATCATCCCCCCCATTATCACGCCGGTAGACGCCCGTGAGAACGTGGACGAATCGGGATACCGGCAGCTGCTGGAGTACTGCGTACAGGGCGGACTGCACGGCATTCTGGTGGCCGGCACCAACGGCGAGACCATGGCGCTGACCCAGAAGGAGCGCACCCGCGCCATCCGGATCACGCTGGAACAGATCAATGGCCGCATTCCCGTTATGGCAGGCTGCATGGACACCAGTACCCGCCGCGTCATCGAGAACATCAAGGCGGCGCAGGACGTGGGTCTGACCTGCGCGGCGGTCACCTCTGTGTTCTATGACCGGCATACCTCTCAGGATGAGACGGTGCGCCACTTCGAGCGCATCCTGCAGGAAACCGATATCCCCGAGCTGATCATCTACAACATTCCTCCCTTTACCGGCATAAAGCTCACCGGCGCGACCATCATCAAGATCGCCAAGCTGGACAAGCGCATCGTCGGCTGCAAGGATAGCTCCGGCGACTTCACCAGCTTTCTGCAGGTCATGCATGAGTTCAATGACGACCCCAACTTCTCCACGCTCAGCGGCGCCACAGCGCAGGCCCTCACCGAGGTGCTGATGGGCGCAGACGGCTTCGTTCCTGCGCTGGCTGCCTGCTTCCCCGAGCTGTTTGTGGACGCCTACAACGCAGCCAGAAGCGGCGACATCGCCCTGACCTGGAAGTACGACGCGCTGCTGCGCGAGTCCTCCAAGATCCTGGGCATGACCAAGAACGGCACGGCCGCCGCCAAGTACGCCATCTCCCTGCGGGGCTTTACCGACAAGCGCGTGATGTGGCCCCAGGACTTCACCTCCCCCGAGGAGGAGGCCAATATCGCCAAGAAGGTCAAAGAGGTGGACGAGCTGTACGCCGATTTCAAGAAGAGCCTGCAATAACAGCGGAACGAAAACGGAAAACGTGGTGAGAATATGAAGAAAGTATTGTATATCCAGCCCATCCATGCCGCCGGTATGGATATGCTGCGCGAGAAGTACAACGTGGTGGTCGCCAACAATGAGGACAAGGCGTTCCTCATGGAAGCCGTCAAGGATGCCAGCGCCATCGTGACCCGCCTGACGGACGTGGACAAGGACATCATCGCCGCCGGTACGAAGCTGGAGGCCATTGCCAAGAACGGCATCGGCGTGGACAACATTGATGTAGCGGAGGCCAACGCCCGCGGTATCGCGGTGCTGACCACAGGCCACGCCAACACATGGTCCGTGGCGGAGCACACGATGTTTGCAGTGGGCGCGCTGTACAAGCGCCTGACTTATTTTGACAACGCCATGCACGACGGTAACTGGAAGTGCCGCGATGAGGGCGGCTTCACCGATGTGGAGGGTCAGGTGTTCGGCATCGTGGGTCTGGGCCGTATCGGCCAGATGGTGGCGGAGCTGGCAAAAGCCTTCCGCATGGAGGTGCTGGTGTTCGACCCATTCCTGCCCCGTGAAAAGATCGAGGGCATGGGCTGCCGGTGGGCGGAGAGCTTCGACGAGCTGTGCAGACAGGCCGACGTGATCTCCCTGCATATGCCGCTGACACCGGAGAACACCCACATGATCAACGACCGATCCCTGTCGCTGATGAAGCCCACCGCATTCGTCATCAACTTCTCCCGCGGCATGATGGTGGATCTGGACGCGCTGTACCGCGCGCTGTCGGAGAAGAAGATCGCCGGCGCCGCGCTGGACGCCTTTACGCCGGAGCCTCCCGATTTCAGCCATCCCATCTACAAGCTGGACAACGTGCTGCTGTCCCCCCATACCGCCGGTATCTCCGAGGCGGCCCGCCGCCGGATGTCCATTCAGGTGGCAAAGGGCATCGACGATGTGCTCAGCGGCCGCGTTCCCGAGTGCTGCGCCAACAAGATGGAAATCTTCCATGTGCAGTAAAGCGCCTGCACCTTCACGCAAAAGCAAATTCCACGGCATCAGCAGATGGCCGGTACGGCAGAGGCTGTCTGTTTGTGTAAATAGAACCAAAATTTATATGAAGGAGAAAGAACATGAGAAAGATGAAGAGAATCTTTAGTCTTGTCCTCGCCCTCGCAATGGTCCTGACGCTGGTGGCCTGCGGCAACCAGAACAACACCGACGATATCAACGGCGGTGACACGCAGCAGACGACCAAGCTGGATTGGCCCAAGAAGAACATTACCATCATCTGCCCCTACTCCGCCGGCGGCGGAAGCGACCTGATGAGCCGCGCGGTGGCCGACGAGCTGTCCAAGCGTCTGGGCGTCTCCGTCGTGGTTGACGACAAGCCTGGCGGATCCGGCTCCATCGGTATGCAGCTGCTGGCCGCCTCCAAGAACGACGGCTACACCCTGATCCTCACCGCGTGCGGCGCCTGTACGCTGTCCCCGTGGCTGAACGACGTGACCTACACCGATGAGAGCTTTGCCCCCATCTGCCAGGTCTCCGCGTCTCCGTCCTTCATCTGCGTCCGCAAGGATTCCGGCATCACCACCTTCGATGAGCTGGTGGAGAAGGCCAAGGCCAATCCCGGCACCATCACCGTCGGCACCTCCGGCGCCGGCTCCTCCCACCACATTGGCCTGGCGGCTCTGGGCCTGGGTCTGGCCGATGATGCCAATCTGTTCAAGCACATCGCCTACGGCGGCGGCGCTGAGGCGATCACCAACCTGCTGGGCGGCCACGTGGACGCCACTGCCACCATCTGGTCCGAGGCTGCTCCCTATATCGAGTCCGGCGACTTCGTCCCTCTGTTCTGCAACGGCCCCGAGACCCCTGACTCCGCCGGCGACCTTCCCTGTGCCGCTGACTATGACCTGACCTCCGACGGCGGCACCTGGTACGCCTTCGCCGCTCCTGCCGGCACCGATCAGGCCATTGTTGACCTGCTGGAGAGCACCATTCTGGACATCATGGCCCAGCCCGAGACGGTCCAGACCTTCGAGAATCTGGGCAACCCCGTGGTTCTGCTGGCTCAGAAGGAGATCTCTGAGAAGTGGAGCAGCGGCTATAAGAACGCGGAGGCCACTCTGAAGGCCATCGGTATGCTGTAAGCGCATCGCGCGGCGGCACAAGACGGTTCCAAGCACATCACGGAACGGCCAGCGGGGGATGGCAGCATCCCCCGGGCCGCTCCGGCCCGCTGAAAAGGAGAAAGAATAAGATGGATCTGAATCTGAAAGGCAAGGTCGTTGCCATCACCGGCGGCACCACAGGCATTGGCGCGGAGGTGGCCCTTGGCTTCGCTCGCGAGGGCTGCAAGGTTGCCGTGTGCGGCAGAAGCGAGACCAAAATCAAGGAATTCGAGGAGATGTTTGCCAGAGAGGGCTTCGAGGCCCTGACCTGCAAGACCGACGTCTCCGTCAACGAGGAGCTGAAGGCGTTCGTCACCGTTGTGGTGGAAAAGTTCGGACGTCTGGACGTGTTCATCAACAACGCAGGCATCAATTTCAGAAAGCCGTTCGATACCGTGACAGAGGAAGAGTGGCATCGACTGGTCGACATCAACTTCAAGAGCGTCTTTTACGGCACGGCCTACGCTGCCGAGGAGATGCGGAAAACCGGCGGCGGTGTGATCCTCAACACCTCCTCCTTCACCTCTACGATCCCCACCTGCGGTATCGCCCTGTACTCCGCGGTCAAGGCCGGTGTGGATCAGCTAACGCGTGTATTCGCCGCAGAACTGGCGGCTGACCATATTCGTGTCAATTCTATCCAGCCCGGCATGGTGGTGACACCGCTGACCCGTGAGAACTGCGAAAAGAACAACGACAAGCTGGTCAGCGCCATCGCCATGAAGCGGCTTGCCTACCCCAAGGATATCGTACCCGGCTATCTGTTCCTGGCCTCCGATCAGGCAGAGTATATCGACGGCTTCACTATGCAGATCAGCGGCGGCAAGTTTGCGACGCAGAATCCCCATTACAGCTACCGTGCGGAAGGCGAGACCTATTGAGCCGCACAAGATTGGAGTAACGTATGAAAAAGTATTGCAGTCTGAATGTATTCGTCAGCCTGTTCCTGACCATTCTCGGTGCGGCATGGCTGGCCCTGTGCTACAAAATGAGGGGCGCGGGCATCGGCGACAGCTCTACCTGGGGCACCGGCGCGACGATCCCCAAGTTCATTCTCTACGTATTCATCGCCCTGAATATCTGGGTTTTCATCAGCGAGATCCTCGCGGCCGGCAAGCGTCAGGCCGTGGAGACGCAGGACGCCAAGGCCAACCGCGGCGCGCTGGTGGTGGTGCTGGAGATCGTGGCCCTGCTGGTCTACTCCTTCGTGATGGAGTACATCGGCTTCATCATCGGCACCATCGCCCTGATGGTGGTGACCATGCTGCTGCTGGGCGAAAAGAACAAGCTCCTGCTGGTCGCCGTGCCGGTGGGCTTCACCGCGTTCCTGTACGTGGTCTTCCAGTATGCCCTGAAGATCACCATCCCCACGCTCTTTATCTAAGGAGGAACACAGATGAGTATTTTTGCTACGATGAGCTGGACCGTGCTCCCGCTGTGCCTGCTGGGCACGGCTGCCGGTATCGTGTTCGGCTTCCTGCCCGGCCTGTCCGCTACCATGGGCGTGGCCCTGCTGATGCCCTTCACCTTTAACATGGGCATCATGGACTCCATGGCGCTGCTGCTGGGCGTGTACTGCGGCGGCATCTACGGCGGCAGCATCACCGCCATCCTGATCCGTACCCCCGGTACGCCGGCGGCAGCCGCCACGGTGCTGGACGGCTACCCCCTGACACAGAAGGGCAAGGCCAAGGAGGCCCTGTCCGCCGCCACGCTGGGCTCCACGCTGGGCGGCCTGTTCAGCTGCGTCATCCTGATCCTGCTGGCCCGCGTTGTGGCCGCTGTGGCGCTGAAGTTCGGTGCGCAGGAGTATTTCGCCGTGGGTATCTTCGGTATGAGCATGGTCACCGCCCTGTCCGGCAAGAACCTGCGTAAGGGCATTATCTCCGCGCTGCTGGGCCTGATGCTGTCTACCATCGGTATGGATGCCATCTCCGGCGCCACCCGCTTCACCATGGGAAACACCTACATGATGGCCGGTATCGAGACCGTCACCGCGCTGGTGGGCCTGTTCGCCATCTCCGAGATCTTCCAGAAGGTGCAGAAGGGCCGCGACGAGCAGAAAAGCACCGTGGAGGCCTACACCGGCAAGAACCTGAGCCTGTTCCGCCTCATCAAGGAGCATCCCGTGAACCTGCTGCGCTCCTCTATCATCGGCACCATCGTGGGCATCATCCCCGCCACCGGCGGCGGCACGGCCTCCTGGATGAGCTATAACGAGGCGCGCCGCGACTCCAAGGATCCCGACAGCTTCGGCAAGGGCAACATCGACGGCGTTATCGCCTCCGAGACCGCCAACAACGCCGTTACCGGCGGCGCGCTGGTGCCCCTGCTGGCACTGGGCGTCCCGGGCGATACGGTGACGGCTGTCCTGCTGGGCGCGCTGATGCTCCAGGGCGTCACCCCCGGCCCCATGCTGTTCGTGGACCATGTGGACACCGTCAACGGCATCTATGTGCTGATGATCATGGCCAACATCTTTATGTGCATCCTCGGTATGGTGGGCGTCAGGCTGTTCCTGAAGGTGCTGAAGGTCCCCTCCAGCGCCCTGACGGCCTGCGTGCTGGCGCTGTGCTGCATCGGTGCCTTCGCCGTCCGCGGCTACACCTTTGATATCAAGTGTGCGCTGGTGCTGGGCGTGCTGGGCTATCTGTTCACCAAGACCGACTATCCCATTCCTCCCATCCTGCTGGGCCTGCTGTTGGGCAGTACCGTGGAATCCAACTTCCGCAGAGCCATGTCCCAGACCGGCGGAGACTGGACCACGTTCTTCTCCCGCCCCATCTCTTGCGTGCTGCTGATCATCAGCATCATCGCGTTCTTCTATCCCGTTGCGAAGGCGATCATCCATCACTTCAAGGCGCAGAAGGATACAACTGCCGCGGAGTGAGACTCCCCCCAGAGAATACCTCTCCAAAGGAGGAAACGATATGAAGATCGAACGGCAAACCGAATTACGGAAGGTGCTGTCGCCGGTGGTGCTGCCGAAGATGGCGGTCATCGAGCAGCATTTTCCTGACGACGCCATTCAGGATGTTCCCGCGTATCTGCGGGAGCGGCTGATGCCGGAGCACATCCGGTCCCGTATCCAACCGGGCATGAAGGTGGTGCTGACCGGCAGCAGCCGTCAGATCCACGATATGCCGGTGGTGCTGCGGGAGCTGGCCTCCTTCGTAAAGGCACAGGGCGCACAGCCGTATATCATTCCGGCCATGGGCAGCCATGCCGGCGGCATTGCCGAGAAGCAGAAGGAACTGCTGGAGGGCTACGGGATCACCGAGGCGTTCTGCGGCTGCCCCATCTATTCCAGCATGGAGACGGTGCAGGTGGGCGCACTGGACAACGGCGACGAGGTGCGCGTGGACCGCTTTGCCCACGCTGCCGACGCGGTCATCGTGGTGGGGCGCATCAAGGCGCACACCTCCTTCAGCGGCCCCTATGAGTCCGGCCTGGTGAAGATGATGGCCATCGGCATGGGTAAGCGCGAGGGCGCGGATTCGCTGCACCGCTCCGGCTTCGGCGCCATGGCCGTGCGGATGCCCCAGTATGCCAGACAGGTGTTTGACAGCTGCCGCATTGCCTTCGGCGTGGCTATCATCGAAAACGAGAAAGACCTCACCTGCCGGCTGGATGTGATCCCTGCCGAGGAGATATTTGACCGCGAACCGGCGCTGCTGCAATACGCCAAGAGCCGTATGCCGCGGTTCCTGTTTCCGGAGGCGGACGTGCTGGTGGTCCGGGAGATCGGCAAGAACATCTCCGGCGCGGGCATGGATCCCAATATCACCGGCACATTCAGTACGCCCTTTGTCACCGGCGGCCTGAAAAAGCAGCGCACGGTGGTGCTGGACATCGCGGAGGAGAGCCACGGTGCCTTTGTGGGACTGGGCTTTTCTGATGTCACCACGAATCGGGCGTTCGAAAAGCTGCGGACTAACGCGACGTATCTCAATCTGCTGACTGCCACCACCATCCAGTCGGCCCGTATCCCCATGATCATGGAGGACGACAAGCTGGCCCTTCAAACGGCCATCAAGACGTTGGTGGGTGTGGATAAGAGCAGCGTGCGAATGGCTCTCATCAAGAACACGCTTTCCATGGAGCGCATCATGGTCTCCGGGGAACTCCTGCGGGAGATCCGCGGCGCCGAGGGTATCACCGTGCTGGAGGAGCCCCGCGAGCTGCGCTTTGACGAGGAGAACGCGCTGTTGGAGCTGACGGAGTGATACCGCCCTCCATACCGGCGCAGTGTATTCGCGGGATACATATCAAACCAAAGAAAGGAATGCGAGAAGTATGGAACAGATCATATTCAAGCCAGCGCTGTACAAGTACAGCACCTGCAAGGAATTTGCAGAGAGCTTTTCCCTGAGCGAGCGGGACCTGATCCTGACCAACGAATACATCTACGCACCGTATTTCGGAAAGCTGGCCCTGCCGTGCCATGTGGTATATCAGGAGAAGTACGGCTTGGGCGAGCCCAGCGACGTCATGGCTGAGGCCATCCTGAAGGACATCGGCGGCCTGACCTTTGACCGCATCATCGCCATCGGCGGCGGCACCATCATCGACCTAGCCAAGGTGTTCGCCGTGGCGGATACCATGGACATGGACGAGCTGTACACCCGTATGCCGGCGCTGAACAAGGCCAAGGAGCTGGTGATCATCCCCACCACCTGCGGTACCGGCAGCGAGGTAACGAACATCGCCGTGCTGAACCGCACCCGCATGGGCACCAAGATGGGCATGGTGGCCCCCACCATGTACGCCGACTGCGCCGTGCTGCTCCCTGAGCTGCTGGAGGGCCTGCCTCTGAAGGTGTTTGCCACCAGCTCCATCGATGCGCTGGTCCACGCGGTGGAATCCGCCCTGTCCCCCAAGGCCACGGCCTATACGAAGCTGTTCAGCTATAAGGCCATCGAGATGATCGTCCGCGGCTATCAGCACATCGCGGCCAACGGCGCCGACAGCTGCAAGGCCCTGATGGACGACTTCCTTACCGCCTCCAACTTTGCCGGCCTTGCCTTCGGCACCGCCGGCTGCGGCACCGTCCACGCCATGGCCTATCCGCTGGGCGGCCAGTACCATGTGGCCCACGGCGAGAGCAACTACGCCATCTTCACCGGCGTGATGAAGGAGTATATGCGCCACAAGGCGGACGGCGAGATCGCCGTGATGAACAGCTATCTGGCGGACCTGCTGGGCTGCGGCACAGACGTGGTCTATGAGAGACTGGAGGAGCTGTTGAACAGAGTGCTGCCCAAGAAGGCGCTGCGGGAATACGGCACGACGCAGGAGGATCTGCCGGAGTGGGCCAGATCCGTCATCGACAACCAGCAGCGTCTGCTGCACAACAGCTTTATCCCCATGACCGAGGAGCTGGTCCTGAAGATCTATCAGGATCTCTATTGATATCAAAGGAGGAAATCATCATGGCACTTATGACAGGCGAGCAGTACATCGAATCCATCAAGAAGATCAATATGCAGGTCTATATGTTCGGCAAGAAGATCGAAGATCCCACCGAAGATCCCATCCTGCGTCCGTCCCTGAACTCCGTCCGCATGACCTATGATCTGGCGCAGATGCCGGAGTATCAGGACCTGATGACCGTGGTCTCTCCCTATACCGGAGAGCGGGTCAACCGTTTCACCCATATCCATCAGTCCACCGACGACCTGCGGAACAAGGTGAAGATGCAGCGGCTGTGCGGCCAGATGACCGCCGCCTGCTTCCAGCGCTGCGTGGGCATGGACGCCTTCAACGCCGTGTTCTCCACCACCTACGAGGTCGATGAGAAGTACGGCACCCATTACCACGAGAATTTCAAGAAGTTCATGACCTACTGTCAGGAGAAGGACCTGACCATCGACGGCGCCATGACCGACCCCAAGGGCGACCGCAGCAAGGCTCCTCACGCCCAGGACGATCCCGACCTGTTCCTGCACGTGGTGGAGCGCCGCGATGACGGCATCGTGGTCCGCGGCGCCAAGGCCCACCAGACCGGTATCCTGAACTCCCACGAGGTCATCGTGATGCCCACCATCGCCATGGGCCCTGAGGATAAGGATTATGCCGTTTCCTTTGCCGTTCCGCTGGACGCCCCCGGCCTGTTCCTGATCGTGGGCCGTCAGAGCTGCGATACCCGTAAGCTGGAGAACACCGAGATGGACGTGGGCAATGCCGAGTTCGGCGGCGTGGAGGCCCTGACGGTGTTCGACAACGTGTTCGTTCCCAATGACCGCATCTTCCTCAACGGCGAGACGGAGTTTGCCGGTATGCTGGTGGAGCGCTTCGCCGGTTATCACCGCCAGAGCTACGGCGGCTGCAAGGTAGGCGTGGGCGATGTGCTGATCGGCGCATCCGCCGTGGCCGCCGACTACAACGGCGCCGCCAAGGCCAGCCACATCAAGGACAAGCTCATCGAGATGACCCATCTCAACGAGACGCTGTACTGCTGCGGCATCGCCTGCTCCTCCGAGGGCCATCCCACCAAGAGCGGCAACTACATGATCGACCTGCTGCTGGCCAACGTCTGCAAGCAGAATGTGACCCGCTTCCCCTATGAGATCACCCGTCTGGCCGAGGATATCGCGGGCGGTCTGGTGGTCACCGCGCCCTCCGAGGCGGACCTGCGCGACCCGAAGATCGGGCCTTATGTGGACAAATACTTCAAGGGCGTGGGCACCGTGTCCACGGAGAACCGCCTGCGGATCCTGCGCCTCATCGAGAACCTGTGCCTGGGCACCGCTGCGGTGGGCTACCGCACCGAATCCCTGCACGGCGCCGGTTCTCCTCAGGCCCAGCGCATCATGATCTCCCGTCAGGGCAATCTGGCCCACAAGAAGGAGCTGGCCAAGAAGATCGCACACATCAGCGAGTAAATACGGCGCAGAATACAGAAGGATGGAAAATTTGCAGACAAGGATCGAGTCAGTCATAGACGAAAAGCTGCGCCCACAGCTGCTGCTCCACGGCGGCGGCATGGAGACGGTGCGTCTGGAGGGCGGCCGGTATGTGTTCCGGCTCACCGGCCAGTGCGCCGGCTGCCCCAGCGCGTATCTCACCACGGAGGAGGTCATCCGCAGCACGCTGCTGTCGGAGGTGCCGGAGCTGTGCGAGGTGGTGCTGGAGCAGCAGGTCAGCGACGAGCTGCTGGCGCAGGCCAGAAGGCTGCTGTACCATGCGTAAGCGGATCGCGGTGTACTACTGCGGCGGCTGCAACCCCCGCTATGATCGGGTGCGCGCAGTGGGAGAGCTGCGCCAGCGCTTCCCGCGCCTGGCGTTCACGCTGCCGGACGGGGGCAGACCGGACGGCTGCCTGGCCGTGTGCGGCTGTACCGCCGGCTGCGCCCGGAGCCGCCTGCCGCAGGGGCTTGCTGCGTATGTACTGCGGAGCGGCGAGGACCTGATGACGGCGGAGCAATGGCTGCAAAGCATAGAGACAACAGAAGGAGACACTATATGAGCTGGAAAGAGACCTATCGCTCCCGTCAGGCCACGGCGGAGGAGGCCGTTGCCCATATCAAGTCCGGCGACCGCGTCATCGTGGGACACGCCTGCGGCGAGCCCTCGTATCTACTGGACGTCATGGTGCAGCACGCCGAGGATTACCGCGATGTGGAGATCGTGCACATGGTGGCGATGGGCAAGTGCGAATACTGCAAGCCCGCGTATGCAAAGAACTTCCGCCACAACGCCATTTTTGCCGGAGGCAACAGCCGCGACGCGATCTTTGAGGGGCGCGGAGATTTTACCCCGGTATTCTTCTATCGGGTGCCGGAGCTGTTCGACACCACACTGCAGCTGGACGCGGCGCTGGTGATGGTGACGCCGCCGGACGAGAACGGTATGTGCTCGCTGGGCATTTCCGTGGACTACACGCTGGCGGCCATCAAAAAGGCAAAATGCGTCATCGCGCAGGTGAACGATCAGATGCCCTGGACCGGTCCGGAGAGTCTGGTGCCGGTGGAGGACATTGACGTTTTCGTGGAGTACTCCGCGCCCATCATCGAGCTGAAGCCGCCGAAGATCGGGCCGGTGGAGGAGACCATCGGGAAAAACTGCGCGTCTCTCATCCGCGACGGCGACACGCTGCAGCTGGGCATCGGCGCCATTCCCGACGCAGTGCTGATGTTCCTGAAGCACAAGAAGGATCTTGGGATCCATTCCGAGATGTTCTCCGACGGCGTGGTGGAACTGGCGGAGCTGGGGGTCATCAACAACAAGGAGAAGAACTTCAACAATGGGAAGTTCGTGGCCACATTCCTGATGGGAACGAAGCGGCTGTACGACTATGTAGACCACAACCCCGATTTGCAGATGGGGCCGGTAGACTGGGTGAACCATCCGGCGGAGGCAGGCAAAAACGACAATCTGGTGTCCATCAACTCCTGCGTGCAGGTGGACCTCATGGGACAGGTGGCCTCCGAGAGCATCGGCTACAAGCAGATCTCCGGCGTCGGCGGTCAGGTGGACTTTGTCCGCGCCGCGGCGTTTTCCAAGGGCGGCAGATCCATTATCGCCATGCCCTCCACCGTGAAAGGCAAGACATCCAAGATCGTGCCGGTGCTGGACGAGGGCAGCGCCGTCACCACCAGCCGCAACGATGTGGACTATGTGGTGACGGAGTACGGCGTGGCGCATCTGACGGGCAAGACCCTGCGCCAGCGGGCGCAGGCCCTCATCGCCATTGCCCATCCCGACTTCCGTCAGGAACTCATGGCGGTATATGAGAGCCGCTTTCATGAGGTGTATCCCGACGAGGCCAACGCATAACCAAAAGCATCCCAACGGCGGGGCTGCCGACGGTTTCTCCTTTTTCCAGAGGTGCCCCGCCATTCAAACATAACTTTTCTTTTCTAACCTCACTCTCAACTTTTTCATTTCTCTCCTCCCGCAATGTGAAAGACCCCGCCTTGTTTCCATAAGGCGGGGTCTTTCACCAGAAAACGGGTGCCGGGCGCAGAGAAATGACACAGGGGGAACTGTGTATGCTGAAAGCAAAAGGACAAAACAATCGGATCATCCCCATCCTGCTGGGAACTCTGATCTGCGGCGTATTCTATTTCCTGCCTGTCCCAGAGACGCTGGCGCGGTGCGCGGCGGAGGCGGGCTCAGATGGCCTTACCGCCATGCGCGTTCTGGGCGGAATCCTGTTGGCCATCGTATGGTGGATCGGCGGCGTTTTCCCGCATTGGATAACGACCATCACCATGCTGCTGCTTTGGGTGGTGCTGGGGCGGGTGCCGTTTACGATGGCGTTCTCCTCCTACGCCAGCGCCACGGTGTGGCTCGTGATCGGCGCGTTCTGTCTAGCGGCCACCGTTGCAAAAACGGGGCTTTTTCACCGGATCACACTGGGGATGATTCGCGTATTCTCGCCCAATTTTGCGGGGCAGACGCTGGCGCTGCTGGTGGTAGGCACACTGTGCGCGCCGCTGATCCCCAGCGATGCGGCCAAGGCGGTGCTGGGTGCGACGCTGGCACAGAAAATGGCGGATGCCATGCTGTACCCCGCGAGGAGCGGAGAGCGCTGCGGCCTCTTTATGGCGGCGTTTATCGGCTTTTGCATCTCCTCGCCGGCATTTATGAGCGGCAGCGTTTTTACATACTCCTTGTATGGCGCGCTGTCCCCGGCCAGTCAGGCGTCCATCTCCTGGCTCTCCTGGCTGGCGGCCATGCTGCCGTGGCTGTTGATCATCCTGACAGTCTCCTATCTCCTGATCATCCTGACAGCGTCGCCGCCGAAGGGCAGCGTTCGCATTACCCGAGAGTACGCACAGGAGGAGTATGCCAAGCTGGGGCCGATGCGTGGCGAGGAGAAAAAGGCACTCCTTTTGCTGGCCGGCGCCGTGCTGCTGTGGGTGCTGCAGGATGTGGTGCATATCGACGCCGCCGTTACGGCCATGGCGGCGGCCCTCCTCTGCTTCGCGTGGCGACTGCTGGGGGAGAAGGAGATCAGCACGGCGGTCCCGTGGGCGCTGGTGCTGCATATCGGCGGCGTCATCAATCTGGGTACAATCCTGCCTGCGGTAGGACTGGACCGGTGGATCCAGGAGCTGGTGCTCCCACTGTTCCGGAATATGTCCACACCGGTGGAGGCCATCATAGCCACGTTTGTGCTGGTGCTGGCGGTCCGTGCGGTGATGGTCTCCCAGAACGCGGTGGTAGTGATGATGGTGGCACTGCTGTCCCCTGTGATGGCGGCGACAGGGGTAAGCGAATGGGGGATCGGACTGGTGATTTTGGCCACCGGCACCTGCTGGCTGCTGCCGTTCCAGAACACAGTGTTTATCTCAGCTATGGCCTGCATGGATGAGACGCTGACCCACCGGCAGACCATGAAGTACGCCGTCTTTTACGAACTGTGCTCTCTTTTGGCGTTTCTGGTTTCCATTCCCTACTGGCGCTGGCTGGGCATAATCACCTGAGAAGCATCATCAAGCAGCGGCAGGGGCCATCTGTGGCCTCTGCCGCTGCTTGATGCGCTATTTCAGGATTTTCCGCTTCTGCGTGCAGGGAATACCCATCTGACTGCGGTAGGATGCCACGGTCCGCCGCGACAGCGGCACGCCCATTCCCTGCATTGCCTCGGAAATGGCCTGATCGGAGAGTGGGGCGGCCTTGTCCTCGGCGTCGATGATCCGCTTCACCTGCATTTTGGCGTACTCGGCGGAGACGGCCATGCCGCTGGAGGTTTCCAGCCTGGCGGAGAACAGGCTTCGCAACAGGATGACCTTTGTGTCCAGTAGGATGTACTTTTCCCGAATGGCGCGGCTAATGGTGGAGACGTTGACACGGAGCGCCTGTGCGAGATCGCTCATGGTCATGGGCTGCAGCGGCTGACCAGAAAGGAGATGCGGTCTCTGCGTGCTCACGATGTACTCGATGATCTGCTGGATCAGCTGATCCCTGCTCTCCACGGCGGCGATCAGCTCCTCGGCCTCCCGCTTTTTCTGCTTGAGATAGTCCTGCGCCTCATGGTATGCCGCACTGCCGATCATGGACAGATATGTCTGATTGCAGGAGAGACGGCGCCATCGGCGGGCATACAGCTCTACGGAGAGCCTTCCGCCATCGCGGTGAATGACGGCCTCCGGAACGGTATACGGCTGCGGCGTCTGCGATGCAAAGCCGTTGCTGGGGATGGGGTTGAGGGAGCGGATAACCTCGGCCGCCGCCTTCGCGTCCCTTTCGGGCAGCTCCAGCAGTGCGGAAAGCCCCTTATAGTCCCTTTGGGCCAGCAGGGGGAGGCCATAGCGGATGAGATGTACGGTGCTGGCGGAGAAGTGGGACGTCTGCGCCAGCTGGAGCAGCAGGCACTCAGTCAGGTCCCGCGCACCGATCCCGGGCGGGTCCAGCGTCTGTATCACAAAGAGCGCCTGCTCCAGATCAAAAAGGGGACAGCCGCATTCTTGCGCCAACTCGTCCAGCGGGCAGTCAAGATAGCCATCGGAATTGAGACAGTGAATGAGAAAAACGCAGGAGGGGTACAGACGCTCGTCAAAGGATCTGATATTGGTCAGCTGCCAGATCAGATAGTCGGAGAGCGTTCGGGACGTGGCGATATTCTCAATGCCGTTCCAGTCTACATCCGGCGCGGCGGAGCCGCTGTACGCCTCGTAATGGGAGGCGGAGACAGCAGGCTCCGGCGCTTCTGCGGTTACCGGCGGGAAGGGCGTTGACTCGTAATCGATCAGCGGATTGGAAAGCGCCGCCTCATGCAAAAAGGAATCCAACTGCAGCGCTGAAAGCTGGAGACAGCGCAGATTCAGCTGTATCTGCGGGGATAACGTCAGCTTTTGCAGCTGCTTCAGCTTACTGTCGAGATCCATACCTACGCCACCTTTCACGCAAAAAAGACGGTTGCTGCCCGTGCTGCCGACGGCGGGCGGGGGGGCCGCTGCTTTTTCTCTATTATAACAGAAAAGCCTCTGTTAGGCCAGTGCTTTTCCCTGTTGACGGCGATTTTTCCTCGCCCAAAGGGGTAAGAAATGAAAAAGTGTAAGCAAAATAGGGGGGCGGTCATCGCCGATCCGGCACAATGCGCCGGACGATCCGTTCAACCTCCTCGTAGACGCGGCGGATATCCATGGTGGGAAAGCGGCCGTTCTCGTAGAGGATGCGGCCCCGCGCCATCGTTAGGCGGACCATGGCACCATTGGCGGCATAGACCAGATCGCTCTCCGGAGACAGACCCGGATGCAGCGCGGGAGCAGTCCGATCCAGCGCGATCAGGTCTGCGTCCATGCCGCAGCGGAGCATTCCGGCCTCTCCGGCACGGCCCTGCGAGGCAAGACCGGCCTGCGTGGCCATTTCCAGCACCTGGCGGGCAGGCAGCAGACAGGGATCGTTGTTCAGCATCTTCTGCACCAAAGCGGTGGTTTTCATCGTTTCAAAGAGGTCTGCCGAGTTGTTGGAGCACACGCCGTCCGTTCCCAGCGCCACAGGAATAGTCTGATGCAAAAGGTTCTTTGACTGCTTATAAGTATACCGCATCCACCCTCGTCTTTTAACCTCCACCCCCACCCCCGCGCACACCCCCTCGATTTTGGCCTCTCCCGTGCCTGAAACACCCCTTAAACGCCTCATTTACAGGTCAAATTTTTGCCCAATGCGCACCGCCGCCAAGCCCGCAACCCCTTACGCCGCAACGGCTTCAAGTCCTTGCCGATGTGGACTCTCTGGACTGGAAGGACTACGACGCGGAGACGATATGCAAGCGGGTGACGTCCAAGGTGCAGCCGGGGAGCATCGTGCTGTTCCACAATGCCGCGTTGCACACGCCGGAGGCGCTGCCCACCATCCTCAGCTGTCTTATCAACGACGGCTACACCGTTGTGCCCATCAGCCAGCTGATCCTCGATGCGCCCTACACCATCGACCACACCGGGCGGCAATTCCCGGCGGAGCATGCGGGGTAAACGAAAGCCCCCTGTCTGCCGTGGATGGCTGTCGGCATCCGCGGCACTCCGCAGGGCACAGGGCAGTACACAGGCATATAGAGAAGCCCTCCGGCGCAGCCGGAGGGCTTCTGTTTGTATTATGGCGACTGCTTTACGCCTTTATGGCGGGAAGCACCTGAAAATCACCATGGACGTCCTGTATGGCATCGCCATACTGCTTGAAGTACTCCAGGATCAGGTCGGACATCTCCGTGCCGATCTCCCGCACCATCGGGCAGCCTACATAGCAATCGTATCCGCCGGTTCCGCTGGCGCGGTAGCTGTTCAGGCAGATGGTGAACACATCGTCCGGCGCAACCGGCTTCCCAGCCACCGTCATCCGGATCACTCGCTGTCCCACCGGCCGGGAGATGTCGTAGGCGTAGGACACGCCTGTGTAATAGTCATAGTTGTAATGCTCCACCTTCGGCTCCAGGAAGCAGTCGGAAACGCGCAGCGTCCCGTCATCGTTCCGGGTGAAATACTCCGCGCTGCGTTCCAGTGCCTGCCGCAAAACCGCTCCTGTAATCTGCAATACAGAGAGCGTGTTGGTGTAGGGATATGCGATCAACAGGTCGCGCCGCCGCACCACCTGCGGCAGCCCCGCCACATCGTTGGCGAGACTGGATGCGGAAAGCTGCGCGCCGGTCGCCCAAAGCTGCACCGCATTGAACAGATCCGCAAGGCCGCTTCCCTCCGCCGCCATCCGCAACGGCGTATCCGGCAGCAGCGGTTTGGGCAGGTGACCCACCACCTGATCCAGCCAATCCTGCGCGCCGTGCTCCATACCGGCGAACTCCTCCAGCCACTCCCGCCGGCAGGTGCCGACCGCGGGGACGGTTTCGCTTGTAAAGCGCTTTTCCCCTTCGACGACTGCCGCTTCAATGCGCAGGAACTCCTGTCCCCGGTCGGTGGGCTGCACCACAAAGGTGCCGCACACCGTCTGACCGTGGACGGTCATGTGCTGGTGTCCGGTGAGCAGGATGTCAAAATCCAGCTCCTGACACAGCCGGTAGGCCACGTTCTCGTGGGTGGCGGACAGCACACGGCCTGTGGCCAGATCCCGCTCGAAGCCTCCGTGATAGATACACAGCGTCACGTCCACCTGATCTCTCAGCTCATCCAGCGCCGCACGCGCGGCAGGAATGGGATCGCTGATGGTAACGCCGGACAGGTGCTCCGGCCGCTCCCAGATGTTCACATAGTCGGTAACGATGCCGACAATGCCGATCCGCAGCCCGTTTTCCAACGTGTGGATCCGGGCGGGGAAGCGAACGCCCGCCCCGTCCCACCGGACGTTCTGGCAAACGCAGCGGGCGCGGAGGGTGTCGAGATAGCTGTCCAGATACGCCATGCCGTAGTTGAAATCATGATTTCCCAGCGTCACATAGTCATAGCCGCAGCGGTTCATCATTTCCGCAAACCGGCCGGCATTGCCCAGCGTATCGTGGCAGAAGGCACCCAGCGGTGAGCCCTGCAGAATGTCGCCGCCGTCGATGACCAGCGTGTTTCCGTCTTTCCGGAATTGGCTGGCGCATTTGAACAGCCCCATGTCCCGCTCCTCCCGGCTGCGGTAGTCGGTGGGGTAGATATATCCGTGAAGGTCAGAGGTGAAATAAATGGTGAATCTTTTTGCTTCCATGGCTCACCCCCGTGCCAGCTTGACGCGGATCCGGGACGAGATCCATTCGATGATCAGCACCAGCACGATCAGCCCCAGCAGGATAGCGCCCACCTCGTTCCAGCGGTAAGAGCTCATGGCGAAGATCAGCGGGGCGCCGATACCGCCGGCGCCGACCAGACCCAGCACCGTGGCATCACGCAGGTTCATGTCGAAGCGGTAGATGATGGTAGATGTAAAATCCGCCGTCAGCTGCGGCAGGATACCGTAGCGGATCTTCTGGAACGTGGTGCAGCCCGCAGCGTCCAGCGATTCCAGAATGCGCTTGTCCAGATCCTCGATGCTCTCAATGAACATCTTGGACACCATGCCGATAGAGCACAGCGACATGGTGAGCAGACCCGCAAAGGGGCCGGGGCCGGTGACGCGGATAAACATCAGGCCATAGACGAAAGCCGGAATGGTACGGATGGCGGCGATGAGGATTCGCCCCACCAGTGCCAGCAGCTTCGGCACCAGATTGCTGGCAGAGATGAACGACAGGGGCAGCGAGATCACCGCGCCCACGATGGTGCCCAGAAAGGCGATGCAAAACGTCTCCAGCAGCAGGTAGGGCACGCCGTTGGTGCCCAGCGTAAACAGCAGCTTGCCGGAGGGGTGAAAAATGCCGGAAATGATGTTCCCCGCCACCTCCAGCCCGTTGCTGGTGGGGTTGCTGGTCTGCACGGCCGTACCCGACCAGGCCAGCAGGCAGGCCACGATGAACGCCGCCAGCAGCTGCCACAGCCAGGTTTTCGGCGCAGAGGCATAGGCTTTTTGAATTCTCTGTTCCATAATGTGCCTCCTTACGTCAAGCGCTTGCGCAGCCAGTGGCTGATGCCCTCAATGACCATAACGGTCAAAAACAGGACGATCAGGATCATGCCGAGACTGTCATATTCCCGCCAGCCGATCTTTTCATTCATGATAAGACCCAGGCCGCCTGCGCCCACATAGCCCAGGATCGACGCATAGCGCACATTGCCCTCCAGGCAGAACAGGGATACGGACAGATACGTAGGCAGCACCTGCGGGAACACCGCCGTAGTAAAGGCCTGCAGCCGCGTGGCGCCCAGCGCCTCCATCGCCTCGTAGGGGCCCATGTCCACCGTTTCGATGATCTCGAAAAGCTGTTTGCCCACATAGGCGAAGGTGAACACCGCGATGGCGCAGGTACCGGCCATGGTACCCAGGCCGAAGATATAGGTGGCGATCAGCGCGCACACCAGCGTGGGCAGCGTCCGCACCAGGCTGAGGAACAGCCGGACAATGAACACCACCACGCGATTTGTCACGATATTGCTGGCGGCAGCGATAGCGAAGGGGATCGCCAGCACCGCGCCCACGAAGGAGCCCAGGAAGGACATCTTGACGGTGTCCCACAGCGGCTGCCAGATCTTGGCCAGATACCCGGTGTTTGGCGGGAACATGGCCGTGAGAATGTCAAAGAATTTGCCGCCCTTTTTCACCAGCACCGCGAAGTCGAAGCCGGTGATATGGACAGACAGCGCCCCCAGCGCCAGCACGATCAGGATGACCAGCGGCGCACGGCTGCGCCTTTCCTCTACCACCGTTCCGTTGGGCAGCGTGTAGCGGCGGGGCTTGAACAGACGGTCGTACAGGCTCATACGGTTTCCTCCGCCTGCGCGTCATCCCCGTAGATGGCATCCAGCACCTTCTGATCCACATTTGCAGAGGGGCCGTCATAGACGATCCTGCCGGCGCGGATACCGATAATGCGGTCTGCGTACTCCAACGCCAGCTCCACATGATGGATGTTCAGCAGGATGGAGATGCCCATCTCCTGATTGATGCGCACAAAGTCCTGCATCACCTGCTTGGCGGTGACCGGATCAAGGGCGGCCACCGGCTCGTCAGCCAGAATGATACGGGGATCCTGCGTCAGCGTGCGAGCCAGCGCCACACGCTGCTGCTGACCGCCGGACAGCTGGTCGGCGCGCATATAGGCCTTATCCAGGATCCCCACCTTGTCCAGCGACTCCAGCGCCTTGATTTTGTCCTCCTTCCGGAAGGTGCCCAGCAGCACCCTCCAGAACGGCATGTCCGGCACGCAGGCGGACAGCACGTTCTTGATGACGGTGGTTCGTGTCACCAGATTGAAGGACTGGAACACCATGCCGATGCCCCGGCGGAAGCGGCGCAGGCTCTTGCCTGACAGTGTGCTGACATCGGTGCCGTTTACCGTCAGCGTGCCGGCGGTGATCTGGTGCATCCGGTTCACCGACCGCAGCAGCGTGGACTTACCGGCGCCGGAGCGTCCGATAATGGCCACGAACTCGCCGTCCTGAATGGTCAGGTTCACGTCGTCCAGACCCACCGTTCCGTTGGGGTATACCTTGGATACATGGTCGAAAATGATCATACGGTCTCCTCTTTTCGTGAAATAAAAACGCGGGGAGGACAGCGGAAGGTTTGATCCTTACAGTCCTCCCCGCGCTTGGGAAAGTGCTTTAGTTAGCGGCAGTCAGCTCCTGAACGAGCTTCTGCGCGGCGCGCTCGTTGTCGTAGTCGGAAGCCTGTGCCACCTGATAGCCGTTGTGGCTGTAGATCTTGATGACTTCCTTACCGGCATCGGTGTTGCCGATGTTGATGAACGCCTGCTGCAGGGCGGCGATCAGGTCGGCATCCATGATCTCGGAGTTCTTGCTGACGGAGATGGTGTCGTTATAGATGGGGGCAGTGACGCCGATCACGCCGGTCTCCTCCCAGATGGAGCCCTCACGGCCGAACTCGGTGTTCCAACGCTCCGCATAGTCGCGGCGGGCATCGGCATAGGTCACCAGCACGTCCACCTGGCCGGAGGCCAGACGGGCAAAGGCGCTGGCATAGGAATCAGACTGCACGGCGCTCTTCAGATCGGAGATGCCCTTGCCGTAATGATCCTGCAGCCACAGGGCGGGATAGATGTAACCGGCGGGAGAAGAGGTGCCCATGATGCTCCAGTTGGCGCTGTCCAGATCCTCCCAGGTCAGCTCCTCACCGGCGTTGACCTTCTTCACCAGCTCCTGACCCTTGTCAGAGGGGCCGGCGATGAACAGGGCGCGGTAGGACACGGCCTGCTTGTCGGAAGCCTCGGTGGGCTGACCGTCGTTCCAGTCCTTGGCATTGTCGGAATCCTTGCTCAGGCCGTCGCGGGTAGCGGTCAGAATGACCTCAGCGCCGTCATCGTACAGCACATAGGTGCCGCCGGGGATCAGACCCACATCGATGGTACCGGCCTCCAGGCCTTCGCCCACCGCCTCGTAGGTGGTGCCGACAGTGATCTCCACATCGCCCACCTCGTAGCCCAGCTTGGCCAGCTCGTCCTTCAGCATCTGCTTCAGGGGCTCGGTAGCGGTGATGATCTCCTCAGGCTCGCGGGAAGGCACGAAAGCGACCTTCAGCGTCTCGATCTTCTTGGCGCCGTCGGTATCGTCGGTGCCTTCGGTTTTGGCCTTGTCGCCGCAGCCTGCCAGCAGACCCAGCGCCATGACCAGCGCCAACAGAAGCGCAATGATCTTTTTCATCTTTTTTCCTCCATAGTTGTCTTGTTGTTCCTGCGTACCGGCCACTCCCGCCGGACGCCTCCACAGTGCGGCACAGAAAAAGCGTGCCACACCGATGCTCAGTATAGCACACCTTCCCGGAGAAAGTTTTTCTGTTTTGGTAAAAAAAGTAATATCTTGTCAGCGATCCTTTCTGGCGAAGTAAAAAGCCACCAGTTCCTCGAACGCCAGGATCACATGTCCGAAGAAGGTGTTAGGCAGGCTCCCCGCCAGTGTTTGCCTGGAACCGTCCACCACGAACACGATGTCCGACATCTGCGCCAGAGTAGAATCGCTCCGCTTGGTAAAGGTAACGATCTTATGGCCGTTCTGCCGGGCATTGCGCACATCGTTCAGCACCGGGCTGGTCTCTCCGCTCTGGCTGACGGCAAACATTACCGGGGGCGCATCCTGACCGTCCTGCAGATGGTGCGCATCCCGGAACAGCATATAATCGTAGAAATGCACGTTATTGAATACCATAAAGCCGCAGATGGACAGCCGCTGGGCGATATAGGAGCCGACGATGTTGGAAAATCCCTCCCCTGTGGTGAACAGCTTGGCTGTGCGGGAACGATCCATCAGCTCACAGAACTCTGTGATGAGCGACTCGGAATAGTTATCGATGAGATTCTTCAGCGGCTCGCTGTCGCGGGTTTCCCCGTGGGAGTCGAACTGACGGCTGAGGTAATAGTACAGCTCGCTGTATCCGTCAAACCCAAGCCGCTTGCACATTTTAACGATGGAGGTGGGGGAAAGGAAGTTCTCGCTGGCGATCTGCTGAATGCCAACGCGCTTTTCGCCCCGCTCAATATGGGCGGTGATGCTGGTGATCACCTTTTTCTCGTCCTCGGAAAGCAAATTTGTCAACAGAAAATAGCCGTCGCCCACAGCTCATTCCTCCTTGCCACACTTTTGTGTTCAGTCCTTTCCCACATTATAGCAAACCGCGGGGCATCTTGCAATACGGTGCGAAAGAGGCATCGCTTATTTTGCCCCGCATTTCCCGCGGCTGCGGAATATAAGAGCCCGCCGCATAACGCGGCGGGCTTTCAGTCTGTCAAAAAAGCCTGTCATTGCGAGCCAGTCCGCGCCGCGAAGCAGGTGCCCTTGGGGTACAGACTTGCGTGGCAATCCGTTTCCAAAACGCATAATTCCTGCACTTTTCCGCAGATTCCCAGCTAAAAGGTTACGGATTCCCACACCAGTGACATCGGTCACTGGTTCGGAATGACAGGGGCGTGGGTTTATCGACACGCTGAAAGTCCGCCGCATAATGCGGCGGGCTTTGTGCGCTATAATATATCAGTCGATGTTCTTGAGCTTGGCGCAGCGCTCCGTCTCCACCTGCAGCACCGAGGCCACGGTATGACGGCCAAAGTCGTCCAGCTGGGCATACTGGGTCAGCAGCTTTTCGGTATCGTCGGTCAGATAGAAGGCCGCGTCGTCGGCCATGGCCTTGATGCCCAGGAGCTTGCATATCTTCATGACAGTGTCGAAAGAGGAGCCGCCCACGCCGTTATGGAGGGCGCTGTTAATGGTGGACAGGGGTACGCCTACTGCAAAGGCAAACTGCCGCACGCTCCGGTACTGCCGCGCGATCTCCTCGCGCACGATGGTCGTCAGATTATCCATGATTCGTCCTCCGCTTCACTTAAATATATTATTCAGGGTTTTCCTATTATTTCCAATTACAGGCAATTGTATTATAACACCCTTTCGCCGCTTCGACAACCGGAAATCTGTTATTTAATAAAAAATTTAATTTTTCCCCGCCGTCCGAAAAATTTCCGGCGCAAATTACCCTTTCCTTCTCCGGGAAAGCATGGTACAATGCACCTATGAGGTGTCGTTTTCTATGAGTGACAAAAAGAAATTTCCCCGCACCGGTTTTGGCCGCCTGGCCAGCGACATGGTGCGGCGCTATTATACCCACGACGTGGCGCGGGACAGCGCGGCACTGACCTATTATCTGCTGTTCGCCATATTCCCGCTGCTGATCTTCATCAGCACGCTGCTGGGCCTTCTGGAGCTGGACGGCGCGTATATCGCCTCCGTGCTGGAGCCGCTGCTGCCGGCGGACGTGCTGAATGTGCTGCAATCGTATCTGGACTACGTGTCCGCCAACCAGAGCCGGCAGCTGCTGTGGTTCAGTCTGGTATTCTCCATCTGGTTCCCCATGCGGGCGGCGGGCTGCCTGATGCACTCGGTGCGCAAGGCCTTCGGCTGCGGCGCGCCGGAGAGCATGTGGCGCAGCCAGCTGCGCATTCTGCTGTTCACCGTGTGCCTGATCCTGAGCATCGCCATCACGCTGGTGCTGGTGGTGGTAGGCCGCACGGTGCTGGAATTCGCCGGGCGGATCATCACCGTGTCGGAGGCGTTCATCACCGCATGGAGCTATCTGCGCTTTGTGGCGCTGGCGCTGGTGATGACCGTGCTGCTGGTGCTGCTGTATATGCTCTCGCAGGGGCGGCGGCGTCCGCTGCGGGAGGTGCTGCCCGGCGTGGGCAGCTCGCTGGCGGCGTGGCTGGTGCTGAGCATGGCCTTTTCCTATTATGTGGAGCATGTGGGACAATATTCCGTGCTGTACGGCTCCATCGCCACGGTGATCGTGGTGCTGCTGTGGCTGTACATGTCGGGGCAGATACTGGTGCTGGGCGCGGAGTTCTCCGCCGCCCTCATTGACAGAGAGACGACCGCCGCCCCGTTGGGCGAGGAGGAGGACAAATGAAGATCATCATCGTAGGCTGCGGCAAGGTGGGCTATGCCATCGCCCAGCAGCTGACGCAGGAGAAGCACGACATCACGCTGGTGGACGACGAGGCCGCTCACCTGAGCCGGGCGGACAACACGCTGGACGCCATGTGCATCCACGGCAACGGCGCGTCCATCAGCGTGCTGATGGAGGCCGGGGCGCGGGAGGCCGATCTGGTCATCGCCGTCACCGGCGTGGACGAGACGAATCTGGTGTGCAGCCTGATCGCCAAAAGCGTGGGCGCGCAGCACACCATCGCCCGGGTACGGAACCCGGAATACCGCCGGGACGCGGACATGCTCAAGCGGGAGATCGGGCTGGACATGGTCATCAACCCCGATCTGGCGGCGGCGGAGGAGATCGCGCGGATCCTCAGCTTCCCGGCGGCCATCTCCGTGGAGCCGTTTGCCGGCGGGCGCATCGACATGATCGGCTTCCAGATGAACCCGGACGACACCATCCTCGGCCGCACCCTCAGCGACTTTCACCGGGAGCGGGTGGCGGAGGTGCTGATCTGCGCGGCGCAGCGGGGCGACGAGTTCCTCATTCCCAACGGCGCCTTTGTGCCGCAGGCGGATGACCGGCTGTATATGGTGGGCAGCAAGGCGGAGCTGCACAAGATGCTCAAGCACATGGGGCGCAGCCTCCAGCGGGTGAAGGACGTGTCCATTCTGGGCGGCAGCCGCATCAGCATGTACCTGAGCTGGGAGCTGGCGCGGGCGGGCACACGGGTACACATTGTGGAGCAGGATCACGACAAGTGCCTGCGCCTGTCCCAGGAGCTGCCGGACGCCATGATCATCGAGGGCGACGGCACGGACAACGACATGATCCGGTCGGAGAATCTGTTCGGTGCCGACGGCTTCGTGGCGCTGACGGGACGGGACGAGGAAAACCTGCTGATGGCGCTGGCGGCGCGCCGCGCCGGGGTGAAAAAGGTGCTGGCCAAGATGACCCGCCCCAACTACATGGATCTGGTGCAGGAGACGGGGCTGGGCAGCATCATCAGCCCCAAGGACATCATCGCCAACCAGATCACCCGCTACGTCCGGGCGCTGGCCAACTCGCAGGGCATGGCGGTGGAGTCGCTGTACAAGCTGCTGGGCGGCAAGGTGGAGGCGCTGGAGTTCACCGCGAAAAACGACGGCTACGGCATCCTGCACACGCCGTTGATGAAGCTGCCCCTGCGCCACGGCGTGCTGCTGGCGGCCATCGTGCGGGAGGGGCGCATCATCATCCCCGGCGGCATGACCACCATCGAGCCGGGGGATCACGTGCTGGTGGTGACAAACGTCATGGGTCTGACGGACTTGAAGCATATTCTGGCGTAAGCGCCGCGTAAAAAAAGAACCGCCCGCAGGCGGTTCTTTTTTTGTGGGATTGGTTACTGAATCTTGGTGCCGTCAATGGTGACGGACAGATACTGACCAGACATGTTGTTCTTGTTTGCCCACAGCTTGGAGCCGGTGTTCTTACCATCAGCGAAACCAGATGCAACCGTCGACCCGTTAATCACGACAGTGAAGTTATTGTGCTTGCCATAGTTCGCCTCACCGATTTCAATAGCCGCCTTACCAGCAGCACCATCGTTGCGATCATTGAATACACAATTGTTTACTGTCAGATTTGTTGTCTTTTCTTCACCGAAAAGCAGGATGGCCTTGCCGTTGGTGTTGAAGGTGCAGCCCTCGAAGGTCACGTCCGTGCCGCCCCAGGTCCAGATGGAATACTGGTTGGCCATGTCGTTTTCAAAGACGCAGTTGATGAAGGTGGCCTTTCCGTACAGGGTCGTCACGCCCTTAATGGTGCAGTTTTTGTAGGTCAGCTCATCGCAGACAATACCATCATAGGTATCCGTACCGTTTTCGATGGTCAGGTTCTCAAAGGTAAATGTAGAACCACGCTGATAATTCAGGTGCTTTGCTCCCTCTGCCGCAGATGCATTCTTAGCCACGTCTACCGTCTGGGTGCCGTCACCGACGAAGGTGACGTCACGGCTCTTGTCGCCCTCGTGGGCAATGCCGCTGTCAAGGGTGATGGTTTGACCCGAAGCAATAGAAATGTTTACCTTCTTAGCGGTAGCATTCGTGATTGCATCGTTTGCCTGCTGCTGATTAGAAACGATTACGGGATAGGTAGCATCCCTATCGTAGTTATCGCCGAAGCTGTCACGCTCGGACTGCTGCTGCGTTGCCACAACATTGATACCGAACTCAATGGAAGCTGCCTCTCCGGTGCTTCTGGCGTTTGCCTCGTTACCAACGGTTTCGGGCATATAAACCTTCATGATGATGTAGTTGCCTTCCATACCGGGCTGAAGAGACTGATCGTTAGCAAGAACCCCGACATCACTGAAGCTCTTCTCGGAATCGTAAGCCAAGCCACCGCTGGCGCGGTCGCCAAAAGCCAAGGCAAGCGCAACATTGCCAAAATCATTAGCACCCTGTGCCAAGGTCTTAACCTTCAGATAATTGGACAGCTTGTAGGTCTCGCCTGCCTTGTTTGTTCCCTCTGTTTCGGACACAACATTCATGCTGATGTTGTACTTCAGCGCAAGGCTGCCGGTGTTGGTCACCTTGAGAGCCACAACCTCGGTATGACCGGGTTCCCAAAGTCCCTTCTGGAACAGATTGCTGGCACCGTCAAGAAGTTTCCACTCGTTACCGTCCAGTGTGTACTGGACATCCATTTTCAGATTACCTGCCTGGATCTTGTTCACGCCGGTGGACGCGGTATCGGTAAACCATGCGAACGTTGTCCCGGCCAGCATGACCACACACATGACCAATGCCGTAACACTGGTCAGCAGTGCGCGCTTTGTCGCTTTTTTGTTGTTCATTGTTTGTGAACCCTCCTAAATTAAAATTTCCGCGTCTACACACCCACTTCTTCCCCCGGTGGGGGAAGAATCGAGCGCCTATAGGCGCTCGGACACATATTCACGGTTGTGAGGTCAGTATATCACCATATTTTTTCGTGTGCAATCGTTTTCGGCACAGAAAATTCATTTTTGGCATAACGCACAAATCAGACGCCCATTTATTGCCGTTTTGACAAAATTTCGCAAGGCAGAGGACGGATTCCCACGCCAGTGACACGGTCACTGGCGTGGGAATGACAGCGCTTTGCGCTGTATGGGGCGGACAGAGTCGTCCGCCCCTACAACGGGACGTCGAGGACGCCGTCCCCTACATACGGTTTATTGCCAGCGCTGTGCGGCGGGCGATGTGGGCATCGCCCCCTACGAAATCACAAGGGGCGGACAGTCCGTCCGCCCCAAAGCCTTTGTCTACACCCTCTCATACGCCCGGCGGGGCGTGCCGTCGGCCACGGTGATGACCCCCGTGTACACGAACCCGGCGCGCTCCAAACAGCGCCGCATGGGGCGGTTGGCCTCGTGGGTGTCCGCCCGCAGGTGGGGGATGCGCCCCCACGCCCAGTCCACCGCGTCGGACAGCACGCCGCTGTGGGTGCCGTCGCTGCCCAGCCGGTGCAGCGTGCCGTAGGGCGTCCCGTCGTCCAGCCACGCGCCGTCGATGACCTGATAGGTGGGGTCGTCCCCGATGATGAAGGCGAACACGGCGTACACGCCGCCCGCGGCCTCCATCACATACAGCTGTCCGGCGGCCACGTCCGCCCGCAGCAGCTCCTCGGAGGGATAGCCGTTGACCCACTGGACGGCGTTGCCCCGGCTGCGCATGAACCGCCGGGCGCTGTCGTAGATGTCCAGTGCCCTCCTGATGTCCGTATATTCCGCTTTTCGTATCATGTCAGTTTTTCAGGCTTTGCAGCGGCGCGGGGATGCGCCCACCCCGTGCTATGAAGTCGGCGGAGGACGCCTCGTGCACCGGCATGACCGGCGCGCTGCCCAGCAGACCGCCCATCTCCACGGTGTCGCCCACGTCCGCGCCCTCCACGGGGATCACGCGCACGGCGGTGGTCTTGCTGTTGACCATGCCCACGGCGGCCTCGTCCGCGATGATGGCGGAGATCGTCTCCGCACTCGTGTCGCCCGGGACGGCGATCATGTCGAGACCGACCGAGCATACGCAGGTCATGGCCTCCAGCTTGTCAAGCGTCAGAACGCCGCTTCTGGCCGCAGCAATCATCCCCTCGTCCTCAGACACCGGGATAAACGCACCGGACAGCCCGCCGACGGAACCGGAGGCCATCAGGCCGCCTTTTTTGACCGCATCATTTAAAAGCGCCAGAGCCGCCGTCGTTCCGTGCGTCCCGCACGTCTCAAGTCCCATTTCCTCCAGAATGCGCGCTACGCTGTCGCCCACAGCGGGCGTCGGCGCGAGGGACAAATCAACAACACCGAACGGCACGCCCAGCCGCCGGGACGCCTCCTGCGCCACCAGCTGGCCCATGCGCGTGATGCGGAAGGCCGTTTTTTTGATGCACTCGGCTACCTCGCCGAAGGGCCGGCCCTTCACACTCTGCAGCGCGTGGTACACTACGCCCGGCCCGGATACACCGACGCTTACAACTGCATCGGCCTCACCCACGCCGTGGAACGCGCCTGCCATAAACGGGTTATCCTCAACCGCGTTGCAGAATACGACAAGCTTCGCACAGCCAAGGCCATCGCGTTCCTTCGTCAGTTCAGCCGTCTTTTTGATTGCCTGCCCCATGAGCCGCACCGCGTCCATGTTAATACCCGCTTTCGTTGTGGCAACGTTGACACTCGAGCAGACAAGGTCTGTCTCGGCCAGCGCCTGCGGGATGGCAGCGATCAGCCGACGGTCGCCGGAGGCCATGCCCTTTTGCACAAGAGCGGAGAAGCCTCCGATGAAATCCACGCCGCAGGTCTTTGCGGCGCTGTCCATCGCCTTGGCAAACGGGACAAAATCCTCCGTCTCGCACGCACTTGCGACCAGCGCGATGGGCGTAACGGAAATGCGTTTATTGACGATGGGAATGCCGAGTTCCCGCTCGATCTGGCAGCCCGTCGTGACCAGATGCTCTGCCTGCCGGCAGATCTTGTCATGAATTTTCCGGGCGCAGGCCTCCGGGTTCGGGTCGGCGCAGTCCAGAAGCGAAATGCCCATGGTGATGGTGCGGATGTCCAGATGCTGATGGTCGATCATATCGACCGTGGACATGATATCGGAATGGTTCAGCATGGTCTGTCCCCTCCGTCAGATGGTGTGCATGGCCGTGAAGATATCCTGCCGCTGCATGCGGATGGACAGGCCCATCTCGTCGCCCTTGGCGGCGATGCGGCTCTGCACGACGTCAAATTCCGGTGCGCCCGCGGTCCACTGGGTGAGCATGATCATGGTGAACGTGCCCTCCATAATGGTCTGGCTGATCTCCACGACGCTGATGTGCAGCTCGGCCAGCAGCGTGCAGACCTCGGCGATGATGCCGACCCGGTCCGGGCCGACGACGGTGATAATGGCTTTCATTCGGGCTTCCTCCTGTGTTCGGATATGGAAAAAGGGGCCATGCGGCCCCTTTTGAAGTTTTAGAATCTCGTATGCTCGGCCAGCCAGTTCTTCAGTTCGCTGATGGGAACGCGAACCTGCTCCATAGAGTCGCGTTCGCGGATGGTAACAGCGTTGTCCGCCG
>ERZ772861.289-NODE-289-length-58747-cov-22.248398_pt1 | contig 58747 bp, 50 predicted proteins | sample MGYA00512135_ERZ772861 | MGnify/ENA primary metagenome ERZ772861 (study PRJEB29015, sample SAMEA2737700) | human gut metagenome | biome: human gut; feature: human-associated habitat; material: faeces | place: China | collected 2012 ...
AAAACTGGGTGTTTGTTTTGCAATCTGCTGATTTTCAGCGTTTGTTGCGGAGAGAGAGGGATTCGAACCCCCGGTGCCTCTCAGCACGACGGTTTTCAAGACCGTTGTAATCGACCACTCTACCATCTCTCCTTTGTCAAGAAGACAAGCTTTGTGTTCTAAAGCGAGTGCAAAGGTAATGAGTTTTTCTTATTCCTCCAAATTTTTTCAAAGAAAATTCATCAACATAAGATATTTTTCTATAAAAACACCCGTTGGCGGAATTATTTCGAGTGGATTTACGTTGGTTACAGTTTCAAATGATGACCTTTCAGCTTGCAAAACACGGTCTTTCATCTCTTAAAAAGCAACCTTTCACACTATAAAAGGATGCCTTTTGCAAACCCGTCGGGAGCGGGCTAAAACCGTAAGCAAAAGTCATCGATATGCAACAAACTGTAAGTATTTAACACAAAGAGGTACTAATAATTGCGCCAACTAGTATAAAGACAGAAACTAAAGAGACGTATATTGCGTTTTTGGCATCAGATAAACTTTGCCATAACAGGCAAAATGAGTATTTTTGCAACATGATTTATCCAAAGACTTTTGAAAGTAAGATTGGCTTCGACGAAATACGTTCCCTGTTACGGGAAAGATGCCTTAGTACATTGGGAAAAGAAAAAGTTGACGAAATGGAGGCTAGCAATGATGCCGGCGAAATAAACGAACTGCTGGCACAAGTGCGTGAATTCCGCCGGCTTCAGGAAGAGGCGGACGACTTCCCGATGCAATATTTTTTCGACGTCCGTTCTTCAGTGGGACGCTTGCGCCTTGAAGGCACACACCTTGACGAAGGCGAACTGTTTGATTTACGGCGTTCGCTGGATACAATTTGCTCGATTGTCAACTACCTTAACCGGTCAACCGACGACGATGACGAAGAAGTAAAGACATATCCCTACCCAGCATTGCACAGGCTGACGGCAGACGTCATGACATTTCCGCAACTCGTACAGGCCATAGACCGCATACTCGACAAATTCGGAAGGATAAAAGACAGCGCATCGCCCGAGCTGGCAAACATCCGCCGTGAGCTTGCCCGCACCGAAGGCAACATTTCACGAACACTTTACGGCATATTACGCACCGCGCAAAGCGAGGGGCTCGTCGATAAAGACGTAACACCCGCCATACGCGACGGCAGACTCGTGATACCCGTAACACAAGGACTGAAACGACGAATCAGAGGTATAGTACACGACGAATCGGCATCGGGTAAGACCGTATTCATCGAACCGACAGAGGTCGTGGAAGCGAACAATAGGATAAGGGAGCTTGAATCAGAAGAGCGACGAGAGATAATACGCATCCTTACAGAATTCTCAAAGCTTGTGCGTCCGCACGTTAAACCTATTTTGGAATCGTACGGTTTCCTTGCCACGATAGACTTCATAAACGCAAAAGCGAAATTGGCGCAGCTTATAAACGGCATCGAACCGGACGTGGAGGCAAAGCCACACATCGACTGGATACAGGCCGCCCACCCTTTGCTCCAGCTATCATTAAAGAAACAGGGGAAGAACGTTGTGCCGCTTGACATAATCCTGACCAAGGAAAAACGCATACTGATAATATCAGGCCCCAACGCAGGCGGAAAATCCGTCTGCCTTAAAACCGTCGGACTAACCCAATACATGCTGCAATGCGGCCTGTCTGTTTCTATCGGCGAACGTTCGCATACAGGCGTATTCGGGAACATCTTTATCGACATAGGCGACGAGCAAAGCATCGAAAACGACCTCAGTACGTATTCAAGTCATCTTATGAACATGAAACAGATGATGAAATACGCCGACGATTCAACATTGCTGCTCATAGACGAATTTGGCACGGGAACAGAGCCGCAGATTGGCGGAGCTATCGCCGAAGCTGTACTTAAACAATTCTGCGAACGCAAGGCTTACGGAGTGATTACGACACACTACCAAAACCTGAAACACTTTGCCGATACTCATAAATACGTTGCCAACGGCGCCATGCTGTACGACCGCCAACAGATGCAACCGTTGTTCCAACTTTCGATAGGCAATCCCGGAAGCTCGTTTGCCATCGAGATAGCCAGAAAAATAGGACTGCCTGACAGTGTCATTAAAGAAGCAAGCGACATTGTTGGCCGAGACTACATACAAAGCGACAAGTACCTGCAGGACATCGTACGCGACAAACGATACTGGGAGAACAAGCGCCAGACGATACACCAACGGGAGAAAAACCTCGAACAGACCATCGCAAAGTATGAAAATGAAGTCAAAGAACTTGAGCAAAGCAGGAAAGAAATAATCCGTAAGGCAAAAGAACAAGCGGAACAACTGCTCGGCGAAAGCAACCGCATGATAGAAAAAACCATAAAGGACATACGCGAAAGCCAAGCCGAAAAAGCTGAGACAAAAAAGATTCGCGAAGAACTCGAGGCTTTCAAAGCAGGGATAAAAGACATAGACTCCGCCGCAAACGACGAGCTGATTGCCAAGAAGATGCAACAGATACAAGAGCGTAAGGCAAGGCGCGAAAAAAGGAAAAAAGAGAAGGAAAACGAGGAAAGGAAAATAAAGAGCGGGAAAACAGTCCCCTCACAGCCACAAGCCAACGCCCCACTGTCACCCGGCGATACGGTAAGAATAAAAGGCCTTACAACTGTTGGAAAAATAGAAAGCATCAACGGAAAGACGGCTACTGTAATATTCGGCGACATGCGCACAAAGATGCGTGCTGAACGGCTCGAACACGCCCAAGCCCCCAAAAGCGAGGAGCCCAAAGCATACATGACCGTCGGCAGGGAGACACGCGAGACAATAGACAACCGCAAGCTCAACTTCAAGCAGGACATTGACGTCAGAGGTATGCGCGGCGACGAAGCAATTACGGCCGTCACATATTTCATCGACGACGCAATACTCGTCGGCATGAGCCGGGTCCGCATACTTCATGGAACAGGCTCTGGCATACTGCGCCAACTGATCCGCCAATATCTAGCTACAGTTCCGGTCGTATCGTCCTATCATGACGAGCACGTACAGTTTGGAGGAGCAGGAATAACCGTTGTCGATCTGGAATGAGATTAAAGATATAAAATATAAATAGGTCAAACAGCGGAATGAAGCAACGTTAAAAAATAAAAAACTCGGCGTTACAAGACACAAAGTTTGTATCTTTGCACCGCTTTATATAAAAATCCCAATCAAAATCAGAAATATATTAATTTCACACATACATTAATTAAATGAAGCAATTTAAGTTAGTGGACAATATAATGGGCTGGTTGGCTTTTCTGATAGCAGCCTTTGTATATTGTAGCACGATTGAGCCGACAGCCAGTTTTTGGGACTGTCCTGAATTCATTACAACAGGTTACAAGCTCGAGATCGGACATCCGCCAGGAGCACCGTTCTTCATGCTCACTGCAAACTTATTCTCACACTTTGCAAGCGACCCCACACAGGTTGCACGCATGGTCAATACAATGAGTGCGCTACTTAGCGCAACTTGCATATTGTTCCTGTTTTGGACGATTACCCACCTTACGCGCAAGCTGATACTCAAGGACTGGAGTTCGCTTACAACCTCCAAACTCATTGCCATTGAGGCGAGCGGACTTGTCGGAGCGTTGATTTACACATTCAGCGATACGTTCTGGTTCAGCGCTGTCGAGGGCGAAGTATATGCCTATTCTTCAGCATTTACAGCTGTCGTATTCTGGCTCATACTTAAATGGGAAGACCATGCCGACGAGCCACACAGCGACCGTTGGCTCATACTTATCATGTACATGACTGGTCTGAGCATCGGCGTCCACCTGCTCAACCTGCTTTGCGTGTCGGCCATTGTGCTGGTTTTCTATTACCGCAAGTTCCCCAACGCCAACCTCAAAGGCTCGCTCGTCGCTTTGGCGATATCGTTCGTGCTTATTGCCGCAATACTTTACGGCGTTGTGCCAGGTATCATAACAGTAGGCGGCTGGTTCGAACTGTTCTTCGTCAACACACTCGGATGTCCGTTTAACACGGGTGTGATTATTTACGTAATCCTGCTCGTTTCAACTGTTATATGGGCAATATACGAAAGCTACGTAAACAAGAGTTTCAAGCGTAGCAACATATCGTTCGTGCTTTCCGTAGCCATGCTCGGCGTACCGTTCTACGGATACGGATGGTCAGCCTTCTTCATCGGTGTCGTCGTGTTGGCAGTTTTATGGTTTGTCGTAAACCGCCAGGTCATAATCGACAAGACGAAGAAACCTTTTGTCAGCGCACGCATCAAGAATACTGTTTTGCTCTGCATGCTAATGCTGATGATCGGCTATTCCAGCTACGCAGTTATCATAATCCGTTCTTCGGCCAACCCGCCGATGGACCAGAACTCACCTGAAGACATCTTCACCCTTGGCAGTTACCTCAGCCGCGACCAGTATGGCGACAACCCGCTTGTCTACGGCCAGGCTTACACGTCACAAGTACAGCTCGACATCGAGGACGGCATGTGCAAGCCACACATGGTTGAAGGCGCCCCGATATACCAGCGCAAGGAAAAGGCATCAGCCGACGAAAAAGACTCTTACTTCATTGTAAGCCGCAAACGTGATTACAAATATGCGCAAAACATGCTGTTCCCACGTATGTGGAGTTCATCGCATGCCGAAGCTTATGAGAGCTGGATGGGCGGTGTGGATGGCAAGCAAGTGCCTTACGACCGTTGCGGCGAACTTATAAGCGTGAAGGTTCCTACAATGATGGAGAATCTGCGCTTCTTCCTCTCATACCAATGCAACTTTATGTATTGGCGTTATTTCATGTGGAACTTTGCAGGACGCCAAAATGACATACAAGGCAACGGAGAGCTTGAACACGGCAACTGGATTTCGGGCATATCGTTCCTGGACAACATGCGCCTCGGCGACCAGAGCAAACTGCCTGACGACCTGAAGAACAACAAGGGACACAACGTATTCTACTGCCTGCCACTGCTGCTTGGCCTTATCGGCCTTTTCTGGCAGGCTTACCGCGGACAGCGTGGCATACGCCAATTCTGGGTTGTGTTCTTCCTCTTCTTCATGACAGGTCTTGCCATCGTTCTGTACCTTAATCAGACACCGATGCAGCCACGCGAACGCGACTACGCATACGCCGGCTCATTCTACGCCTTCGCCATTTGGTGCGGTATAGGAGTGGCAGCAATCATTGACTTATTAAAGAAATACCTCAAGCTCAATGGCACAGCCGTAGCAGCCGTGGTATCAATACTCTGCCTGCTCGTACCAATACAGATGGCAAGCCAGACATGGGACGACCACGACCGCAGCGGACGCTACGTATGCCGTGACTTCGGACAGAATTATCTCATGTCGATGCAAGACAAGGGCAACCCGATAATCTTCACCAACGGCGACAATGACACATTCCCGCTATGGTACAACCAGGAAGTTGAAGGCGTGAGGACAGAAGCCAGGGTATGTAACCTCAGTTATCTGGCTACCGACTGGTATATCGACCAGATGTGCCGTGACGCTTACGACTCACCAGCCGTGCCTATAACATGGCCCCGACTCGACTACTGTTCAGGTACCAACGAGTACGTCGAAGTTCGTCCGGAGGCAAAGAACCAGATACTCGAGCTTTACAAGACAAATCCCAATGAAGCCAAAGTAGCCTTCGGCGACAATCCTTTCGAGTTGAAGAATATCATGAAGCATTGGGTTCGCTCCAAGGACGAGGATTTCCACTTCATACCGACAGACACTCTTTACGTTACTATCGACAAAGAGGCTGTAAAGAAGAGTGGAATGATGATGGCAGCAGATTCAATACCTGACAGGATGGTAATATCCCTCAAAGGCAAGAACGCGCTTTACAAGAACGACCTGATGATGCTCGAAATACTTGCCCAGTGCAACTGGACACGTCCTATCTACGTAGCTACGACAGTAGGAGCCGAGAATTACATGAACCTTGGCGACAACTTCGTACAGGAAGGTCTTGCCAACCGCATTACGCCGTTCACAACCAACGTGGCAGGAGCTAAGAACTTCGACACCGAACGCGTATATACAAACATGATGACACGCTTTAAGTACGGCGGACTTGAGAAGAAGGGCATCTACCTTGACGAGACTGTCATGCGCATGTGCTACACACACCGCAGGCTTTTCGCCCAATTGGCCCTACACCTGATTGCCGAAGGTAAATTGGACAAGGCCAAGAAGACCCTTGCATACGCAGAAAAGGTGATACCGTCATACAACGTGCCCATGAACTACCTAAGCGGAGGACTTGACATTGCCAAGGCATACGCACATTTAGGCAACAAGGCTAAAGCCACAGAGACACTAAAGGCAATATTCGACAACTCGCACCAGTACATGAAGTGGTACAACTCTCTTACTGGCAGCAGGTTTACCCAAGCCCAGCAAGACTGCATCATGCACATATTCATCATGAACATGTGTGTTGACACTGCTGATACGTTTGACAAGACCCTTGCAAACAAATTTAACCAGCTGTTCACTGCCGATATTACGACTTACCACAACAAAGGCGGAGTAATGCCACAATAAATAAAATAAGGTATAGAGCCGGAAGGAGAGGCAAGACACGGACTGGGTCTTGAACTCCTCCCGGCTCTTTATAATTATCATAAACCACAAGAGAAATGATTATCGAGCAGCCTGCCAAATGGCTACGCTGGCTCTATCCACGGGCTACATGGCGTATGGACGAAACGGAGAAAGCGGTTTACCTGACTTTCGACGATGGTCCCATACCCGAGTCGACCCCTTTCATCCTCGACACGCTTGCCAAATACGATGCACACGCAACGTTTTTCATGGTAGGCGACAACGTCAGGAAATATCCAGAACTATTCAAACAAATAGTTGATGCAGGCCACCAGGTAGGCAACCATACGTTCAACCATTGGGGTGGATTCAAGCACTCTACTAAATCATACAACGCCAACGCCGAAAAGGCTGACAAGCTGATTGGGTCGCGTCTGTTCCGCCCACCTCACGGATGGATGCGCTGGGACCAGTATTTCTGGCTTGGACGAAAATACCGTATCGTAATGTGGGACCTCGTCACACGCGATTACAGCAAATGGCTTACGGCGGAAGACGTACTGAAAAACGTCAAACGGTACACACGCAACGGTTCGATAATAACCTTTCACGATTCGCTTAAGAGCATTGACAAACTGCGTTACGCACTGCCCCAGGCACTAAAGTGGATGAAAGAGCAAGGATATGAGTTCAAGACTTTCGAGTGAACAAACAAAAGCCGAGGCTAAATCCCTCGGCTTCTTCGCTTGCGGACTTGCCAAAGCTGCACCAGTCAGCCATGAATGCGCCACGACGTTCAACCGCTGGCTCGCCAACAAGGGTCACGCCGGCATGGATTACATGGAACGCAATACCGACAAACGTCTCGACCCCACCCTGCTCGTCTCTGGCGTAAAGACAATTATTTGCGTTGCCCTGAACTACGCCCCGTCGCGCCACATGCCTGAAGGCGAACTGCAACTTGCGTCATACGCTTTGGGAAAAGATTATCACGACATTGTCAAGTCACGCCTGCACGCCTTAGCCGGCCGCCTCGGCATAACTGAATACAGGGCTTTCTGCGACACTGCACCCGTACTTGAACGATACTGGGCAGTGCAGGCAGGATTGGGTTGGACAGGACGTAACCACCAACTCGTAATCCCCCACTCAGGCACAATGTTCTTCCTCGGCGAACTGTTCGTATCAAATGAAGCCGACGAGTACGACGCCCCAGTAAAACCGCGCTGCGGTACATGCGACGCTTGCATAAAAGCCTGCCCGACAGGAGCTTTAAGCCACGACGGCACATTTTGCTCGTCAAAGTGCCTGTCATACCTGACCATTGAAAATCGTGGTGACATACCAACTGAATTTGCCGGGAAAATGGGCAACACGATATACGGATGCGACCGCTGTCAGGACGCATGTCCGTGGAATCGTTTTGCCACACCTACCGACGACCCGCAACTGAAGCCACCTATGGAATTGCTCGATATGACCCGTGCCGACTGGCAACAACTCTCCATCGAACAGTACCGCCGGCTTTTTAAAGGCAGCGCGGTTAAGAGAACAAAATATGAAGGACTGATGAGGAATATCCGAACAGCCACATCAGGCAACAACAATCCTAACAAATAACGAAAAGAATAATGATAACCAAAGACATCGCCATAGCCGCTCTTGTACGCGCGTTTTTCAAATATTACGTTACAGGCGTACTTGAAGCACACGACGACATAGACCCGCAAGAACGCTTCGAGCCCAAAAGCATCAAGCGCATAATGCTAAACCACTACGAACGTATATCAAAAGCATTCAACATCGAAGCCTTCTACGCAATATCGCGGATGAATTATAAAAGTGAAGAGATAGAATCGCTGTTGAAAGATTTCTTTACAACAAAAACCACCGATATGGACCTCGTCCGCTTTGCTTGTCGCACAGACGACATGTATGACGTCATGGTTGAAGAGTACCGCCGCAATTTCACGAACCTGCTTTCCGGACGCATAGAGACAGAAGACGAACACGTCAACGCATACACACGCCGTCCAGACTTAGGTGAAATCGATATAGAAGCAGCAGAGCTAATCATCAACCGCATGGCAGCCAAAGCATACGAGTTAGGAAAAGCTGATGCTTCGACAAAAGTTGACAATTAAGGATTAAGCGTAACAGCTCCATCTGTATTATTATAATAATGTATAATATAGAGCAGAAGTACTTAATCATTAATTGTCAACTTCTGTCATTTCCGCAGACTAAATGACAACTGCCGTTCCGCTGCACATCACCATCAACATGGAGCCATTTTGCCCTATTGCCTCATAATCAAGGTCAACACCCACAATGGCATTTGCACCAAGTTCCCTGGCACGATCCTCCATTTCGCGCAAAGCGGTGTCCTTTGCTTCACGTAAAACCTTTTCATACGTTCCGCTGCGCCCTCCGAAGAAATCACGCAGTCCGGCCATAAAATCCTTCAGCACATTAGCGCCGATAATAGTCTCTCCAGTTACAACGCCCTTGTACTCAAGTATATGGCGCCCCTCAATTGTCGGTGTTGTTGATATAAGCATAAGTTTCTATATGTGTTTGACAAATCTGCATGCGAAAATACAAAAAATCCCAACAACAAAATAAACTTTTTATATTATAAATCTATCATCAAACAAAATATGCAGAATAAAATCTGTTAACAAATGACTCTCTAATTTATATTTTTGCCGACAACATTGTCATAATTGCTAATTCAATAAATATTCCATTTTTCTTCTTCAAGCGACATGAATGTAAGTTTAAACGTCTTATTGTCTAATTGGCAATAATGCCCACAAAGGTTGTTCTTCACGGTTTTAATGCCTGCATGTCTTTTTATAAGGTTGTTTATAGAAGCAGCCTTTGCATTAAGTACTCCATAAAGCAAACAATTCAACTGACGCGGAAGATCTGAATAAGTAAACTGCTCATATCTGAAATCCACATACTCGCGATACGTCTTAAGAACATACCTGTAATCTTCATGTACCAACTTTTTTACTTCATGATCATCATATAAATCCATCAAATGCTTATAAGCTTCAATCAAATGGTAATCGGCAACCAAAATCAACCGTTTGGCAGCAATAGTCATGTCGCGTTGCGTACCGCCGGAATAATAGTCCATAATATCATCTATGACATGGAAGAATTTAGCGTAATCTTTTGAAACAACTGTTTTTCCTCCATGTTTGAGGAAACGGTAAATATGTGTTTTTGCCACCTCCTGCCACACGAAAGATGCACAAACTTCATCTTCTCCATAACTTGTCAACAAGTCATAAGACTCATAAATAGAAACGATGGCAGGGATTGTATCTCCATATTTAGCTACCAGCCTCCTGTTATACTCTTCATTGTCGAGACCAAGAAATTCCAATTTATACTCATTCGCATGCAAATAAATTGAATCGCCTTTGTCTAGAAGTGTGTCAACAATACTTTTAGGACATGAAATATACTTCATGACAAGGCTGTCATTAACTTCACCATAGTCAATAGTGTCTGAAACATTTCCATCCACTTGTCCATTTCCACGTTGGCCTCGACAGGCACACAAGCAAAAAGTAATAACTGACAATGCTATCGCAATTGATTTTATCCCTATCATAAAATTATAATCGTTTTTAATCATTAACTCTATATCCAGGCACCGCCTCTTTAAGTATTCAGCCATTATAGATAATATCAAAATTTAGCCTATATGTTAAACTGAGCCGGGAAGTTTTCCCAAACTATCAAATAAAATAAATATTATCATAAAAAAGAATTCATATCCAGTAAAAAAGAAGAGAAACACATACGAGAAGCCAGCCCATATCCTGCGACGACAAAAAACAATACCACAAATACCCATCCTATCCTGGCTCCGCAGCCATGCCCCTATCACTATCGACAAAAGACTTGTACTTGACGGCATTGTTTTCAAGGAAAATCCTGTTCAGCGTATATTCCAGCGACCGCAAAGTACGGTCGCGTTCCGAAGGCTTCAACTCACACTCCCAAACAATAATGCAGTGCCAGCCCATCTGAGCCAGCTTGCGCTGCTCCTCCCTGTCGCGTTCACGATTACGGTTTATCTTGTTTTCCCAAAAAACAACATTAGTTTTAGGCAGATGCCCGTACTGGCAATCATGCCCGTGCCAGAAACAACCGTTTACAAAAATACAGGTACGATATTTGCGCATTACAATATCCGGATGACCGGGCAGGCGTGGATGGTTTATCCTAAAGCGAAAACCTTTAGCAAAAAGATATTTACGCACAATTATCTCAGGCCGTGTATTCTTTGAACGGATAGCGGCCATCACCTTGCTGCGTTTCTCTTTTGAAAAAACATCCATACCAAATGCAAACTTACAAAAATAATTGCAAATACCAACACCGGCACCATACAATTATCCATAACGCAGCCTGCGGAACTTCTGTCCACATATTAAATCGCCTTAACTTATATTATATTGGTATTTAATAAAATAATCATTAAAAACATTATCAACAACACTATAATTACTAACAATTTTACATGTTTGCAAAAGGTGACCTATTGCATCTTAAAAGGTAAGCTTTTGAAGGCTGAAAAGCCATGTTTTACGATGCAATATGCGGCATTTCAGGAAACAGGTTAAATGAGGATGCCGTTTGCCCGTTTTCCCAATGTAATAAGCACTACTATTAATTCCAACAAGACCGGCTGAACCATTACTACTATTAAATGTTAAAATCACATTATACAATAAAGAATTTGTTATAAGATTTTAATTAAAAAAATACTGAAATAGTTTTGCCAAAAATAAATTTTCACTAACTTTGTAGCCGAAAATATCAAATTATTAAAAACTAATATCAAAAAACAAGCAAACAACCCAGGCGTTGTAATAAATTATGCCTGAAAAACATGTAGCCTGACTGCATTATGGATGCGGCGGTTTGTGCATTAGACATTCCATCTCCAAACTGATCATGAAAACATTATGATTAATTAAGAAGTATTTTATCTTTAAACAAATTAATAAATAACATTTATGTCTGGTAATTTAAAAACTTTTCGACTAGCGCTGTTGGTGCTGTTCACCTTATTTGTGGGCAGTCTGTCGGCGCAGACAATCAAAGGAAATGTGAAGGACTCCAACGGAGAGCCTGTTATAGGTGCGACCGTCCTTGAAAAAGGAACGAAGAACAATGCTACCGTGACGGACATCGACGGAAACTTCTCAATCAAATTGACCGGCAACAACCCGTTGCAGATTTCATACATCGGTATGAAGACCAAGACCGTTGAAACAGCCGGCAAGAGTACAATAAACGTTAAGCTCGAGGACGAGACCACAAATCTTGAAGACCTCGTAGTCATCGGTTACGGTTCGGTACGCCGCAAGGACTTGACCGGTTCGGTAGCCACCGTCAACAGCGAAGCATTGGCTGCAGTGCCGGTAGCCTCGGTTACAGAAGCACTGACCGGTAAGATGGCCGGTGTGCAGATTACCACAACCGAGGGTTCGCCTGACGCCGATGTAAAAATCCGCGTACGTGGAGGTGGTTCTATCACACAGAGCAACGACCCGTTGCTTATCGTCGACGGATTCCCCGTTGAAAGCATAAGCGACATACCCGCGACCGACATCGAAGACATCACCGTCCTCAAGGACGCATCATCAACAGCCATCTATGGTTCACGTGGTGCAAACGGTGTAATCCTCGTAACCACCAAGAGCGGCAAGAGCGGCAAGGTTAACGTAAGCTACAATGCTTATTACAGCTGGAAGAAAGTAGCCAAGAAGATGGACGTACTCAGCCCCTACGACTACGCAAAGTGGCAGTATGAGCTTGCACTGCTCAAGAACGAGAACGACCTCAGCTCGTACACAGACTACTTCGGCAACTATGAAGACATGGACCTCTACCGCAACGTTGAAGCAAACGACTGGCAGGACATCGTATACGGACGTACCGGCAATACGTTCAACCACAACGTAAACATCACCGGCGGTACTGAAACCGTTAAATATGCGTTCAGCTATGCGCACATGAACGACAAGGCCATCCAGATCGGTTCAAACTACAAGCGCGACAACTTCAGCCTGAAACTCAACACGAAGCCGACCAAGAATACGACTCTCGACTTCCAGGCAAGATATTCTGACACAGACATCAGAGGTGGTGGTGCAAACGACGCTACCGGCGTTTACGACTCTGACAAGCGTCTGAAGTACGCCGTAATCTACACTCCTATCCCACTTGCAAACCTTGACGAAAGCGCCGGTACCGACGATGACTTCGGCAACCTTTACAATCCTGTTGAATCACAGTACGACAACGACCGCAAGAAGGAGCGCAAGACCCTCAACTTTGCAGGAGCATTCGGATGGGAAGTATTCAAGAACTTCAAAATCAGGACCGAATTCGGATATGACGACTACAACCAGTACGACCAGCGTTTCTGGGGTACAACCACTTATTATGTAAAGAACGTACCTGCATCCGGCAACCAGAACAAGCCGGCAATACGCCTGACCGACACTAACCGCCACCGTTTCCGCAATTCTAACACTATCAGCTACGACTTCTCGAAGTTGATTAAGAATACTGACCACAGCCTGAACTTCATGGTAGGCCATGAATACATCATCACCAAGGAGCGTGAGAACATGAACGAGGTACACGGATTCCCGGAGGACTATACTGCAGAACAGGCATGGAAACTGTCATCTCAGGGAACTCCTTACACAATCGACGACAACTACAGCGCAGACGACAAACTGCTCTCATTCTTCGGTCGTGTGAACTACAACTTCAAAGACCGCTACCTGCTCACTGCAACATTCCGCGCTGACGCATCATCAAAATTCTCTGAAGAGAACCGTTGGGGCTACTTCCCATCAGCAGCCGTTGCATGGCGTATTTCTTCAGAACCGTTCATGAAGTCTACACAAAACTGGCTTGACGACTTGAAACTCCGCCTCAGCTACGGTACAGCAGGTAACAACAACATTCCTACCGGCCAGCTGTCACAGATGTACGAGTCAAAAGCCACATCATGGATTAACGGATTCACACAATACTGGGCACCGTCAAAAATCATGGCAAACCCCGACCTTAAGTGGGAAACAACCATTACACGCAACATCGGTTTGGACTTCACACTCTTCAAGGGCAAACTTAGCGGTAGCATCGAGGCTTACCTCAATACCACAAAAGACCTTCTCATCCAATTCCCGGTAGCAGGTACAGGATACGACACACAATACCGCAACATGGGTGAGACTGAAAACAGAGGTGTTGAATTCAGCTTCACATGGCACGCAATCGACAAGAAGAATTGGGGTATCGACCTTTATGGCAACCTGGGTGTCAACAAGAGCGAAATCAAGAGTCTCGGCAGCATGCAGGACTTCGGCAAGAACACAGCTTGGGCAAGTACCGAAATCGGCCAGGACTATTGGATTGCAGTAGGCGGACAGGTAGGCGAAATCCGCGGATACCAGCTCGCAGGACGTTACGAAGTGAGCGATTTTGAAGGCTACGACGCTGCAACAAAGACATGGAAACTGAAAGAGGGAGTGCCTGATGCTTCTCCTATAATCGGTACAGTTCGTCCGGGTTCTATCAAGCTCGTTGACCAACCTACTGAAGAAGGCGGTGTCGGCAACGGCGTTATCGGTGACGAAGATAATGTTATTATCGGTAATGTAAATCCTGACGTTTACGGAGGTTTCGGACTCAACGCACATGCTTACGGCTTCGACCTCAGCGCAAACTTCAACTTCAGCATCGGCAACCAGGTTTACAACGCAAACAAGATTGAATACACTTCAACAAGTAAGTACCAGTACCGCAACATGATTGACATCATGGCTGACGGCAAGCGCTGGACTAACCTTGACCCGGAGACAGGCATGCTCTGCAACGACCCAGTAAGACTTGCCGAGTTGAACGCAAACACAACAATGTGGTCTCCTTACATGAGCAAGTTCGTTTTGACCGACTGGGCTGTTGAAGACGCTTCATTCCTCCGCCTGAACACATTGACATTAGGTTATACACTGCCACAGAGCCTTACCAAGCGCGTAGGTATTAACTCACTGCGCTTCTACTGCACGGCTTACAACGTGTTCACAATCACTGGTTACAGCGGTTACGACCCAGAGTCTGACTGTATCCGCAAGGACGCTCTTACTCCTGGTGTAGACTATTCAGGCTACCCGAGAAGCCGCTCGTTCGTTATCGGATTGAATTTGAATTTCTAAACAAAATGAGGTTAGTAGGATTTATGTCGACAGGCATTTACGACATATAAAATACTGTTTGTCGACATATAAAAAGCCCACACTCAGAACCGCAAAATAATAAAACTAAAAAAAATGAACAAGTATATTAAAATATCATTCCTTTCGTTGGCTGCCGCAGCGCTTGTCACATCATGCGACATGGACGCACCTACACAGTCAACACTTGACGAAAGCTCGGTATTCTCCATCTATTCGTTGGCTGAGGCCGAGGTGATGTCGATCCACCAGTCGTTCGGAGAGACAAACTCTTACCGTGGACGCTTCTTGCCTTATTATGGCCTTAGCTCTGACATTGAAACAACTAGTGGAACACAGCCGTCATACGCTTCACGTACTGACGACAAGCAGAGTCTTTGCAACTACGCAACCCTGTCTAACAATGGACAGATGAATACAGACAACAATGCCTACGCAAAATTTTATGAAGGCATTGAGCGTGCAAACCTCGCAATAAAAGGCCTCCGCAAATATGGAGACATAGAAAACAATCCTGACATGGCACAGCTGTTGGGCGAAGCTCTTACGCTCAGGGCTGTAATATACAACGACCTTATCAAGGCTTGGGGAGATGTTCCGGCACGTTTCGAGCCGAACAGCAACGACAACATGTACCTGCCCCGTACCAACCGCGACTCAATATACAAGGTGTTGCTGGCTGACTTGAAAGAAGCTGAGGACTATTGCTACTGGCCCAACGAAAATACTATCACCAGCACGACTGAGCGTGTAAGCAAGTCTTTCGTAAAAGGTCTTCGTGCCCGTATTGCTCTTTACGCCGGAGGCTACGGCCTTCGCGGTGACGGATTCCGCAAAAGCAAAGACCCTGAACTCTCTCAGGAAAACATGTACAAGATTGTAAAAGAAGAGTGCCTCGACATCATTAACAGCGGAAGAAACAGCCTTGGCGCATTCAAAGACAACTTTGACAAGCTATGCAAGGATAACGTTACTGCCGGCGGCGAATCCCTTTGGGAGATACCGTTCTCGGACGGACGCGGACGAGTTCTTTACACATGGGGTGTGAAGCATCAGGCTATCGACCAGTATACCGGCCAGGCACAAGGCGGCGTTAACGGACCTCTGCCATACTTGTATTACGACTATGACGTTGACGACATCCGTCGCGACATAACCTGCGTTCCGTACGAGTGGAGCAAGGAACTTACCAATGGTAATTCAAAACAACAACTTCGCGGAATCGACAAGTGGTGCTTCGGCAAACTCCGCTACGAATGGATGGACCGTTACGTAACTTCAACCAACGACGACGGCGTCAACTGGCAATACATGCGTCTGGCAGACGTTTACCTGATGGCCGCTGAAGCAATCAACGCACTTGACGGACCTGCAGCAGCTGCACCTTACATGAAAGCCATACTCGACAGGGTACTGCCGGCAGAAAAAGTAACTGCACTCATGACAAAATACACAGCAAGTGCAGATGCATTCTTCAACGGCATAGTTGAGCAACGCGGTCTTGAGTTCGCCGGCGAGGCCCTCCGTAAGGCAGATCTCGTACGTTGGGGAATTATTGACCAGAAAATGGCTGAGGCACAGCAGAAACTGCGCGACCTAGCCAACCGCCAGGGTGCATACGCAGACCTTCCAGAGAAACTATACTTCACGTATGACACAACTTCACCAAACGGAGGAGAAGAGCTTATCATATACGGACTCAACCACGGAGATACCGACGAAGTCGGCTCTAAGCTCGTCAATGAAGTAACCGGCGAGAAGTATTCAAGCAAAGGCTGGATTGTAAGCGACGGTATCCCTGTCATAGACGACGACTATATTAACGGACTTTATGTCAATACTCCGAGCCTCAACTGCCTGTGGCCTATCTGGGACTTCTTCATCAACAGCAGCAACGGCATGTTGAACAACGACGGAATATACGGACAATTATCCGATTAAATCATGTTTGGAAGGCAGGATGTTCCGCATGCGGCCATCCTGGCTTCCATAAACAAAATTCCAAATAAATCAAACAAGAAAAAGAAAGAATCATGAAACGAAATATATTTAGGACATGTGTCTTGGGACTCGGCTTGTTGTCACTTGCGTCGTGCGACGACCCAATGGACGAACTGACAAGCTTGATTTACGACCGAGTATTCTCGCCCATAGACTTTGAAGCAAGAAGCATTACTGAAAACAGCGTCAACCTGCAGTGGGTTGAATCTGACGGAGCAGATACCTACACTATCGAAATATTTGCCGACGACAGCCTGACATGTGAAGGCACTCTTGCACTGACATATACAAACATCACCAACGATCAGATTCCTTACAAGGTAACGGGACTGACGTACGACACAAAATACACAGCACGTATCATGGCAATAGATGCTGACGACGCTGACCGCAACTCTAAATGGCACATGGTTTACTTCAGAACTGCAGCACAGCAGATATCAAACGAAATACCTGAAAGCAGCATAGACGAGACAAAGGTAACCATAACATGGACACAAGGAGAAGAACTTACTGACATCAGTGCCATAAATAATGAGACAGGCGAGGTGCTGACAAGGAAGCTTACCAAAGAAGAATTGGAAAACGGTGTAGCCGTATTTGAAGGACTTACACCCGGCACGTCTTACACTATCAAGCTGTATAACAATGGCAAAGAACGTGGTTCCAGAACAATTAAGACAATCGATCTCCAAGGTGCAACTACTGTAACCGCGGATGATGACTTAGAAGCATTATTAGAGTCTGCCACTGACGGACAAATATTTGCACTCTATGGCGGAGATTATTTTATTTCGAGTGAAAATGAAGGTTTTTCAGGCAACGTTAAAATAACGAAAAACATAACGATAAGAGGTGTATACGAAACTCAGAAGCCTGTAATTTACGGAAACTTCCAACTTAACGACGGTGCGTCTCTCAACATCAGCCAAGTTGTTCTTGACGGCTCAAAATTCAAAAGTGATAAACAGACACATGCATTCGACTACAAGACCGCAGGAGTCACATATAGCACTCTTGACGTACAGAATTGCGAAATCAGGGGCTTCGGCAAAGGTTTGCTTTACCTTAGCGTAGCAGCCACTGTCAATAAGGTTACGTTCAATAACTGCCTGATTCATGACATTAAATGCGACGGCGGCGACTTCTACGACAGCAGAAAGGGACGTATCAACGAGACTAACATTACAAACAGCACAATCTATGCAAGCGTGGCTGCACGTGACTTCATCCGAATGGACGATGCATCAGGCAGCATGGGTGGTGGAACACCTGTGATAAACATCAAGAACTGTACTATCGACGGTGTTGCAAACACATCAGGCAAACGTCTGCTCTATGTACGCTATGCAGGAAATGCCATAAACTGGGAGAACAACTTGGTTACCAACACCGTAGCTGTATTCTCAAACCAGAGCGCTACAAGCGTGCCGACATTCATGAACAACGCTTACTTCAACACACCTAACCTCAAGAATGTGGTTGAGAAGGTTAACCTGTTCACTGACGAAAGTGCAACATGGGATGTAGACCCGAAATACCAGGATGCAGCCAACGGTGACTTTACGGTAACCAATGAGGACGTTAGCTCAAAAGGCGTAGGCGACCCACGCTGGCTATAAATAATATTTGTGGCAACACAGATATACGTATCAAATCGGTGATAAACAACCTATCGTAGGTTATGAAGTAACAACATAAGTTGTTCTTGTAAAAATAATCCGCGTAAATGTAAAGAGTCCGGTATAATGCCGGGCTCTTTACATTTACGCGGATTTGATTACTTCATTAATAAAAATTAGCTCAATCTTTATTCAAAATCCCAACATTACATAATCATAAGCAAAAGATTGTTTTCCATAATATTAACCCCTCTTATTTGAAAAATCAACATACTTATTACACCCGTTGGCGGAATTATTTCGAGTGGATTTGCGTTAGTTACTGTTTCAAATGATGACCTTTCAGCTCGCAAAACACGGTCTCTCATCTCTTAAAAGGCAACCTTTCACTCTATAAAAGGATGCCTTTCGTAAACCAATCGGGAACGGGCTAAAACCGTAAACAAAAGTCATCAATATGCAACAAACTGTAAGTATTTAACACAAAGAGGTACGCCAACGGGTTTATTACATAATAAATGCCACTGATTATTTTATATAATTTGAGTTCGTCGAACTCAAGTTATATTACCTTCACAAAAAATCATGCTGAACAATTATTATTTTGTCATGACAAGTTTCATTATCTAATAATTCTACCCGCTGATAAATCATGACAAATTTTGATGGAACCGTGAATACACCAACAGCGACAGTAACCAAACAAATTTTTCATATCGCAAGAATAATAAAGGTTAATGCCTGAAAATTTCAGTAATCATACGCTAAAGCAATTGTAACACAAATGAAATATCTGTTTAAACACATTGAAACATATGCTTTATACTTTTGCACACAAATTAAAAGCAGTTTAAATAAGAACGTTTATTTTTATGACGGAAATTTATTTTTTAATAGTCGCCTTCCTACTGCTTCTGGCAGTGTTCGACTTGTTTGTAGGAGTAAGCAACGACGCCGTAAACTTCCTAAATTCAGCAATCGGAGCTAAAGTTGCAAAGTTTCGCACTGTGCTTTTTGTGGCATCTGTCGGTATTCTAATCGGTGCCGTTATGAGCGCAGGCATGATGGATGTGGCACGCCACGGCATCATGAGACCTGAAAATTACTCTTTTGAAGAGGTAATGACAATCTTCCTCGCCGTTATGGTTACAGACGTAATCATACTCGATGTTTTCAACTCGCTCGGAATGCCTACTTCCACTACTGTATCACTCGTGTTCGAGTTGCTTGGAGGTACTTTCATACTAGCCATGTTAAAGATGCACGCTGACCCGTCGCTTACGATCTACGACCTTCTTAACAGCGATAAAGCCCTTAGCGTAATAATAGCGATATTCGTTTCTGTTGCTATCGCCTTTTTCTTTGGAGTGATTGTGCAATGGATTTCCCGCGTAATCTTTACTTTCAACTACAAAAGCCACATGCGCTATACTATCGCTATTTTCGGCGGTATAGCATTTACGGCACTAGCCTACTTCATTTTCATAAAAGGACTGGGTGATTCTCCATATATTCACGAAGGCACAAGAAAGTGGATTGGAGAAAACACTTGCATGCTGATTGCTGCAGCCTTTGTAGTATCTACAATCCTTTCAGAAGTACTATACTTACTTAAGGTCAATGTGTTCAAAATAATCGTTCTTGCAGGAACATTTGCATTGGCTATGGCTTTTGCCGGCAACGACCTTGTAAACTTCATCGGAGTTCCGCTTGCAGGTCTCGACTCACTGCAGGACTTCATGGCAAACGGAAACGGTAACTTTGACACATTCATGATGACCTCGCTTATGTCATCTGCAAAAAGCCCACTTATCTACCTGCTGATAGCCGGAATCATTATGATCATTGCTATGACGACGTCGAAAAAGGCACAAAACGTTGTGAAAACAAGCGTTGACCTTAGCCGACAGGATGAAGGAGATGAGATGTTCGGTTCATCGCGCGTTGCACGCAGTATCGTACGTTTTACGCAAGATACCGGCGAAAATATTGCAAAATACATGCCCAAAAGAATACAAAATTGGATTAACGGACGATTCAATAAAGAAGAGGCTATCCTGGCAGACGGAGCAGCGTTCGATGAGGTACGTGCAGCAGTGAACCTCGTACTTGCCGCAATGCTGATTATCTTCGGAACAAATTACAAACTCCCTCTCTCAACTACATACGTTACCTTCATGGTGGCAATGGGTAGTTCACTTGCAGACCGTGCTTGGAGCCGTGAAAGTGCAGTATTCCGTGTTACCGGTGTAATATCAGTAATTGGCGGATGGTTCATCACTGCCGGCGTGGCTTTTGCAACTTGTGCCATTGTATGTTCATTGATGCACTTCGGAGGAATAGCAGTCATGGTTGCTTTCATGGCGCTCGATATTTACCTATTATGGCGCAGCAACCGTCAATTTGCTAAAAAGCAGAAAGAGGAAAAAAAGGACGACGTCTTCCAACTCATGATGCGTACCCGCGACAAGGAAATCGTATGGGACTTGCTCTCAAAACACGTCGCACGCACACAAAGTTTCGTAACACACTTCGCCATCGAACAATTTAACAGGATAATAGATGGCATAAGTAACGAAAAGCGTAAAGAATTGCGCCACTGCAGCAGTGCACTGAAAGAAGAACAGACACAACTAAAAAAATTCCGCCGCAAAGAGCTTCTTGCAATGCGCCGTATACCTGCACAGATAGCAATTGAACGTAACACATGGTTCCACCTGGGTGCAAACTGCAACCAACAGTTCGTATACTGTCTGAAACGTATGCTAGAACCAATAAAAGAGCATGTCGAAAACAACTTCAACCCCCTACCGAAAGAATTTATCAACGAATTTGAGGCCTCACGCCGTAAAATAAACGAGCTGATGAATCAAACCGAACAAATGATTTCAACTAACAGGTACGACTTATATCAAGAAACACTTAACATTGCAGACGAATGCAAAGACGAGCTATCAGTTATGCGCAAGCGCGTGATTGACATCATGTATCGCGATAAAAACACAAATCTTAAGGCTTCCCTGTTATACCTTAACATTCTGCAAGAAAGCCAGGAATTCCTGAGCATAATGCGCCACCAACTGCGTGCCGCAAGGAAATTCCTTGACGATAGGCAATAAAACAAGCACAGACATAAAAGTGACGCGGTCGGCAAAAGCAATTCTTGCTTTACCGACCGCGTTTTTATTAAATCACATTATCTGAGATAACTTATTGTTGTAAATTGACAAAAAAGCATGACAAATAAACAATTAATATTATTCATATTTTTCCCTTTGTTGTTCAATTTGTCATAAAACACCATATAAAAAACCAAAATTAGTATAAAAAGTTTCATTTTGTCGGTTATAATACCTACTTTTGCCTGCCTATAAAAAAGATCTACAATGAAGTATGCGATAATAGCTGCAGGAGAAGGTTCAAGGTTAAACAAGGAAGGGATTAAAGTCCCCAAACCATTAGTCAGGATAAATGGAGAAGCTCTAATCGACAGGCTCATACGTATATTCACGGAAAATGAAGCAGAAAGCATAATCGTTGCATACCGTAAAAGCATGACCGAAGTCGCCGAACATTTAGACAAAATTAAAGACGACGGAATTAATGGCAGGAAGTTGTCAATAGAATCTGCCGCAATAGACACTCCAAGCTCCATGCACAGCTTGTTTGAAATAAGCGGAAAGTTAGAGGGTAGCAATTTCTGCCTGACGACTGTCGACACTGTATTCAATGAAAAATCATTCAAGAATTACATTTCCTATCTGAAGACTGCCACTGAAACCAATGCGTCTGACGGAGTTATGGCAGTAACTGGCTATATCGACGACGAAAAGCCCCTATATGTTGAGACTGACAACAATATGGACATTACGGGCTTTCTTGACGACAAGAGTGGATGTAATTTTGTTTCAGCAGGCATTTACGGACTAACGCCAAATGCCATAACGATATTGAGAAACTGTGTGGCAAACGGAGAAAGCCGGATGAGGAATTTCCAGCGCGCACTTCTGCGCAACGGAATGAATCTTAAAGCATTTGACATCGGAACTGCGTTCGACATAGACCATGCCTCAGACATATTAAGAGCGGAAAACTTCTTAAACAAGACAACATGAAAAGAGTGCTGAAAGTGTATAGGGCAGAACGCTTCTCACCAAACTCGGTCGACAAGGACAGGGCGATAATCGACGCAACAGGCCTTTTATTATCAGAAAGAGGATTTACTGTAACAGGCACAGATGAAAACAACCTTGACAAAAGTTCCGAAGCCGATATCTACCTTACAATGTCAAGAAGCAGCGAAGCACTCGAAATATTAAAGAAAAAAGAAGCGGAAGGCAGGTTAATCATAAACTCACCTGACGGAATAAAAGCCTGCAAAAGAAGCACAATAGACCGACTGATGAGAGATAACGGCATTCATGCCGCACCAAAGACAGGGGAATCAGGCTATTGGCTGAAACGCGGAGACGAATCGGCGCAAGGCAAAGACGACGTGATATTCGCCGCAAACAAATCTGATAAAGAAAACGCCCTACGCCGTTTTGCAAGCAGAGGGATAACCGACATAGTCGTAACAGCACACGTACTGGGCGACGTAGTAAAATTCTACGGAGTTGCCGGCACCGGCTTTTTCAGGACATTTTATGCAGACGACGCAAAGTTTTCAAAGTTCGGTGATGAAGCGATTAACGGTATTCCTAATCATTATAGCTTCCAAGTCGGCGATTTGCAACGCGATGCCGAACATCTAGCCAACCTTGCAGGTGTCGCTGTTTACGGAGGAGACTGCATCGTACGTGAAGACGGTTCGTTCGCTATAATCGACTTCAACGACTGGCCAAGCTTCGCCAGATGCAGGGAAGAAGCAGCTGAAGCTATCACATTAAAGGTTAAACAATTAATAAATGACAAAGTTTAAAGACATACTCAACGCATCAATAAAATCAAAAGACACCGAAGAGTGGCTCGACATGTACTTTACACGACCGATAGGCTTGGTAATGGCCTTGGCTGGCAAGCGGCTGGGAATCCACCCGACGGCTATTACCGCCGTGTCTATCATCTTCGGAGTATGGGCCGCATGGATGTTCTCACACACAGACATTTACCACAACTTGTTGGGAGTGGTTCTGCTGATGCTCGCTAATTTTTGCGACTCGGCAGACGGCCAACTGGCCCGTATTGCCAACAAGAAGACTCTCGTAGGGCGTGTCCTTGACGGATTTGCCGGCGACATCTGGTTTTTCTGCATATACTTTGCCCTCTGTGTCAGAATGATGTTTCAACCCATGCCTGGAACCGACGTCAACTGGGGTGTATGGATATGGGTGCTGGCTTTTATTGCCGGAATATTGTGCCACTCGCCACAAAGTTCACTGGCAGACTACTACAGGCAAATTCACCTGTTTTTCTTAAAAGGCAAAGCTGGTAGCGAACTCGACACTTACGCCAATCAACGCGCCATTTTCGACAGTCTGCCCCCCCAAAGCCCTCTGATAGTGAAAATGTTTTATTATAACTATGCCAACTATTGCAAAAGCCAGGAACGGCGTTCGCCGGCTTTTCAGAGAATGCGGGACACCATAAACACAAAGTATGGAGACGTGGCCTTGATGCCCAAGGAACTGCGCGACATGTTCCTCGACGGCAGCCGTCCACTGATGAAATATACTAACATTCTGACCTTCAACATGCGCGCAATATGTCTTTACGTGACAAGTCTTGCCGGATGTCCGTGGGTGTACATGATGATTGAAATCATCGTATTCACTATAATTTACGTTTACATGCATAAAAAGCATGAGAGCTTGTGTAAAAAAATAACCGATGCCATAACAAACGAAACTGCAAAATGATTAAAGGACTTATTTTCGACTACGGCGGAACCCTCGACACTGCCGGCCGCCATTGGGGAAAAGTATTGTGGCAGGCTTATCTAAGACACAATGTACCAGTGACCGAACAGCAGTTCAGGGAGGCATACGTGCATGCCGAGCGTACACTCGGTTCGCAAAACATCATAAAGCCCTGCGACACGTTCTACAACACACTTGGCATAAAACTGGCAATCGAATTAGGATACATGAAGGCCGAAGGACATATTGGATACAACGATAAGGCCATTGAGGAGCTACGCACAAGCATGCTTGACGACGTGTATACAATGGTAAAAAACGAAACTGCGCACAGCGGACACATACTCTCCGTACTTTGCAAGGATTATCCTATGGTGCTTGTCAGTAACTTTTACGGCAACATAAACACCGTCCTAAAAGAATTCGGGCTCGACTGTTTCTTCAACCACGTCATCGAGTCTGCCGTTGTTGGCATACGCAAACCAGACCACAGGATATTCGCCCTTGGAGTAAAAGAACTTGGAATTAAGCCTGAAGAAACAATTGTTGTAGGCGACAGTTTCGACAAAGACATAGTTCCGGCAAAGAAGGCAGGATGCCGGACCGTTTGGCTCAAGGGTGAAGGCTGGACCGAAAAAAATTATGACGAAAAGCTGCCCGACACCATAATAACCAATCTAGATGAACTGTTAGATATTGAATCCTACAAGCAATTCAATTAATTTATAAAACGAAAGAAAGCCCAATTTATGAGAAAACTTTTTATATTGCTTTTTCTAACACTGGCACAAGTAATGTCAGCGCAAACGATTAAGGGTGTTGTTGTCGACGAAGAAACTGGCGACACAATTCCCAAGACCGGAGTGCAATATAAAAACAGCAACATATCGACAGCCTGCGACAAAAACGGATTTTTCACAATAGAACGCCGCAACGATGAATACCTTACTTTCAGTGCGGTCGGCTACAAGACCCTCAGCATACTGATCGGGCCTAACACCCCGTCGGAAATGCGCATAACCCTAAAGTCTGAAACTAAAAGGCTGAACGAAGTTACCATAAAAGCAAAACGCGGAAAATACAGCAGAAAGAACAATCCTGCCGTTGAACTGATGAAAAGGGTGATTGCTGCCAAGAAGCGCACAGACCTGTCAAACCACGACTATTACCAATTCAACAAATACCAGAAACTGACATTTGCCATAAACGATATCAGCCCGGCCCAGCTCGAGAACGAAAAAACACAGAAAAAGCAATGGCTCATAAACCAGATTGAGGTTTGCCAATACAACAACAAGCTGATATTGCCATTATCTGTGGACGAGACCGTGACACAAAACTTATTCCGCAAAGACCCTAAAAATGAAAAGACGATAGTATTAGGGCAAAACACAACCGGAGTAAACGACCTCATACAAACCGGCGATGTACTGAATACGGTTATAAAAGACGTTTTCACCGACGTTGACATCTACGACGACCAGATAAGGCTGCTGCAATATCCGTTCACAAGCCCGATTGGTAAAGATGCTATCGACTTTTACAGATTCTACATCGTCGACACGCTTTACGTGGACAACGATGAGTGCTACCACCTGCAGTTCGTACCCAACAACCAGCAGGACTTCGGGTTCAGGGGCGAGTTGTGGGTCCTTACAGACACCACCCTGCACGTCAAGAAATGCAAGCTGACATTACCTAAAAAGACAGACGTAAACTTTACTGACAACCTCAGTATCCTTCAAGAATACACCAAACTGCCGAACGGCGAATGGGCACTGACGACCGACGACATGATAGTTGAGATGTCGGTTGTCAAATTCATGACAAAGTTTATCGTCATCAGGACTACGAGAATGTCCAACTATGCCTTCAACAAAATACCTGACAGGGAATTTAAAGGCAAGGCTAAAATAAAATACGATCCCAACTCGAAGATGAGGGACGACGACTTCTGGGCTACCAACCGCATGGTCCACCTGACTAACGGCGAAAGCTCCATGAGTTCGTTCATAACAGGCTTGTCCAATACCAAAGGGTTCAAATACATATTGTTCGGTCTGAAGGCTCTGATCGAGAACTTTGTCGAAACGGGCAAGAAAAGCTACGTAGACATAGGTCCGATCAACACTATGATAAGTACAAACTTCATAGATGGCCTGCGCACTAGGCTCAGCGCCCAGACGACGGCAAACCTGTCCCCCCACTTCTTCCTGTCAGGATATTACGCAAGGGGCTGGAAAAGCCACAAGGATTACTACAAGGGACAGTTGACATACTCGTTCAACAAGAAAGAATACATGCCGTGGGAGTTTCCCAAGCGTACCATTACGTTCACGTCAACTTACGACGTATGTTCGCCTTCGGACAAGTTCATGCCAACCGACAAGGACAACGTATTCACTGCGTTCAAGTGGACCGAGGTTGACAAGATGATGTTCTACAACCGCCAGGAACTCGCTTTTGAATACGAACAATACTGGGGGCTTAAGACCACCGTCAAGCTGAAAACTGAAGAGAACGAAGCCTGCGGCTCACTATACTTCAAGCCCTTGGCAACAAACGGTGGGGCAAGCGTAAACAGGATACGGACGACAGAGGCATCGTTCCAGCTGAGATATTCTCCGGGCGAAACTTACGTGAACACCAAACAGCGCAGGCTGCGCGTCAACTTCGATCCGCCCGTATTCACAATAAGCCATACGGTCGGGGTAAAGGGCGTGCTTGGCGGCGACTACGACTACAACCTGACCGAGGCAAGCATATACAAACGCTTCTGGCTGAACAGCTGGGGCAAGCTCGACGTATCAGTAAAAGGCGGAGTGCAATGGAACAAAGTACCGTTCCCGCTGCTCATAATGCCGGCCGCCAACCTGTCATACATCGTCGAAGACGAGACGTTCAACCTCATAAACAACATGGAGTTCCTTAACGACCGGTACGCCAGCCTTGACGTGTCGTGGGATTTGAACGGCAAGTTATTCAACCGCATACCGCTCATAAAAAAACTAAAATGGCGCGAATGGCTCGGAATAAGATGCCTGTGGGGCACGCTGACCGACAAGAACAATCCCACACTGGAGCGCAACGCCGGCGACCCGGTGCTGATGCAATTCCCGGAAGGTTCGTACATTATGGACCCCAAGCGTCCGTATATAGAACTCGTAGCAGGAATACACAACATATTCAAGCTGCTCCACGTAGAATACATACACAGGCTTAACTACAACAATTTGCCCACAGCCACGAAAAACGGTGTCAGGATAATGATCCGCCTCACCTTCTGACACGTCGCGGCAAGCATGAAACATGCAGATAAATTAACTATAAAATAATAAGATACTATGAGGAAAATAAAAAATCCATGGATGCAGAAAGACGGCTACAACTGCTTCGGTTGCAGTCCTGAAAACCCAATAGGCATACACATGGAATTCTACGAGAACGGAGATGAAATAATAAGCTTCTGGCACCCGCAGACACAATACCAAGGGTGGGTGGACACGATGCACGGAGGCATACTAGCGACAATAATCGACGAGACTGCCGGCTGGGTTGTATTCAGAAAGCTGCAAACCAGCGGCATGACTACCAAACTGGAGCTGAGATACAGAAAGCCGGTAATGACCACCGAGCCACAGATAACAGTAAGGGGACACATTGTGGAACAACGCCGCAACCTCGTAACCATCGACGTAAGTATTGAAAACTCGAAAGGCGAAACATGCGTCGAAGGCCGGGCAACATACTTTGCATTCGACAAGGCCAAAGCCGCCGAAATGGGATTCACATCGTGCGACCTCGAAGGCGACGAGCTACTACCAATGTAGACAAGGCAATAATGCCTGCCGGGAATTGGCAGGCAACAAATCCGTAACACAATCAAGAACAACCTTTTTCCAAAATGCGGCCTTTTGCATTGCGAAACGCCGCATTTTGCATTATAAAAGGCCTCCTATTGCAGGGCAAAAGGTTATCTTTCAGTAAACATCTGGGAACCAACCACATACGTTCAGTAAAAGTTTGGCCAACCATAGATATTGCTAAAACGGACACGTGCCGTTCAACAAAGACATGATTTTGCCTGACACCCCCATTATTGGACAAGCCGCAATACCAAACAAGGTAAAATTCAGATGTATCATCATAAAAAGTTACGCAAACGTTTGCGTATTATCTTGTTTTTATTATCTTTGCATTAAACAACCAGACTGTAAAGCGCCGGGAAACCCCGCATATAAGGCAAATATAGATAAAACGACTAGTAATAAAAACCTTCAGCATATAACTTTATGGGACAACGCAGGACATCACTAAAAGAGATAGCCGAACAGCTAGGTGTTAGTATAGCGACCGTATCACGGGCGCTCAGGGACAGCCATGAAGTGGGTGAAGAAATGAGAATAAAGATACAGGCTTTAGCTAAAAAACTGAATTACAGACCCAACCCTTTTGCACAAAGCCTGAAAAGGAAAACCCCGAAAGTGATTGGCGTTGTCGTACCTAACCTTGTCACACATTATTATGCTGCCGTACTAGACGGGATTGAGGACTATGCAACGAAATCCGGCTACGCTGTAATAGCCGCCAACAGCCACGAAGACCATTTACGGGAAGAAAAGACCATTGACAATTTTGTCAACATGTATGTTGTCGGCATAATAGCCTGCCTTGCCCAAGACACCGTTGACTATTCGCACTTTGTCGAGATAAACGACATGGGCATACCGCTCGTATTTTTCGCACGCACATGTTTGCCCGAAATGTTTTCATCTGTTGTCTCCAATGGTGACGAAGCCGCCAAAGAGGCCACGCTCCACCTTATAGATACGGGCAGCCGCCGTATTGCATTCATAGGCGGGCCACAGCATCTTGACATGATGAAACGCCGCAAGCACGGCTACCTTGAGGCCTTGCGTGAACGTAAAATGGAAATTGACCGTTCAATAATCGTAAACGGCAACATTGACTTCGATTATGCCAGGGAAACAACAATAAAGATGCTGCAACGCGACGACCGCCCCGATGCAATACTCGCCTTCAACGACATTATAACCTATGCCGCCTTCGACGCAATAAAGTCGCTCGGACTACGCATACCGCAAGATGTCGCAATAATAGGATTTACAGAAACAAACACATCGGTTTTCGTCACGCCTAAACTCTCAGCCATAATGGACCAGGCACACTTGACCGGCGAACGTGTATGCGAACTGTTGCTCAGAAACATCAACGGAGACAAAAAAATATATAAGGAAGTTGTGCCCATGACGCTTGAAATACGTGAAAGCTCGGACAAAAGAATGAACAAAGATGACTAGCTAAACAAACAGCTCCTAATGTCCGCTAAAGCAAGAGTAAAAAGACTGATTAACGAACAACGCAACCACCGGTCAATAAAACTTTATATCGCTTATTATGCTTGCGCCGGCCTCAACATTAAGGTTTTTCACCAACCGCTCGCGCATCATCGACAAATCCGCACGCAAGGCTGGATTAAGTATTTTCACGAAAAGAGTCTGATTCCTTATAAATTTTTCCCCTGTATATCTCTCGACGGCACGGCCTGCCACCTTGCCCCAGGAATCAATAAGCCTCCGCTGCTGTAAAGGCGTCTCCAACCCGTCATGCCTTAAGCATTGCGCTAGAATGTCGGCCAAAGTCTGTACGTCGCGCCTAAACATCCCAGTCCTCCTTCAGCGTTATTTCACCGTTCTCAACATAAAACAACTTATAATCAAGGGAACTGCCGCTTAGTATGCGGTCAAGATGTTCCCTGTTTGTATCAGTCAAGAATATCTGGCCAAAGCTATCGCCACCAACAATCCTCACAATCTGTTCAACCCTGTTGGCATCAAGTTTGTCAAAAATATCGTCGAGCAACAATATCGGACGAACGTCAGCCCTGATACTTTTAAGAAATTCAAACTGTGCCAACTTAAGTGAAACGACAAAGGTCTTGTTTTGCCCCTGGCTGCCTTCACGCCTTATAGGATAATCACCTATAAGCATTTCCAAGTCGTCCCGATGAATGCCATGCAACGAATATCCCACCGCACGGTCCTTATGGCGGTCGCGCCGGATAACGTCAAGCAATGGGCCACGCTGGCAGTGAGACACATAACGCAACGAAACTTGTTCCCTGTCACGTGATATGCCATTGTAAAAACGCTGGAATATTGGTACCAACTTGTTAACAAAATCATCACGTTTACGATAAACCTCCTCGCCAGCAGCAGCCATCTGTTCTTCCCACAACTCCATAAGTTCTGTATCAGGTTCAGCTTCAGCCCTCAACATGGAATTCCTTTGCTGCAAAGCCTTGTTGTATCGGTTTAACGCATCAAGGTAAGCACTGTCGCATTGTGAAATCACAACATCCATAAGACGCCGGCGCTCTTCGCTCACGCCATCAATCAAAACTGTATCTGACGGGGAAACGAATATCAACGGAATAAAACCGATATGCGACGACAACTTTTTGTATTCTTTCTTATTACGCTTGAAATGTTTTTTCGAGCCACGTTTCATTCCACACGTAACAAGCTCGTCTTCGCCGCTGTCGCTAATATAACGGCCGTCGAGCATGAAGAAATCACTATCGTGCCGCATAACCTGCGAATCCGGAACGGAACAGGAACTGCGGCAAAACGACAGATAATAAACAGCGTCAAGCAAGTTTGTCTTGCCCTCGCCGTTATGCCCGATGAAGCAATTAAGCTTCGGCGAAAAAGTCAATTGTGCCTCGGCGATATTCTTATAATTCAGTATAGATAATTTATCCAAAAACATCCGTAGCGTCGCTCAAATTCAGTGCAAAGTTAGTCTGTTTGAAAATAAAAAGCAAAAAAGTCGATGATAAATTTCAATATTCAGGATAAAATCTGTAATTTTGCCACGCTTTATCAATTTGTAAATTTAAAATCAATAAACATAAATGGCAAATCTTAAGGAACAGAAGGGCACAATGGAGGATGCCCTCAGTCAGAAAGAGGCGGTCTTCTTGAAACATAAAAAGACCATCGCTATCGTTATCGTTTTAATAATCCTCGTCATCGGAGGTGTAATCGGTTATAAGACATACGTGTCTGGACCGAGAGAGCAGGAAGCCAGCACAGCTTTGGCAAAAGGACAGGACTATTTCGCCAACCAGCAATTCGAAATCGCGCTGAAGGGTGATAGCGCAGGCTACAAAGGTTTTTTAGGCATTGTATCAGATTATGGAAATACGGATGCCGGAAATCTGGCAAACCTCTATGCCGGACTTTGCTATGCAAATCTTGACAAATGGGAAGACGCAATAAAATATCTTGAGGAATATTCTCCTGCCGACGACGAGATGGTTAGCCCTGCTGCAACCGCCGCACTCGGTAACGCGTATGCACATGTTAAGCAATACGACAAAGCCGTAGACTGCCTGAAAAAGGCGGCAAGCATGGCCGACAAGGAGGCTGCTGACAACATCAACAACAGCATCTCGCCCACATTCCTGATACAGGCTGGTGAAATTCTAGAAAGCCAGGGCAAGAAAGACGAGGCCCTGAAGATATACCAGGACATAAAGAAAAAATATGTCAACTCTGCCGTTTACGGACAAATTGACAAGTACATCGAACGAGTTTCTGTTAAATAATGGCGACATCACTACACAACCTGTCAGACTACGACCCGGAAAAAATACCCGACGCGAGCAACATGTGCTTCGGCATTGTTGTAGCAGAGTGGAATCCGGAAATAACTGGTGCGTTACTTGAAGGAGCAGTGAAGACACTTGAGAAACACGGTGCACTTCCAGAAAACATCCACGTAAAAACAGTACCGGGCAGCTTCGAACTAATATACGGGGCACACCAGATGACACTCAACGGCGGATACGACGCCATAATAATACTAGGAAGCGTAATACGCGGCGAAACCCCACACTTCGACTACATCTGTCAGGGCGTGACCTACGGAATAGCACGGCTCAACGCAAAAAGCGAAATACCTGTGATTTACGGTCTGCTGACCACCAACGACCTGCAGCAGGCAAAAGACCGGAGCGGAGGCAGGCTTGGCAACAAAGGCGACGAATGCGCTATAGACGCAATTAAAATGGCAAAATTCTAAATAAGCAACGTAATACAGATACACACCCCAACCCTTACCTTTGTGAGAGTTGGGGTGAGTCTTAATTATACAAACATACAGTAATGAAACTCATCTCATGGAATGTCAACGGCCTGCGGGCTTGTGAAGGAAAAGGATTCAGTGATTCATTCAAACAATTGGATGCCGACTTTTTCTGTCTTCAAGAAACCAAAATGCAACAAGGACAGTTAGACCTGGCATTCGACGGATATGCCTCATATTGGAATTACGCAGAGAAAAAAGGTTATTCTGGAACGGCTATCTTCACCAAACACGAGCCTTTGGAAGTAAGCTACGGATTAGGGATAGACGAACACGACCATGAAGGGCGTGTAATAACACTTGAAATGCCAGATTTCTATCTCGTCAACGTATACACACCAAACTCACAGGACGGACTGAAAAGGCTTGATTACCGAATGACCTGGGACGACGCCTTCCGTGAATACCTATTGCGGTTGGACTCAAAAAAGCCCGTAATAGCCTGTGGAGACATGAACGTGGCACACAAGGAAATAGACCTGAAAAATCCAAAGACAAACCGCAAGAACGCTGGCTTTACCGACGAGGAACGTGAAAAATTCACACAATTACTGTCTGCCGGATTCACTGACACATTCCGCAGCCTCCATCCTGACGAAGAAGGTGCATATTCTTGGTGGTCGTACAGGTTTCGCGCACGCGAAAAGAATGCAGGGTGGCGCATCGACTATTTTGTCGTATCAAACAGGATTGCCGGCGATATCAAGTCGGCAAACATACACAACGAAATATTCGGCTCGGACCATTGCCCTGTAGAGCTTGAAATTTGACAACTAAAACTTACTATAAAAAAATAAAAAAAACACGACACCGCCACTGTATATGGTGAAAAATAAGTAATTTTGCAGCCATTCAGGCGGGACCAGGCATTGGCATGATGACATTAAACTAACACATATTTGGCAAGGAGAATATGGCAACACGCGAAGAATACGAACAACTAAAGGCTTTCGCCCGCATAGACGGAGCCATTGTTGGAGGTCTGTGGATATTAAGTTTTGCGTTCTTCATCGGCGAGTTTTACAATCCTGTATTCGGGTTTGTGTCATTAGTCGTCGGAACATTTTCCTTGGTTCTTGCCGCACTAAGACTACGAAAGTTCAGGGATAATGTGCTTGACGGCATAATCTCATTCAGAAGAGCTTTACTTTACAGCATGTTGACCTATTTTTACGCTGCACTTTTAATGGCCGCAGCACAATTCATCTATTTCCAGTTCATCGACCAGGGTTTTCTGATTTCACAATACGAAGCCATAACACAGACAAAAGAATTCGCAGAGATGCTTAAGGTTTATGGTGTAAGACCCGATGAAATGAAGTTGGCAATGGACAACATCGCATCACTGCGCCCGATTGATATAGCGCTGCAATTTCTGTCAACAAACATTATTTTAGGCTTTGTGTTAAGCCTGCCGATAGCAGCAATGCTAAAGTCAAGATATAAAAGAAGATTTTAGTACACAATACCATACAAACAAATAAACCCAAACCAAGAAAATAAAAATGGACATATCCGTAGTAATTCCATTATATAACGAAGAAGAATCGCTGCCCGAGCTTTACGCCTGGATAGAGCGTGTGATGAAGGAAAACAACTTAAGTTACGAAGTGATATTCATCAATGACGGCTCGACCGACCGTTCATGGAACGTAATTCAAGACCTTAGCATCAATCACGAATGCGTAAAGGGAATTAAGTTCCGCCGCAATTACGGGAAAAGTCCTGCCCTATATTGCGGTTTCAAGGAGGCACAAGGAGATGTCGTCATAACCATGGACGCAGACTTGCAGGACTCTCCCGACGAAATACCGGAACTTTACAGGATGATAATGGAAGACGGATACGACCTTGTGTCAGGTTACAAGCAGAAGCGCTACGACCCGTTATCAAAGACCATTCCTACCAAGCTGTTCAACGCTACGGCACGCAAAATAAGCGGAATCAAAAACCTGCACGACTTCAACTGCGGTCTTAAATCATACCGCAAGAATGTTGTTAAAAACATAGAAGTTTACGGGGAAATGCACCGCTACATACCTTACCTTGCTAAAAACGCAGGCTTTGACAAAATAGGCGAGAAAGTGGTACACCACCAAGCGCGCAAATACGGGAGTTCGAAATTCGGCCTCAACCGCTTCTTCAACGGTTATCTTGACTTAATAACATTATGGTTCCTCAGTAGTTTCGGCCGCAAACCCATGCACGTATTCGGATTCCTCGGCTCTATAATGTTTTTCATAGGCTTGGTGTCGGCAATAATAATAGGTGTGGACAAACTGTACTCACTCGCCAACGGCATACCGCAGCGCTTGGTAACCGATTCACCCTACTTCTATATTGCATTAACAATGATGATGATCGGAACGCAATTATTCCTTGCCGGATTCCTAGGCGACCTGATAAGCCGGAACTCGCTAAACCGGAATGATTATCAAATCGAAGATGAAATAAGATGCGGAGAACATCATAACGCAAAGTAAAACGAGGAAAATCATATAAGAAATGATAAAAAGAACACATGCAAACAACGTCAGAAAGAATATCGTTTACCCTGACAAATACAAGGAATGCCAAGGCAAAAGATTGTCAATCAAACGTGCCAAATCATTATTCCTTTCAAATCTGCCGTTGTTCCTATTTGTTCTATTATTATTAACGGCGTCATGCACTACGGTTGACTGTCCTTTGAACAGCTTGGTTTACACGCAATATAAGCTGATGACTCCGGAAGGCAAAGCAGACACACTTGCCGACACGTTGACCATTTCGACCAACCGCACAGACGGTTCCGATTCGATACTTATCAACAAGAACGTAAAAACGACGGAATTCTCCCTGCCCATAAGCTATTCGCACCCACAGGATGTTTTCTATTTCGAAACAAAAGACACGCTTACGGGAGTCTGCACTTTTGATACAATAACTGTAACGAAAGAAGACCATCCTCATTTCGAGTCTGTCGACTGTTCGCCTCTATATTTTCACACCATAACGGCAATAAACACGACAAATAACGCTATCGACTCGGTAGTAATAATAAATCCCGATGTAAGTTATGACACCTCAAAAAAACATATTTACATATATTTCAAGCATCGCAATTAGTTTGCTCTTGCTACTATCCACGGCAGCAAACGCAAAAGGCGGTACTGAGGTTAAGACTGACACCGTACCTTTATTCAAAGGCTTCGCCGTGTCAGTAGACATTGCGGGACCTGCACAAATGCTGTTAGGGGATTACGGGCAATACGAGGCCGCGCTGCGCATAAACCTGAAAGACAAATATTTCCCAATATTTGAATTAGGTTTGGGCAAAGCCGACCATGAAAACGACCTAACTCAAATATCATACAAGACGAGCGCACCATACGCAAGAATCGGCGTTGACTTCAACCTCCTGAAAAACAAGCACGACATTTACCGGCTGTTCGCTGGTGTAAGATATGCTTTTACTTCATTTAAATATGACTTGTCACACCCGGGCGTGACTGATCCTGTATGGGGTGACACTGCACCCTACAACGCACAAGACGTAAAATGCTCTTACCAATGGTTCGAAGCTGTAATCGGTGTGGATGCAAAGATGTGGGGGCCAGTACATTTGGGCTGGAGCGTAAGATACAGAAGCAGACTATCATACGATGACGGTGCGCTTGGCAATTCATGGTACGTTCCAGGATACGGCAAGTCCGGGAGCAGCAACATCGGCGGAACATTCAATGTTACCATCGACATTTGACAAATGCACTAAAAATAGTGCATGGCTACCCTACTTTTCCTGTTACGCTATTTCTCAACTTGTCATTAAAATAATAAACAATGAAGGGCAATAAGAAACTACTGTGGCAATTAGCATTCCTGCTGTTTCTGATTATCGGCACGATTGCCATCGTCAGGCAACAACGCTCGACACCTTATCAAAAAGATACGGGGTTTGTATTCGGTACCGTTTACAACATCACATACCAAAATGACAATAACCTGAAAAAAGAAATCGAAGCCGAACTTGTGAAAGTAGACAATTCACTGTCGCCTTTCAACAAGGAATCAATAATATCGAAAATCAACCGTAACGAAAACGTCAAGGCTGACCAAATGTTCACTGACGTATTCACACTAGCGGAGAAAATATCAGAAGAAACAGATGGTGCCTTTGACATAACAGTGGCTCCATTAGTAAATGCATGGGGGTTCGGATTCAAGAACGATGTCATACCGGGCAAAGAGACAATCGACAGTTTACGCCAGTTCATCGGTTACAAAAAGACATCGTTCAACGACGGTTATGTGAAAAAAGACGACCCACGCATAATGCTCGATTGCAGTGCAATAGCAAAAGGATACGCATGCGATGTCGTTGCCAATCTCCTGCGTTCCAAAGGGATAGACAATTTCATGGTTGAGATAGGTGGTGAAATCGTAACAAGCGGCATTAACGACAAACGTATTCCGTGGAAAATCGGAGTAACCAAGCCTATTGACGACACACTGAATACAAACCAACAGTTGCAAACGGTGCTTAACGTAACCAACAAGGCAATGGCAACAAGCGGCAACTACCGCAACTATTATTATAAGAACGGGAAGAAATACGCCCATACCATAGATCCAAGAACGGGCTATCCAGTGCAACATAATATCCTGTCAGCCACAGTTCTGACTGACAACTGCGCTTCGGCAGACGCTTACGCCACAGCTTTCATGGTTATGGGGCTTGACAAGGCTAAAGCAATACTTGCTAAAAACAAAAGCCTAATGGCTTATTTTATTTATTCGGACGAAAACGGTAACAACGCCGTATGGTACTCGCCATCGCTAAGGGACAAAATTGCGGAATAAAAGCAAAAGATACGCACAAACAGACAACATGCCATAAAAAACGATTCACTATATACATTCAACTTCATAATTCATGCCTAGTACCAAACTTCACGAGCGCCTGCTCGAACTTCCATTATTTCAAGGTATGAGCAGAAACGACCTTGAAGAGGTCGTAACATCAACAAAATTCTGCAATTTGTCTTATGCAAAAGGTAAAGTTGTAGTAAACGAAAATGAAGTTTGTAACAAGTTGTTTTTCTTAGTAAAAGGCTCAATCTATGCCATCGGATACGCAGACGACCATGGTTATTCCATAACTGAAACATTCTCTGCCCCAGAGATTCTCCAACCGGAACGAATATTCGGACTGACGCAACGCTATTCACGTACATTCAAGACCAAGACAGACTGTATGTTTATAAGTCTCGGAAAAATGGAAACTCTTGAACTAGCCGAGAAATATGAAATATTCAGGCTGAACATGCTGAACATCATCTGTACGAAGTCTCAACGGCTCACGCGTTTTCCATGGCGCACCCAACCTAAAGACATACGGCATAAAATCGCCAGATTCATCGAGAAACGTTGTCTGAGGCCGGCAGGCGAAAAGACTGTACATATCAAAATGGAAAGGCTAAGTGACGAGTTAAGCGAAAGCCGGCTAAACATTTCAAGAGAACTGAACGCAATGGATGCAGAAGGAATAATATCACTAAGACGCGGTGAAATATACATATCTGCGCTAGAAAGAATCATAAGAAGTTAAAGCGGTAAATATTAGTTAAAATCATTTTACCGATTAACATACAACAAATATAATTACTATCTTTGTAATCAAAATTTCAGATAAACGTTAGTATGAATGAAAATATGACAGAAGGAATACGTAAAAATCCTTTTTTTGAGCCATACAATACCATTCACGATACTGTTCCTTTCGATAAAATAAAACTGGAAGACTTCGAAGAAGCCTTCATGGAAGGAATACGCCGTGACGACGAGCAAATTGCAAAAACGATAAACAACCAGGACAAACCGACTTTCGACAACACGATTATAAATGTCGACGAAGACAAAGACGGGTATTACGACCTGCTGTCACGAGTATCGACTGTATTCTCCAACCTCTTAAGTGCGGAAACTAACGACGAGTTGGACGCCTTAGCGCAGAAAATGCAGCCGATATTGACAAAACACGCTAACGACGTGAGACTGAACAAGCAACTCTTCAACCGCATCAAGGCCGTACACACACATCACAGGAAACTCACCAACGAAGAGAAAAAGCTCCTGGACAACTGTTACGACGGTTTTGTACGCAGCGGCGCATTATTGGACGACGCAGGAAAGGAAAAGCTCCGTAAACTTACGGAAGAAGCCGGGATGTTGTCACTCCAATTCTCGCAAAACCTGTTGAAAGAGAACAAGGCATACACACTGCACATCACTGACGAGGCACAACTCGAAGGTCTGCCAGACACAGCACGCGAAGCGGCTGCAATGGCAGCCAAAGAAAAAGGCGTCGACGGTTGGATATTCACCCTCGACTATCCGAGCTACAGTCCGTTCATGACATACGCCACCAACCGCGAGCTGCGCAAGCAGATGTACATGGCACGCAACACCGTCTGCACGCACGACAACAAAGAGAACAACATCGAAATATGCAAACGCCTTGTCAATCTGAGAAGGGAAATAGCACAACTGTTAGGCTATAAGACTTACGCCGAATATGTATTGAAGCACAGAATGGCGGGCAACTCGCGCAACGTTTACAAACTGCTTGACGACCTTATTGAAGCCTACAAGCCTACTGCCGTCAAGGAGATAAACGACATAGACAAACTTGCAAAGAAACTTGAAGGCAAAGACTTCAAGGTCGAGCCTTGGGACTTCAGTTATTATTCACACAAGCTGCAGCTGAAGAAATTCAACATCGATTCAGAGATGTTGAGACCATATTTCGAACTGTCAAACGTCATCAAGGGCGTGTTCGGACTTGCCAACAAGTTGTACGGAATAACTTTCAAGGAGAACAAAGACATCCAGGTTTACCACCCTGACGTTAAGGCATACGAAGTGTTCGACAAGGACGGTTCATACCTCGCCGTATTCTACGCCGACTTCTTCCCGAGGAAAGGCAAGCAGGGCGGTGCATGGATGACTCAGTTCCAGGGACAATGGATTGACCGTAAAGGCAACAATGTGCGTCCCCACGTCAGCGTTGTGATGAATCTCACAAAGCCGACAGAAGAAAAGCCGGCACTCCTGACACTTGGTGAAGTTGAAACATTCCTGCACGAATTCGGGCACTCCCTTCACGGAATGTTTGCCAATACACGTTTTGAAAGCCTTTCAGGCACAAACGTTTGGTGGGACTTCGTCGAACTGCCGTCACAGTTCATGGAGAACTTCGCAGTAGAAAAAGAATTCCTGCGCACGTTTGCATTCCATTACCAGACAGGCGAGCCCTTGCCCGACGAACTGATAGAGCGTATTGTCAAGAGCCGCAACTTCATGGCGGCATACGCATGCCTGCGCCAGGTAAGTTTCGGACTTCTCGACATGGCATACTATACTAAGAAAGAACAGTTCGACGAAGATATAATTCCGTTCGAAAAGAAAGCATGGGAAAAGGCCATGGTGACCGAACAACTGCCTGACACATGCATGACAGTACAATTCAGCCACATAATGGCAGGAGGTTATGCAGCCGGCTATTACAGCTATAAATGGGCTGAAGTGCTCGATGCCGACGCTTTCAGCGTATTCAAGAAACACGGAATTTTCGACACCAAGACAGCACAGAACTTCCGTGACAACATATTGTCAAAAGGTGGCACCGAACACCCGATGACGCTATACAAACGATTCAAAGGCAGCGAGCCTACAATAGACGCCCTGCTAAAGCGCAACGGAATAAAACGTGTAAAAAGCAAAACGGCAAAAAAGTAAACTATCCTGGTATTTGTCTTTAACTACGAAATTAAATTATGACCGCAAAAGAGGATAAACAGCTGCTACTTGACCTGCGCTACTTGCGCATGGCCCGCATCTGGGCAGAAAACAGCTATTGTAAGCGACGCAAGGTCGGAGCATTGGTTGTCAAAGACAAAATGATAATAAGCGACGGATACAACGGCACACCCAGCGGATTTGAAAACGTATGCGAGGACGAAAACAACATAACCCACCCATACGTGTTGCACGCCGAAGCCAACGCCATTACAAAACTGGCAAGAAGTTCCAACAACAGTGACGGTTCGACACTTTACGTGACAGCATCGCCATGCATTGAATGTTCCAAGCTAATAATACAAGCAGGAATAAAGCGGGTCGTCTACGGCGAGAAATACCGTCTGGAAGACGGAATAAACCTCCTAAAAAAAGCAAACATCGAAGTAGTTTACATTAATCCTGACGAATATGAGGCCAAATAAGTCAAACCGTCTGATGCCATTGCTGATGGCACTTTGCGTCGTTATAGGAATCGTCGTCGGTACATTCTATGCCAACCATTTCTCAGGCAACAGGCTAAACATCATCAATTCAGGCAGCAACAGGATAAACAACCTGCTGCACATCATCGACGACCAGTATGTCGACAAGGTTAACATAGACTCCCTTGTCGACATGGCAATACCACAAATATTATCAGACCTTGATCCACACTCCGTATACTTCAGTGCGAAAGAGATGCAGCAGACTACCGACGACCTTAAAGGCTCGTTCTCGGGAGTAGGCATCGAGTTCATAATACGTGAAGACACCATACGTATACAGGGAGTTGTCAAGAACGGTCCGGCCGACCAGGTTGGCATACGCGCCGGCGACAAGATCGTAAGCGTTGACGGCAAGCCGTTTGTCGGCAAGGTGGTGACCAACAGCGAAGCCATGAAGCGGCTTAAAGGGCCTAAGGACACGAAGGTGAAAATAGGCGTTATAAGATACGGCGAGAAGAAAGTAAAGAACTACACCATAACACGTGGCGACATTCCACAGAAGAGCATAGTCGCCGCATACATGCTCGACGAGAACACAGGCTATATCAAGATAAAGAATTTCGGAGAAAACACTTATCCCGAAATGCTCATCGCCCTTGCAAAACTCTCGCAGGAAGGATTCAGCAACCTGGTAGTCGACCTGCGCGACAACACCGGCGGCTACCTCAAGCCGGCAGTGCAGATAGCCAACGAGTTCCTGCCCAAGAACAAGCTGATAGTCTACACCGAAGGACGGAAATCGCCCCGCCAGGACTATTTGAGCGACGGACGAGGCAGCTACCAGCGCATACCTCTCGTCGTACTCATCAACGAAGGCTCGGCTTCGGCCTCGGAAATCTTCGCAGGCGCCATACAGGACAACGACCGCGGAACCATCATCGGCCGCCGCTCGTTCGGCAAGGGTCTGGTACAGAACCAGATAGAGTTTACCGACGGTTCTATGATACGCCTTACCATAGCACGCTACTACACACCGTCGGGCCGTTGCATACAGAAGCCTTACACGGCAGGCGACAACGCCGACTATGAGGAAGACTTGCTTGCGAGATACCAGCACGGCGAATTCTTCTCACAAGACAGCATCAAGCATACAGGCCCGGCTTACCATACAGGCTTAGGGCGCACCGTCTACGGAGGAGGAGGAATCACTCCAGACATCTTCGTACCCGAAGATACGCTCGGCATGACTTCATATTTCAAGGAAGCAGCAATGCGCGGACTTATATTGCAGTTTGCATTCGTCTACACGGACAACAACCGCCCGAAACTCAGCAGCTTCGAAAATATGTACGACCTTGCCGACTATCTTGACAGCCAGAACACGGTCGACAAGTTTGCCACTTACGCCGACAAGAACGGTCTGAAACGCCGCAACCTGCTGATTAAGAAGTCATACGACATGCTTAAGCTGTACATCAACAGCAGGATAATTTACAACATAATGGACGAGGAAGATTGGATTGAATACCTCAACCTCGACGACAACGTCGTCAAGACAGCCCTTGACGTGTTCAAGCGTAACGAGGCATTTCCCAAGAGACCGGCAAAGAACATCAAGAAGAACGCGAAAAAAGGCTCAAAAAAGTAGGTTTGTCCAAATGCTTTAACTAACTGAATAGTCAAGGAATTAACAGTTTAAATATGGTGTACAGAATAATTTTTTCACTTTTGCTGACTGCTTTCATGCTGCAAGCAAAATCACAAATAAAAATTGTTGATTCTATAAACGCCACTCCCATACAGGATGCCTACGTATTCATGGATGACGGCAGATATTTGGGAGCGAGCGATAACAAAGGATGCATTAATTTGCCCCAAGGCTATTCAGGAAGCATAACGATACAGCACATCAGCTATGAACTTACCAAAATTAATTCCGACTCAATAAAGGATAATATTGTCAAGATGAAGCCTTTCATCTACACTCTGCCGGAAGTCACGTCAACATATGAAAATCCTGACTATCTTGTCCTCACTGTATACACACGCTGTTACACAATGAAAGACTCCATTCCGGCTTATTATGAGGAAGGTATTTACGACTATTACATCTCAATGAAGAAAAACCGCACGAAATACAAGACAATAGTTGAACGCAAACTGTTAAAGCCCGGGTTAGGTGATTATAAGGACGTTATGATTGTTGCCCCTTTAACTTTAATGAAACTCCGCAAAGACAATATTTTAATAAAATGGGATGGTGACAACAGATTCGACAATATTAAAGGCGACTCAATCTTAAGTATAGGAAAGCGCGGCTGCATCAACGGCGTAAAGAAAGATGATGTAAGGAAAACTCTCATGGTTTATCAGGACAGCATGTTCACTGCTGACGACTATACAATCAATCTGTTCGGCATACGTGCCAGAATAACTGAAAAATCTAAAAATGAAACATACGACATAAGCCGAGGTTTGCCAAGACTGAGCAGTCTGTTGAAGACTGGCACCCACACATGTGTTTTCTGGCGCATACACGGCAAAAAGAGCAAGGAAATCCAGATTGACACATTTGATGAACTATATGTTACCGGAATAAGATACGCAAGCAAAGACGAGATGAAAGCCGCAATGAAGGACAAGACCCAATCGCCTGTAAATGTTCCGAAAAACATACCGCCGGTCAACAAAACACTCACAGATGCAATAAGTAAAATGAAGCAGCTTAAATAAATACAGTTACGAGCAAAACCATCGTTGCTCATATTTACCTGACAATCCAACAACCATGACAAACGACAAACGCTCGATAAGGAAACACATACGCGGGCTCAAAAAGCAGTTCACTGACGAAGAGCTTGTGGAAATGTCGCGCCCGATAATATCCGAACTGCTGGCACATCTGGCGGTTAACGGCGCAAAGACAATACTGATGTACTACTCCCTACCCGACGAAGTTTTCACCCACGACGCCATCAACCTGCTGGCAGCACAGGGCAAAACGGTATTGCTGCCAAAGGTAATCGACGGCGAGAACATGGAGATACGCCTCTACGAAAAGCCCGAAGACTTGGCTGAAGGCTTTTACGGAATAATGGAGCCTACGGGGAAGCTGTTCACCGACTACGCCGGCATCGACGTCGCCATAGTTCCAGGAATGGGCTTCGACAAATCGGGTCACCGCCTGGGACGCGGCAAAGGGTATTACGACCGCTTCCTGCCTAAAGCCGTCAACGCCTACAAAATAGGCGTATGCTTCGGCTTCCAAAAGCTGGAAGACATACCTTCAGACAACTATGACGTAATAATGGACGAAGTCATCTGAAATTCATTCTGCAACTTGATACAAGCAGGAATCTTACATTTTGACATATCTAAATCTCCACAAAATATTCCATAAATAGAAAAACGGCAAGCTGAAAAACAATAAGAAGATACGGTTACTTATCTCCAAATCAGCACGAAAAGACATAAAAAACGCCCTTTTGCAGACGCAAAGGGGCGTTTTTACGTTATAAGACACGACCAATAAGAACACAATATACGGCAAATGACAACTCAAAAGGCACTCTTTTGCGTAAGACTTCACACATGTAACATGCACAAAACCGTACCGACAGCTGTATCAACCTTGTAACAAGCAAGATACGTTTGCACACATTTTCACAATAAATTCCGGCCAAACGATAAATATTCTGAAAAGAACGCGCTCCCAGTGCGTCAACAAAAACCAGAATGTAAGCAAAAACGCAAAAGACATTACAGAATGCCAACGCACGCTATTTGCCGCGAAAATACAACCAAGTCCCGGTAAAACAGCCTTGAAGGGAGAAAAATCCGATTAACGGAAAATAATCATTCATATCATTCCCTGTTTTTTACGAAAACATGTAATTTTGCAACCGTTCTCAGGCAAACAATCCAAACTTACGCAAACGATGACGTACAAAGTAATGCAACAAGAAGAAAACAAAATCCACAACAAACTGAAAGAAACGGCAATATTCCTCGCCGAATACGCAGCCACGATGATGGCCGTAGGCGCACAGACATCGCGCATACAACTTAACACAGTACGCATGGCACGCTCTTTCGGCTACCACATCAACCTGCTGGTATTTCCAAAGACACTAAGCATAACGCTGCTCGACGTGGAGCACAACCACTCGTACACGTACATAAAGAAGACCCCGTCGATGGGCATAAACTTCAAGGCCAACATGAAGCTGTCGGCACTGTCGTGGAAGGCGTTCGACCACAAGCTGCCGCTAAACGAGCTGTGGCGCATATTCAAGCTGATAGTCAAGGAAAAGCGCGAAAGCCCGTGGCTCGTGCTGATACTGGTGTCGTTTGCCAACGCATGCTTCTGCCGCCTTTTCGACGGCAACCTTACGTCCATGATAATAGTCTGGATTGCCACATTCGTGGGCTTCTTCATACGCCAGCAGCTCACCAAGCGCGGACTCAACCACCTGGCTGTGTTCGTAATCTGCGCCTTCGTGTCTACCATGATAGGCATAACCGACTTCCTCTACTTCCACGGCGGCACGGAAGACATCACCCTGGGTACGTCGATGCTTTACCTCGTGCCGGGCGTACCGCTGATTAACGGCGTAATGGACATTATCGACGGGCACGCGCTCGACGGCATAGCCCGTCTGACCAACGCCTGCCTTATGATTATCTGCATAGCCCTAGGACTGTCGGCGACGGTCATCATGTTCGGCATCGACCCGACGACGTTCACTAAGGTGACACGCCCCGACGTTGTCCAGGCAGCCATAGCCGACGGACTTTTCGCCGCAGTGGCAGCCATAGGTTTCGCAATAATAAGCAACCCGCCGCGCAAGGCACTCATCATATGCGCCCTGCTGGCGTGCATTGGCCACGGCGTGCGCTACTTCCTCATGCACAACACCGGACTCATGCTCGACCAGGTGACGGCCTCAACCATAGCCGGCTTCGCCATTGGCCTGCTGGCCGTGCCCTTCGCCATGCGCATACACTGCCCTGCCGAATGCTTCGCGTTCCCCTCGCTGCTGCCGATGGTTCCGGGCATGTTCGCCTACAAGGCCATACGCGACCTGATAAACATAGTGCGCCTGCCCGACGAATACACGATGGAATACGTATCACGCTTCTTCTCGAACGCCTCGCTCACTATTCTCGTAATGTTCGGAATGGTGGTAGGCTGCATAATACCGATATTCATATTCCACCGCCAGTCGTTCTCGGTGACAAGGGGATGAATGTCAAGACAAAGGATTGGATAAGACAAGAAATGCGCAAGGTTACACACAATGGGGCCTTGCGCATTTTCTTTCATTTACGGTTCCTTATGTTCAGCTTGCGCCAAAGCCTGTCGGGAATCAACCGCCAAAAAAAGACCAGTATACGGTAACGCCAGTCGATGACATGCACGTGGCGGTGCGACATGACAGCCCGCAGCAGCTCACGCGCCACATCAACCTTGTCCATAAGCATGGGGTAATTGCCGCTGCCAGCCAGCAAATCGGTATCGACGAAGCCCGGGCGTATGTCTGTGAAACGTATGTGCAGGCGCCGCATGTTAGACAATTGCTCAAGCGCCTGGATATAAGTGTTCTGATAAGCCTTCGTGGCACTGTACGACGGCGCCACCCCAAGGCCCTTGGTGCCGGCAATAGACGAGACGACGGCAATGTCGCCGCCTAGATTTCCAGCCATGTAGTTGAACATGGTGTCGACCATTGCGGTAAAGCCCTTAACGTTGACGGCGACGGTAGACAACTCTACACCGCCGTCAAGCCCGGCATTCTGCTTGCCTATACCGGCACAATATACAAAAAGGCTGACCCCGCCGAGCTGCCTGACCAGGGCCAACAAGCGCGCCGGAGCGTCGTCGGCGGTAACGTCGATACGCATGACCTTGACCCGTGACGGGGCAAGCTCCTTTATCTCAAGCAACTTGTCCTCGCGGCGTGCGGCGATGCCTAAATGCCAACCGCCGGCGACAAGCAGCCTGCTGACCTCGCGCCCTATGCCGGAAGACGCTCCAATGACAATAGCTCGTTTCATAACTGCGAAAATACTAATATTTGACGAAACGGTAAAACTTTGCTTGTTTTTTCAAACAAAATAAAATAAAATGAGTATCTTTGCATAAATATAAATTTCCAAAGCCAAACAATAAAAAACAAATACCTTATGAAAGACTTTTTCAAATACATGTCGGCCACAGTCGTAGGACTGATTGTATTCACGCTGTTAACCGGCGTTATCGGTGCGATGTGCATCGTGGGCATGATAGCCTCAGGCAGCTCTGCCAAAGACGTCAGCGAAAACAGCGTCATGGTGCTCAACATGTCGGGCATGCTTGACGAACGCAGCGAAAGCAGCTTCATGGACGAGCTGAACGGCGGTACGGTTGGCACGATAGGGCTTGACGACGTACTTGAAGCAATAGGCAAGGCTAAGGACAACGACAAAATAAAAGGAATATACATTGAGGCAGGCATGCTGTCGGCAGACTCGTACGCCTCGCTCGCCGCAATACGCAACGCACTGCTCGACTTCAAGAAGAGCGGCAAGTGGATAGTGGCATACGGCGACGTCTACACCCAGGGCATTTATTATGTGGCATCGGTGGCAGACAAGGTGTTCCTCAACCCGAGCGGACAAATTGACTGGCACGGCATTTCGTCGCAACCGGTATTCCTGAAAGACCTCATGGCAAAGTTCGGCGTGAAGATGCAGCTGGCCAAGGTGGGCACGTATAAGAGCGCGCCCGAAATGTACACAGCCGACAAGATGAGCGATGCTAACCGCGAACAGGTGACGGCCTACGTTAACGGCATCTGGCAGAACGTATGCAAGGCGGTGTCTGAAAGCCGCAAGATCAGTGTGGAACAGCTCAACGCATACGCCGACAACTTCATTACACTGAACGACCCGAAGGACTTTGTAAAATACAAGTTCGTGGACAAGCTGATATACACAGACCAGATTGACGCTGAAATAAACAAGCTGTTGAAGCAGGACGCCGACGACAACATCAACACAGTCAGCCTGGCTGAGATGAAAGTCGTAAAGAGCAAGGAGGAGAAAGGTGAAGAAATAGCAGTATATTACGCATACGGGAACATCGTTGACAACGCCACCGGCGGAATGCTGTCGAATGAACACAACATCGTAAGCAAGACCGTATGCGACGACCTGAAGGCGCTTATGGACGACGACGACGTGAAAGCCGTTGTACTGCGCATCAACTCAGGCGGCGGCAGTGCATACGCCTCGGAACAGATATGGCATTACGTGGAAATGCTCAAAAAGGAGAAACCGGTTGTCGTATCGATGGGCGGAATGGCCGCATCGGGCGGTTACTACATCAGCAGCGGAGCCAACTGGATTGTGGCAGAGCCTACAACGCTGACGGGAAGCATCGGCATATTCGGCATGTTCCCCGACTTCAGCGGACTGCTCACAGAGAAGCTGGGCGTAAAGTTCGACGAGGTGAAGACCAACAAGCACAGTGCGTTCGGCACTCCGGCACGCCCGTTCAACGAGGAAGAAATGAGGTATCTCAACAACTATATCGACCGCGGCTACGCCCTGTTCCGCTCACGCGTGGCACAAGGACGCAAGATGAAGGTGGAACAGGTTGAGAAGATTGCGCAAGGACGTGTATGGCTGGGACAGGACGCATTGAAGGTAAAGCTCGTAGACGAGCTCGGCGGACTCGACAAGGCTGTTGCAAAGGCTGCCCAACTTGCGAAACTGAAGGAATACCACACGGCCGCATATCCCGGCAAGACAAGCTGGGTTGACCAACTGCTCAACAACTTGTCGGGCGAGTCATACATCAATACACAGGCCCGACAGGCACTCGGCGAATATTACGAGCCGTTCATGCTGATGAAGGACATCAACAACCAATCGGCAATACAGGCACGGATACCGTTTAAACTGAACATCAAATAAGACTAAACCGGCAAGGCCGGCAACCAACGACATGGAAGGCGACTTTATAAAGATTAACGAGTGGATGCTGCCATTAAGCTGGCTGTACGGCCTCGGTGTGAGGCTGCGCAACCAGTTGTTCGAGCTCGGCATATTGAAAAGCCGCAGCTTTGACATCCCTGTAATCTCGGTCGGCAACATCACGGTCGGCGGCTCGGGCAAGACCCCGCATGTGGAATACCTGATAAGGTTGCTCAAAAGCAACAGCAAGGTGGCCGTACTTAGCCGTGGATACAAGAGGAAGAGCAAAGGCTATGTGCTGGCGGGCAAGGACACAAGGATGAGGGATATCGGCGACGAGCCTTACCAGATGAAGACAAAATTCCCAGACATACATGTCGCCGTAGACAAAAGCCGCTGCCACGGCATAGACATGCTGACAAGCGGGGAAGCGACAAAGGACACCGACGTAATACTTCTTGACGACGCATTCCAGCACAGATACGTGAAGCCCGGCATCAACATACTGCTCGTGGACTACCATAGGTTGATAATATACGACAAGCTGCTGCCCGCAGGACGCCTGCGCGAACCACAGAAAGGCAAGTCGAGGGCTGACATTGTAATAATAACAAAATGCCCTAAAGACCTTAAGCCGATGGAATACAGGGTAATCATCAAGGCAATGGACCTCTACCCATACCAGCAACTGTATTTCACGTCGCTTGAATACGACGACCTCAACCCCGTGTTCGGCGGCATCAAACGCCCGCTCGGCAGCATAGGAAAGGCGGAAAACATACTGCTGCTGGCAGGCATTGCTTCACCAAAGCAGCTGGCTTACGACTTGGGTGAATACTCGTCAAACATAACGCAGATGACATTCCCCGACCATCACCAGTTCACGGCAAAGGACATAGAACGGATAAACGCCACATTCGACGCCATGCCTTCACCGAAGATGATAATAACAACCGAAAAGGACAACGCAAGGCTCTCGGGCATGGACGGCCTGTCGGAAGATGTGAGACGCAACATATACACTCTGCCCATAAGGGTGAAATTCATATTAGGACAAGAAGAATTCAACAACAAAATAATAGGATATGTACAAAAAAATTCAAAAAACAGCATCCTGGCTAAAACAAAGGATGACCACAAGCCCGCAAACGGCGATAATATTAGGCACAGGCCTGGGACAATTAGCTTCAGAAATAACTGACAGTTACGAATTCCCTTACGAGGAAATACCCAACTTCCCAGTATCTACAGTTGAAGGACATGCAGGAAAACTGATCTTCGGTAAACTCGGAGGCGTGGACATTATGGCAATGGAAGGCCGTTTCCACTACTACGAGGGCTACAAGATGAAGGAAGTGACTTTCCCGATACGTGTGATGTATGAACTGGGAATAAAGACACTCTTCGTAAGCAACGCTTCAGGCGGCATGAATCCAGACTTCAAGATTGGCGACCTGATGATAATTACGGACCACATCAACCTCTTCCCACAGCACCCGCTGCGCGGCAAGAACCTGCCTACCGGGCCGCGCTTTCCCGACATGCACGAGGCATACGACAAGAAACTGATAGCCGAAGCCGACGCAATAGCCAAGGAAAAAGGCATACGCGTGGTTCACGGAGTGTACGTAGGTGTGCAAGGGCCTACTTTCGAGACGCCGGCAGAATATAAGATGTACCACCGCCTCGGCGGCGACGCCGTCGGCATGAGCACCGTGCCTGAGGTAATCGTCGCCCACCATTGCGGCATAAGGACGTTCGGCATAAGCATCATAACAGACCTCGGACTTGAAGACCAGCCCGTTGAAGTAAGCCACGAGGAAGTGCAGATAGCTGCAAACAAGGCTCAGCCGCTGATGACCGAAATAATGAGAGAAATGATAAACCGCGCATAAGCGCAGTAAAAGAAACAAAAGGATACGAGGAGTTAGGAAAATCGCATAGTTGCGTTTTCTTAACTCCTTACATTAAAGAAAAAACTAAAGCATAATGACTGACATTGCGAAACTTGGCGAGTTTGGACTGATACACCACCTGACTGACGGATTCAAGCCCAAGAATGAATCGACAAAATATGGCGTTGGCGACGACTGCGCCGTGATGCACTATCCTGACAAAGAGGTGCTTGTTACGACAGACATGCTTATGGAGGGCGTACACTTCGACCTTACATACATCGACATGCAACACCTTGGCTACAAGTCGGCCATGGTCAACATCAGCGACATATTCGCAATGAACGGCACACCACGCCAACTTATCGTAAGCATCGCACTTAGCAAACGCTTCACGGTCGAAGACATGGAGATGTTTTACAGCGGCCTGCGCATGGCGTGCGACAAGTGGAACGTCGACATTGTCGGTGGCGACACTACATCGTCTTACACCGGATTGGCTATAAGCATAACCTGCATAGGAGAATGCGAACGTGAAAACATAGTTTACCGCAACGGCGCGAAAGACACCGACCTGATATGTGTAAGCGGCGACCTGGGAGCCGCATACATGGGCCTGCAACTGCTCGAACGCGAAAAGAGCGTGTACTACCAGCAAGTAAACGAAGCGAAAAAGAAGAATGACAAGCGTGCGCTTGACGAACTGGCACACTTCCAACCCGACTTTGCCGGCAAGGAATACCTGTTGCAACGCCAGCTCAAACCGGAGGCGCGCGGCGACATCCTGCAAGCCCTACGCGAACGCAACATTCACCCCACGGCAATGATGGACATCAGCGACGGACTGAGCAGCGAACTTCTTCATATATGCACGCAAAGCAACTGCGGATGCAGGATTTACGAAAAGAACATCCCCATAGACTACCAGACCGCCGTAATGGCTGAGGAAATGAACATGAACGTAACGACCTGCGCCCTCAACGGCGGCGAAGACTACGAACTGCTGTTCACCGTACCCATAGGCGACCACGAGAAAATTGAGGACATGGAGGACGTTAAGCTCATAGGGCACATTACAAAAAAAGAACTCGGCCACATGCTCGTAACACGCGACAACAATGAATTCGAACTAAAAGCACAAGGCTGGAATCCGTTGAAAGGGTAACACAAACGCCACGGTTGTTAACCGGAAAATCAGGAAAATCATATCAAAAGCAATACATCACATGACATGCAAAACGGCAAAAAACAAGTCGTTTTGCATGTTATTAGCCTTGCAAGACTCACAAAATCGAAAAAATAAGTTAAAAAACGGCATTTTACAACACAACTAATCCTGTATTTTAAAACTTTTCCGTACCTTTGCATCGCAAAAACGGAAACATGGTGCCATAGCTCAGTTGGTAGAGCAAAGGACTGAAAATCCTTGTGTCCCCGGTTCGATTCCTGGTGGTACCACTTTAGCAAAGAGGATGTCCCCCAACGGCCATCCTCTTTTTTGTTATGCAATTAATGGCTTAACATAAAAAAAAGATTTTGCAAAAGACATTAGTTTGATAATTAATCACTAAATTTGTATTGTGTTTCAATAATCAGCTAGAATCATGCAGATTTAGGTTCAGATGAAACAACTCCACCAATAAAGGTTTGGCATGAAGTTACTCAAACATTACATCTGCCGCATCGTATCATAATACATTTAAAACACTATATGCCTCAAAAAGAACATAATTCAGGAATCGTGTACGTACTTACCAATCCGGCAATGCCCGGACTTGTAAAAATCGGCATGACAACAAGAGACAATCTCGATGCAAGAATGAAAGAGCTTTACGGCACAGGAGTTCCCGTACCCTTTGAATGTAAATATGCATGCAAAGTAAAATCTTCAGATTGCGCAAAAATTGAAAAGGCCCTCCATACCGCATTTGCCCCTGACAGGATTAACGCCAACCGTGAATTCTTCAAAATCAAGCCTGAACAGGCCATGGCAATATTGGAACTGTTCAACAGGGAAGATGTAACCCAGGAAATCACTGAAGAGATAGACAACGACCTGACAACAGAAGACAAATCAGCTACTGAAAAGATTAATTCGTCACGCCGTCCGCCTCTTAATTATTTCGAAATGGGCATGCACAAAGGCGACGTCTTGGTCTTTGTCAAAGACCCGTCTGTCGAAGTCTCCGTATTCGACGAAAAGAAAGTAATGTATCAAGGCACCGTCTACTCGCTGACAGGAGTAACAAAAAAATTGCTGAACGTCACGCACCCCATACAACCAACCGGATATTGGACATACGAAGGCAAAAACCTTAGAGACATCTATGACGAGACATACACCCTGGAAGAATAAATCATGCAGACTGAAACACAATATTTAGAATTCAAGGAATGCTGGCGAGACGAATATCTGAAATGGATATGCGGTTTTGCCAACGCGCAAGGCGGCAACCTTTATGTGGGCATAAAGGACAATGGCGAGGTGTGCGGTATACAGGATGCCAAGAAGCTGATGGAGGACATTCCGAACAAGGTACGCGATATGATGGGTATCTTGGTGGATGTCAATCTGAGAGAAAAGAACGGAAAGCAATATCTGGAGATTGTGACGGATGCTTATCCTTATCCTATTAGCTTTCGCGGGAAGTATTACCAGCGAAGCGGTGCGACCAATCAGGAACTAAAAGGGGCTGCACTCGACCGTTTCATGCTTCGCAAGCAAGGCAAGGCATGGGACGGTGTGCCTGTACCTTATCTGAAAGCAGAGGACTTGGATAACGCTACGTTTGACTTGTTCCGTAAGTATGCCAAGCGGAGTGGACGAATGGAGGAAGCGGACTTGATGGATGATAATCACGGACTGTTGGAGAAACTGCGGCTCTATGAAGGCAATTATCTGAAACGTGCCGCAGCTTTGTTGTTCCATCCCGACCCCGAACGATATGTGACCGGAGCATTTGTAAAGGTCGGCTTCTTCCGTGAAGGCATGGATTTGGTATATCAGGATGAAGTACATGGCAACCTGTTCCAGCAAATAGTGAGACTTATGGATTTGCTGTGTACCAAATACATGAAAGCAATCATTACTTATGAAGACATCCAACGCATAGAAACATTACCTATACCAAGGGAAGCTCTACGTGAAGCATTGCTAAACGCTTGCATTAATAAAGATTACGCGGAACCTTCTCCTATCCAGATTCGCGTGTATGAAAACAAACTGGAGATAATAAACGGTGGAGTGTTGCCCGAAGGATGGACTGTGGAAACCTTATTGTCTTCTCATCGAAGTATGCCTTACAACCCTGATATAGCCAACACATTCTTCCGCGCAGGTGAGATTGAGGCATGGGGACGCGGCATTGAGCGCATCATCACGGCTTGTAAGAATGATGGTTTCTCCACACCGGAGTTCCGCTATGATGCTTCGGGTATATGGACAACCTTTAAGTTTGAATACCCGGAAAGAGCTACTACCCAAAGCGACCAGAAAACTACCCAAAAGACTACCCAAAAGACTACCCAAAAGGCCATACAAAATCTGACGGAACAACAACAAGCTATACTGTCATTCTTAAAAGGACATCCGGAAGCGACCCGAAAAGAAATCAGCGAGAGCCTTTCCGGCATTACGGAGGATGGCGTAAAGTACAATCTTTCCCGGCTGCAAGAACTGGGGTTGTTGAAACGCATAGGAGGCAGGAAGCAAGGATATTGGCAGATTATAGAATAAAGGGTTATGAACGATTGGGAAGAATCTGAAAGTTGGCACGATGATTTGATGGCATGGGAACGCTTTCAAGACAAACTTGAAAGAATCAAGGGAGAAAATACCTATGATGGCTTGCACGACTTTGAGGATAAAAGTTTATCTTTGCAGCAGGAAACCTCCACGCGACCTGACGCAGAATGCTGCAACAATCCGGTGGAGCAATAGCGGGAGATTACGCCACTCGCAGAAAAATAAATCAAAGATATTCAGCCACTTGAATCAATAGTTCGATTCCTGGTGGTACCACTTCCAACTAACAAAATCCTGATTTCCAAGCGGAATCAGGATTTTTTGTTTATAATCACCCCAACGCACCCATGACAAACTGTGACAGGACGCCGCGGCATGTTTTTTATCACACCAAAACGCATGAATATCGATTTAAATACTTAATTTTGCATTCAGCCATTACCGCCGCAACCGGCGGCCACGACATGGCTTAAGGCAAAAAGATTATTCAATAACAAACAACTACAAAAAGATGAAAGACCAACTAAGACTGCTCCGCACCTGCATATACAACGAGATACCAGCCGTGGTTTTCCAGGGCGACGACAGCTGCGCACCCGAGATACTCGAGGCCGCCAAAGAGATTTACCGCCGCCACGGCTGCTCCGAAGAGTTCCTCTACGACTGGCAGCTGCTCGTCGACGAGGTAAAGGCATACCAGGCCGAAAACCCCGCCCGTGTCAAACTGCCGCGCCTGTCGCCCTCCGAGGCCGAGACCGTAAGGCTCGACATGGCCGAAAGGGAGGCACGGCGATGAAACTCGTACTCTATTCTGCCGACCTGTCCAAGGAGCTTGCACTGGCCTTTGCCGACGGCGGCATACGTGCCGGCTTCCCCTCGCCCGCACAAGACTACATGGGCGACAGCATCGACCTCAACCGCGAGCTCGTGCGCCATCCCGCCACCACGTTCTACGCCCGCGCCGTAGGCGAGTCAATGAAAGGCTGCGGCATCGACGACGGCGACCTGCTCGTCATCGACAAGTCCATCGAGCCGCACGACGGCGACATCGTAGTGGCATTCGTCGACGGCGAGTTTACGCTCAAGAAAGTAAAGCTCGAGCCCGGCGGCGACTGCCTGTGGCTCATGCCCGCCAACGACGACTATTCGCCCATAAAGGTCACCGCAGAAAACCACTTCGTAGTCTGGGGCGTACTCACCTACAACATAAAACGCCAGCTCAAGAGATGACAATGTTCGGCCTTGCCGATTGTAACAACTTCTACTGCTCGTGCGAGCGCGTGTTCAACCCCGCACTGCGCACCGCGCCCGTCGTCGTACTCTCAAACAACGACGGCTGCATCATCGCGCGCAGCAACGAAGCCAAGGCCCTGGGCATCGACATGGGCGCACCCTTCTATAAGATGCGAGACTACCTCGAGCGCAACAAGGTAGCCGTGTTCAGCTCCAACTACACCCTCTACGGCGACATGAGCCGCCGCGTCATGATGCTCCTCTCCGACTTCGCCCCCGACGTATCGCAATACTCCATCGACGAAGCCTTCATCAACCTTACCGGCTTCGGCCAGGGCGACACCCTCCGCTCCTACGGCAAGCAGATAGTAACCGCCATCGGCCGCGGCACCGGCATACCCATAACCCTCGGCATAGCCCCCACAAAGACACTGGCCAAGGTAGCCGCCCACTACGGCAAGCACTACCGGGGCTACGACGGCACATGCCTCATCGACACCGACGACAAGCGCGTCAAGGCACTCAAAGGCCTCGACGTGGCCGACGTATGGGGCATAGGCCGCCACACCGCACAGAAGCTCGAATACCACGGCATACACACCGCATGGGACTTCACCCGTCGCAGCGAGTCCTGGGTGCGCCGCCTGCTCACCGTCACCGGCGTAAGGACATGGCGCGAACTGCAAGGCGAGAGCTGCATCAGCATAGACGAGCTGCCCCAGAAGAAAAGCATCTGCACCAGCCGCAGCTTCCCCGACAACGGCATATCGCGCCTTGCCCAGCTCGAAGAAGCCCTTGCCCACTTCGCCGCCGCCTGCTCGCGCAAGCTCAAAGAGCAGCACAGCTGTTGCCGCGCCGTCACCGTCTTCGCCTACACCAGCCGCTTCCGTGCCGACGCCCCCTCCAGCCTCATCAACCGCACCGTGTCGTTACCCGTGCCCACCAACGACCTGCGCGAACTCATATCAACAACAATGGCGGCGTTACGCTCCCAATGGAGCCACGCCGCCACATATTTCTACAAGAAGGCCGGAGTCATCGTCACCGACATCTGCCCCGACAACGCCATACAGCCCGACCTCTTCGACCCCGTCGACCGCGACAAGCAGGCACGCCTCGCAGCCGCCATCGACGCCCTGAACCGCAAAAACGGCTACGGCACCGTTAAGACAGCCATACAGATTACCGACAACAGCTGGCGCATGAAGCACGAGCACGAGTCGAAACGATACACCACCAACCTTGATGATGTGATAAAAGTAAGGTAAAAGGAACTTTCAGATATCCGTACGACACCCTGCACTCTATCTTACCGCAGGTTTAAACCTATTACACAATAATATTTTACTTTGCATCAGCATTCTATATTGCCGTGACGTCCTCAATATGTTAACCTTCCCTGACGCCACCCAATATAAATTATTACCAGCCTTCAAAACCTTCAATTCTTTAGCTTTTGCATTCAGCCATCCGTCCAGCCATTTAGCCTTTTCAATCACCGTTTTAACATCGCTTGTACTTGCCGGATGCACCTCTATAAAATAAGCCTTCCCATCATATCCCAAAGCATAATCCCAACGTGGCTCGTCAGGATACAACTTCTTCGTACATTCATCAATATCCACACTGCCCTCCAGCTTTTTGGTATCGTCAACTTCGACAAACGACGAATTCCTGCCAAAAGCCTGAAGCCCATTCTTATATCCGCTTGCTATGTCCGGAGTATTCGTCACCGCAAGCTCAAACTTAGACATGTTATTACTCTGCATAGCGGCTGACTATTTCTGATGTTCTTCCCGAGAAAGTAGACAATCCGCCCCATTCCGAAATATCAGTATCCTCATTAAAGGCATCCAATGTAGATATGTCAGAGAAGGTCACACCACCTTCAGTTTGATGTTTAGCAGAATAAAACGTTTTTATTGTCTTCTCCTTCAATCTGTCAAACAGCCCCGCGGCATTTAAATCCTTGCGTATCCCAAACATCTCGCACATGGCGTTCTTGAATTCTTCGTCCGGCAAACCAATCAAGTTATTAAACGCCCAGACAAATTCAAGGAATGTCGTTGAATGAGTTGAAACAACCACCCTCTTGCCATTCTGTATCAGTTCGATAATCTCCAACAACACCGACTGTATCGCCCGTGGATGAAGCCCCATTTCCGGTTCCTCAATAATAGCCCAATCATAGTCGTTCTTGTCAACCACTTGTGTAGGAGGCCCTGACAGGCAGTATATGGCCAACAGCAACGGCATGAACTCCTTCTGCCCCGCGCTCCACGCCATAAATGGGATTCTCATTCCGTCTACTTCCAATTTCATGTTCCGCTGCACTCCGGTTTTATCAAGAACAACCTTTCCGTCATGGAATATTGTATCATTAATAGATTTCTTCACAGCTCCTTTCAGTCTAGTTCTTATCGGGAAAATGGTATCAGGGTTTCCCAAACCGCCCTGCAAAAACACGCGTAACGTCTCGCTAAAACGCCTCAACACATAAGGAGTGGAAGTATCATATTCCATAAAATTTCTTGGACGCCCTTCAGAAATACTCAAAATTCTTTGTGCAGGGATATAAAAAACAGACTCTTTTCTCGGTATAGGCCGTTTAGATATAACATTAAGCAACTCTTGTGTAGAAAAAGGATTATTATCTAAAGCTATCTTGGTATCCGCCCTAAACAAGCCCGATAAGCCTTCGCCAAAATACCAGTCCAGAATGTTCTTGGCATCTGTTTTACTCAAAATATAATTATAATTCCGGAGCGTAGAAACAATATGCGACTTATCAATTATCAACTTCAGCAATTCCAAGCACAGACTCTTACCACTAGCCTGCGGACCTATTAAGAATGTCAAGTTGCCGAAATCAATATTTGCCTCTTTTATAGGGCCAAAATTACTTATAGATAATTCCATAAACGTTTTTTAATCATCAAACACAAATACAAATATATGATTTTTCTAAATATTTTTCATTAGACAAATCTTAAATTAATTTTAATTTGATGCAAAAAAAACGAAAACCACATTATTCATCCAGCCTCATCAACCGCACCATGTCGCTACCCGTGCCCACCAACGACCTGCGCGAACTCATATCAACAACAATGGCGGCGTT